>Ga0163217_1031256_pt1 | contig 10786 bp, 12 predicted proteins | sample SynspAceP_FD_185933 | JGI IMG/M metagenome (GOLD analysis project Ga0163217, IMG submission 185933) | Saline lake microbial communities from Ace Lake in Antarctica - Synechococcus sp. Ace-P (PacBio error correction) | ecosystem: Environmental > Aquatic > Non-marine Saline and Alkaline > Saline ...
ACTAAAGGTAATCAGTAATTCAATAAATATCGCGAATAAGAATTGTCCGGATATTTCATTCAAGCTCCGGTAATCCAGCCTTTCCAATTTCCAATTTTCCATTCCTTGAACAGCCAACCGTTTTCCAACCCGCTTTGCTGTGCGATATTTCAATTATTATCCTTCCGCACAATTCCCGCTCGAGTGTAAAGTTCTAATATTACAATCATGTAAAAGTGAATATCAAAAACAGGGATTATACTTAATCCTGCAAAAAAAACCCACCCTATCGTCACCCGCACTATGCTGCGCTTCATAAGTTGTAAAAAATTAAAAAGCCTTTTTTTGCCGTTCCTTGCCTCTGGATCTTTTGCGTGGCAGCGTACCTAAAGGATTTTCCATCGCTAAAATATTTTCCGACGGTAAATTTCGCCGTACGTATCATTCATAACATCGGGGTTCATGATGATAGTATCAAAAAAACGCGGGTATGGCCAACCTTGACCTGCCATGTCGCAAAAAAGGGTCCCAATAACATTTGCGCTCGTATTTAATTTGGTGCATAAAAAAATGAAACAGCTTTTTCGCAAGTGTCATCTGTCCCTCTTTTTTAATGGAAGCACTTACCCCACGTTGCAAGTGAGCTATCCATCCTGGCATTTTCCTCATTAATATCAAAGCTATATGCCGTCCTTACCTCGTCCGACATACCGAGCCAAAGCGTCTACCTAAAACCGCTTACCAATATTCATCCTTTCCCAGATCAATCATCTTTGTAATCCCTTCTAAAATAACCGGAATTACCAAATGACACTCAATTTGCATCTTAGGGCTTTTTGCCACAGTATTACGAATTGGAAAATTGGGTATATTGGGCGGCGCGTGAGTCTTTGGGTGTTATTTTCTCCAATTTTGGAAGCCTGTTGCCTAATGGACACTCTCCTCCCAGACTCATCCAAATCCAACAAGTTTCCTTCTTGATCAAATCCACGATAATCCTTTTATTAATAGCGCTTATGCAAAATAAATCGTCGTTTCCGCTGATATACTTGGGTTCCTTTCATCTTGCAAATGATAGAGCCCCACATCGGTACCAATCCACAGTCCATCTGCAATTATCAAGTAGCACTGTTTTATACTACTGGCTGATCTTATAGTTTTCTTTAATTCCCATTTTTATCTTATACAACCCATATTACGCGTAATGTCCCCGCCAACGACTATAACACAACCCTCTATGGCCGAAACTATATTTGGCTAAGGGCGCCCCTAAAGGCCTCCCCATTTTCAATACTGCCTCGTCCTAATACCTATAGACCCCGTTCCAAGTCGCACATCCAAAGTTTTGGTATCAGCTTAGTCTTAATTTTCAACGTTCAAAAACCTGGTACCATATTATTGATGCTTCTCCCATCCACCATGTAGTATAGAGATGGTCCCGTCCAAAACCCCCCGCCCCCCCCCCCCCGCCCTACCAAACCTCCCCCCCGCCAAAATAAACTCGTGGGGCCCCCCGCCCCCCCCCCCCCGCAATTTATGTGGTCCCTGGAATGACTTTTTTCTGATAAAGTCCCACCTTTCGTTGCAATCCATATATGTACCAATCCAAGGCCGGTTGAATTGCCGCGTACATATTGCATCTGCGTATTTTCATCTACAATATAACCCCTCTATGATATTCTGATTAAAAGGGCTGTCTATATAAGATGCTTAAGGTTTTAATTGATTCGCTCTCTAGATTTTGTATTTGACCAAAAGAAAAGAATACGGAATAATAAATAGAAAGAAAATGGATTTTCAATTGATTAGCTAATTATGGCCATGGAAGTTAACACAAGTGCTAGGTGATATGTGTACAATGCAATAAATAAATTGGGATTCTGATCCTTAACTTTTATCAGATTTTAAACGAAAATAACAACAACCGCCGATATGCTAAAAGTGTCATTGCAATATCAATTGGTAGTTATTGAGAATTCTAGAACTCCATCAAAGGAGATAATTTTGCCTTCAAAAAATTATATTTTTAATCTCTTTGGATACAGCTGCATTTACGAAAAGCAACATTTCCAATATCCCAAAACCGTCAAAGGCCTGAAAGTTCCCAGTGATCAACAGCCTTTTCCACAAACCCTGACGATGGTTAAAATGCCTGCTTACCCCTGGATTTTTTCATTAAATAAATATGTTTTAATATCCACTGCGGAATTTTTTGGGGCAATAAAACTCATGTTTTTTAGGTGAAATGGCATACTGTCCCTGTTTGGATAGCAAAATAGCCGCTCGCCGCTTCCTCATCAATGGAATCTTCGGGAAAGAACCAAGCAATGAATTTAAAATCGTTTGCTTTTTTCCAGTCCGATGTTCCCAACAAAAATATAAGACGAGGAGGATCATTAAGGTTTGGCCATTTTCAAAATCATAAGGAAGAAATCCACAGGTGAATGTGTTTCATTGAGACCAAATCCCCCTCTCCGAACTGGCCAGAATAAAAGGTCGAAATCAACCGATTAATAAGGTCCCAAAGTTAATCCACTATGTCCATCACATTATCCGGAATGGTTTTATGATACTCAAACAAAAGAAGAATTATTTTCCTTGCAAGCTATTTTCCGTGGCAACTGGAATAATCGCGCTAACCAGTAGCAGTAAAGGAAGGAATGACCAAGGTATCGATAAAAAACATTGCTCTTACTAACAATCGCCATAGCGATTCAGCTGTCTTTTACGAGGAAGCAGCTTCCGTATTCCGTCTCTTGGAACAAATAACCCTTTAACATAATGGATATAGGTCCCAAAACCATAAACGATTAGCGATCCACCTTAAGCAGCCTGAAACGCGAAAATCTCGTAAAACGTCTCTGAAATAGCAATGTTGAGGTCGCCCAACTATGGACTTTCCTTTTTCCGCTTTTTTTGGAAGAAAATACCTGCATCTGCCGACTAACTGAAAAATACACCTGAAATATAAAACGCAAGATTTCCTTATCCTGATGTAATTCACTACCATAGAGAATAAATCAAAATCAAAGAATGCCATAAGGCAAGGCAGATCTTAAAAAAACATCAGCGCAAAACAACTAATGGCGCCAAACAAAGACACATACCAACGTGATTTTAAATTTGGCCGGTAAAGGAAGGGTCGCTGCTAAAGTTCAAAAAGAAAGAATAAGGCATAGCGACCCCATAGGCCACCATAAAAAACATTGAAATAATCTGGGCTATCGCTATCTAGGTGGCACCCATAAGAAATAAATAACACCTGCAATTATTATAGTTAAGAACCGAGGCATTTATAAGGTCATTTCTTTTCACCTTTCCCCTTGGATAACCAGTGGTTGAATTTTGGTGTTGGAAAAATAACCCGTCGCGAGCAAATGGCCTGCAGCGTACGGGGAACAACGCATAAACTTACCCAGGTGCCGAAGAAATAGTAGCTGCTGTGCAAGTCCCAATGGGAAATTATCCACCAGCCCTGCCAGTGCGAATCGCCATAATCATTCGGGATGTATCGGCCAAGTCCTGAGGTGGCGCCGAAACAGCTAATTCCAATCAATAAAAAAATAATGAGCATGCCCACAAAGGGTACTGCCAAGTACCCCAGCGGAATAGATCTTCCTGGATTCTTAAGGTCACCGGGACATCCACGCACAAGCGGTCATCCCCGTAAGCAGGAAGAATGATTGAAAAAACAATAAAAAAACGTAATTGGCCTCAGCAGGCCATTACCTTATTAATTTTCTGAATCGCACTAATTTCAGCCTCTTATCATTCTTAAATGGTCCTCCCCTCTGTAAACTATCAGATCATTTTTGCTTTTGTTTTCCGAAGCAGGTGATTTATAACAAAAGCCCCGGTCCTTTCCAACCAATCGGCTATGGACTCAAAGGAAATCAAAATCATGGGACTGCTGGTAATCTGTGTGTAACCTAAAAAATGCCATTAACGAAAATGGCAAGAATTTGCCACAACCGTGTAGAAGAAAGCTTGTACCCCCAAATCCGCACCTTTGGTCAGCGATAACATACTAAGAATAACAAACCGGAAATACCACGGTCTGTTTTGCCATAATAGCCATACAAGCTCAATCCGGCAAATAGACATGGCAGCGATCAACCAATCAAAAAAGATGGTAAATGCTCCGATAATAAGCCATCAGTAAGAAAGCTACACTTATGGCTTGGGAAAAATAAAGGGCAATGCCAATTGTGGTGCCAATGATACCAGTCCAAGAAGAACGAATAATGTGTACTCGCCCTCCTCCTTCACTTTCTGGTTTGGTCGCAATTCTGCAATGCCATGGCTGTGGAATCGTTACCGCTGCCCGATTAAAATTATGGCAAATAGCTCCCAAAAATCCTACTTGCCCCCAACGGCAAAACCAAATCGGAGAAACATAATGCACCCAAAATTGTGGCTATGGCCCGTAAAAAAAAGGTGCGGTACCAAATGTCTGAACTTTATTTACGAGTCTGTTGCATATGTTTGTTAAAAATTGATACTGGTTTCACCAAAATTAAAACTAATTATAATTCTGCATTAATTGAAATGGATAAAACGCTCCCTAAGGAAAAGGTTTAGCGAAAACTATAAAACAAATGGTAGATTGTCTTGAACGGATCCAACCGACCCTATTTCCATACGCACTAACAAGATACAAAAGAGTATCCTTATTTCGATATGAAGGTAAAATTAAATAGGCCCAATTAGTCAAAGCTCCAAATAATTTTAGTAAAAATTAAGACAAATAGGGTATACTGTCCGCCTTGTTTGAACTAAGGTAATCTGGGCCAACAACTTTGTGAAGTCAAGGCATTTGTAATAAAATCCTCAATAACAAGGGTGGATTTTTAAATAATAGTCGGATTAAGCCGAGGAGCAAATCACCAACCCCGAAAATTAACATTTCCTCCAACAACAAGGTAAGAGCAAGCCTGAATATGAAATTTTTCTATTTCAGAAATCATCAACTTACAAAGATACCTACACCTCTATGTTATTTGGCATTGAGTATCAAGCAATATTTCTCCATTATTCGTCTATTTTGTTGAAGCAGAGTCCTATAGGATCAAAAGGTTTAAAAATAAAGCCATCCATACCACTTTCGATTCATTTTGGTCTTTCACCTCTTGAAATACAGAAGCCCGATGCGCCCAAGATAGAACGTGGTATTAAATTTTCTGATTTCTCTCTGGATGCGGTATATCCATCCATTACGGGCATTGAATATCCATAAGTATCGCATCGGTAATTACTTTGCACGTACTTTGTTACTGCAATAGACCGCATAGGCTACATCTACCCACTAGGTTTGCCTTCCTCCATATCTTGTCCTACCTACGCATATACAATTGAATTGTTATCTTGCGACCACAATACTTTTTGCCCTTTAGATCGTGCACTTTTTTGTGTGATTTGTCCAATCTTACCTAGAGGCCAACTTCATCTAAGAATCGAAATAAAAACGACTTCCCGACTTCCATCTCACTTTCAACTTTACCAATGGAGCCCATGGCCTCAACTACTTTAACATTGGCAAGCCCAAGTTCCGTACTCCATATAAACGATTTGTGTACTACTTTGATGCCTGAAGTAAATGCCTGCCATATTTTCTCTTGTTGCTCTCGGGAATATACCGAATTCCAGTAAATCTATGATTCCGTACGCATGAAGTACATGGCCACATTTCTTTCTTTGTTACAATTTTTCAATGTTTAACGCCTCCTTTGTCCCGTAAACTTTTATGGCATAGTACGAGATTAATTGATTCTTGATTAAAACGAACAATATTCCAACCAATACAAACAGGTAGTTCTTAATCAAATCCAAAATCAAAGGCAATACCCTTTTCGCCAACAACTGGGCTCGTGAATCTTTTATCTGCTTCACAGCCGCCCAAATGTCTGTGGGAATTTGATCAAGTTTCAAATTTGTTGATTTCCATTTTACGAGAATCCAAAACATTGTCAGTAAATTCAGTAGAATTGGCCAGAGTAGTCAAGGCTTCAAGATCCTGCTTTTGGTCCTCGCGTGGATTAAGTCGCCCAATATATGTGAGTAGACCAAGTGATGGCATAAGGGGAGTCCTTTATTTCATGGCTCATCATACTTAAAAACCTAGACTTGCATTGATGCTCTATGGCTACTTCCCGTTGATTATGTAATTTTGAATAGAAATCCCGCGTTTAATATAAGAGAAATAGATATTGATAGGTACCAAAAATAATAGATAGCAATGAAAATCGGATAAATAGTACTTTTCCCTGCCTGTACGGCAAAATCCCATATGTATGTTGTTAAAGAGGTGAAAATCCGTATAAATACAAGAAAAACACAAAATATCATTGACAGCCCCCGAAAAGATAGCGATGAAGAAGTTTTTTTCCGTCTAAAAGAAAAACAACACAAACGGTAACGCCATGGCAAACATCAATTAAATTCCACACTGATCCAGCTTTTCCAACAAATGGAACGCATTTAGGCGTACGCTCAAAATTAAAGGCAATCAATAAAATAAACGGGCTAGGTAAGGTTCCCTTTTTGGAAAATAATAGCCGAAAAGATAAAAAATGTGCTGTTCCCCAAATGTAATTGCTCAATTCTGAAAATATCACAGACTTCTGGCAAATAAAAAAACCAAAATTACATGATACAATGGGTTACCAGATGAAAGGTAAAGACCTAGTTTTACTCCTTCTTTTGAAATTCGGAACATACTGGGGTGGATAATTTAACTGTAAATATAAGGGCAATTCGCATCGGCCTATCTACTCCTAAAAAACGAAAAAGCCCCTCAACTGCGTTAAGGCCTTTTAGCTTAAGGCCTATAAAACAAGATAAACGCCTTTATAAATGGAGTCAAATATTCTGAATCTCAAACTATAAAATAACAAGATCCCCTATAAAAAGTTAATTATGGGAAAATCTGTTTTATTACAGGAAACCTCCCCTAGTTCCTTTAACACTAATAATTCTTTTAATTCTTTAGCCGCTAAGCAGGATCTTCCGCTCCGTATATAGCGGCACCGGCAACTGCACTATAACACCAGAACGCTCTTACTGCCCGAATACTACTCTGGGGGGGCTTAACACACCGCAATAAATCGGGAACTCCAGCTATTGCAGCTTGTCAATTAACACCCTGATGGAGATCCTTCTTCCGCTTGTTCGTCTAGAACCTGCATGTAACTCAACCAAACTCGCCCCTAATCGATGCCCTTCTTTGGCACGTTTTTACTCTGTCCTTTACCCAATAGTACTACAACAACACCTTTACCAATTGTTCTTTTGCTGCTTTAAACCGCTCCTGCTATGGTTGAACGCAGAAGTCCCATAGGAACATAATCAGCGCCAGCACCAAAAGCCATACGCTTCCATTCCCGCTGCATCGGCCATTTTTAAAATCTGCCAAACCAATTTATCGGGAAAAGCATCTTTCAATCTTCTAATTCAGAATAAATCCCCTCACTTTAATAAGTGGGTACCAATTCTATAATATCTATGTAAGGAGTCCACTTTGTTGCCCCAATGACAATGCATCCTCTATTTTTAAATAAACGATTGCTAAACTTAATTTTGCCAATAATTGAAAATTTAATTGTTCTAATATATTAATTTGTCATTCGTTTTGTTACTGCTATATTGCATGTCGCTAACCATAATTGCCAGTAAGCGTACTCCATCCAATTCCCAAAGGGCCTGTATGAGAGCATCAATAAGCTCATTAAGAGTGATTGCCCAAAGCTACCGGCATATGTTTAGAAACATCTTCGTCCCGCACCTGCTTTTGTGCGCGGTATGTTAAAAGGTCTAAGTCTGCCAATGCCAAGCCAATCTGAAAGCGGGACCTTGTCGTAAACAAATTACACATGCTCCCACCGTTTTTTTTGCTGTTTCCCCACTCTACGATTCCTATAGTTTGTAACCAGAGCCAGATCCGGCGATTAGCACGTCCTCCTTTCTTGAACCGATGAGTGTGGTCACCACAACACATAACCTATACCCCCAAATGCATTAAACGACAATGGCCGAAGCTTTTTCCATCAATGAGTCCCCGTTCTCCCAGCACCCATTAAAAAATTGGCCCTGTTTAAAACTGCCATTAAAGCTGCCATTTCATCAACCTAAATATTAGCAGTTAACCCGAATGCTCATCCATATGGTTGCATGCCCTTGCTACTTGTGTCTTTGTGTGCCTCTATTGTAATGGTGTTTCCATAACTTTTCTATTGAAATCTTATGAACTCTCAACTGCAATACAAAATAAGCCAACATCTCTTGAACTATTTACAACAATGATAGTTTGTCCTAGTACAAATTTTGCCCATAATATCAAAAAGTGATGGTATTATTCTCTATTTTGTGTACAATTTGAAAATTCCCAACCACCCCAAAATTTTGGTTTCCCCCCCCGATTAAAATTCTAAAAACAACCTCTATTTTTTAAGTCAAAAACAATTTTTATGCTCAGTGATAAGGTTATATATTAAAAATGTAGGCAATGTCCCCTCCCTTATTTAAATAAATCCAGCTAGATAGGATTTTAGAAAATTGTTGTTGCCAACGAGGATGCTCTCAATGTGGCCACATACATTTCAAACTTTAAAGGGAATTGGATCTACTGATACCTCCCAATCGGTCATCAATTAAATAAAGCGGTAAAAAACGGAAGTTCTTATTCCTTAAACAAGACCTTATTGGAAGGGACTTTAAAGGAGTTTTTATTAGATGTCTTAGAATGTTAATATCCAGGAGAAGCTCGTGTATGCAAAGTAAATGAAGAACTCTAAAGGACTGTAGAATGTCCTATGCAAATAATAGAAGAGAATACAAAAAGAAACCATCACTTTAATTATCTTAAGCCCAATTAAAGTATTTATTGAAAATTGATACAGCTAAAAAACAACATTTTTACCTACAGATATCAAAATGAAAGCGAGTATACGAGTTTATGCGTGCTGAAGACAAATTATCAGGAAAAACTGAAATGCCGAACTTTATGCCGTATAATTTGACAATATAGCAAAACGATTAATCAAATATTAAAAAAAAGCTGAAATAAAACAGAGACAAAATAATTCATGATCGGTTTAAATACGAAGACCAAGCGACAAATATACATAGCGAGAATACCATTAGGAAATTGGCCTATAACTAGATTTTAAAGAATCCACTCCTATTTTTAGTCGTTTTTTAAAAAAATACACGCCGGGCAAACCCCACAGGAATTTCATCAAAACAAGGTAAAGGAGCAATGTAATTCAACATGACAATATCATATCGTTAGGCTACTTTAGATTCAATTTTTAGCCGTAGTTATATTGATCCAAGACAAAAAGTTGTTGCGAATTGAAATAGGAGTCCCATCTTGCAAAAAAACATCGCATTGGAATTATCTTTGGACCTATAAAAGCTTATACACCAGAACTATTAATAACGCACTCGACCTGCCTCCATAAAACGCGAAATGGAACGCTCCATCTATAATTTGAAGAAAAGAAGGACAGCACCAAAGAAGAAAAACATCGCATTTTAATAGCCCATTTTTCTAAGAGATAGTTCGCCAAGACTTTCCATTGAGGGGAAAGTCATCTTTCTCCACATTAAGCGGCGCCGTTGCTTATAAGCGCACCAGACGAAATAGTGCAGAAAATTGGTATCTGGTACACAAGGAACACGGAATGAACCATCGAGTTCGCTGCTTTTTTAAAGTACTTGGTCGATGACTAAAGCCTCGGACTGCCGCCCAATAGGCCATTTCCTATGGGGCGACGGAAAGAAGCTCCAGCCGACAGTAACAGGATACTTGAGCATTTTAAAAGATTGGAAAAAAGGGACATGCTCAAACAATGGCTCATCTTTCCCCGAGAATAATCGGGCCATATCGTCCATCCTGACGGAAACCACCTCCAAGGGGAGCTCTATACGATATCACATAAAAAGGCCAAGGGAGAAAGATCTATAGTGCCCATAGTTCCCGGTACCAAAGTGGAACCGATCATAGAAACAATTAACTGAAAAGATATCGGCCAAGGAAGGGCCAAGGTCAAGGAGATCAACACCTGATATGGCAACTCGAATGAAAGACCATTGCCAGAAGGTTCCCGGCAACTACAGTCCACCGATCGCTCCCACAGAAACTGCCATAGAGGCCCCCTTCCAGGAAATATCCGGATCAAACACAGCATGGGAGCAAAAACCTGGGAACGAACAATAAAACAGGCCAGGGCAAAAGAACAGTACATTTCGTTCCCCAAAAAGAAAATCAAAATAACGGTGAAACAACAGAAGAAATGGGCAACGTGCACCACATTGGCCGCGGAGCGAGCAGGTAATTATCGTGGAGAGGTTACAATAGCAACTACAAGTTACATCTGGCACACGGGAGAAACCCTAATGCAGCTCGCAGGTGAGCCAATCCAGGAGGCACTAGCTGATGACTTCTAGAGGAGTGTTGCAGCGGCGAATCGCATACATAAGCGAATCAATACCCAGATATGAAAAGATTTGGCCCTTTGAACCTGGTCCAAGGCGCAGAACTATTATGGCAAGATAGTTATCTCTATATCTAGCGCGAGAGAGAGACATCAGGAAGATAAAGCGTCAGGATTTACTAGAACGGCACAGTGATGATTATTGGGTCGCGTGAAGCATAGTAACAAGGCACGACTGAGTGAGATAGAAACGTGTCGACTCAATTCGCCACAACTGCGGTAGGGGGGATGAGAAAATACAGATTTAGGGTTTCAAACAACCAATCGCAACACACGATACGGCTCAATCCTAATGATCTACATTCTGAACTATT
>Ga0163217_1039321_pt1 | contig 10786 bp, 5 predicted proteins | sample SynspAceP_FD_185933 | JGI IMG/M metagenome (GOLD analysis project Ga0163217, IMG submission 185933) | Saline lake microbial communities from Ace Lake in Antarctica - Synechococcus sp. Ace-P (PacBio error correction) | ecosystem: Environmental > Aquatic > Non-marine Saline and Alkaline > Saline ...
AAAAATCCATTAAATGAATAAAGGTATCAAAATACCATGAGAGGTGCCTTTTCTGCGCCTCCTAACCTTAAGTACGAAAATGCCACCCTGTTCCTAATAATCACACCGCTTCGTGAGCCATGGGCATAAAACGTGCAGCTTCAATTAATTTCTTTATTTACAGGAACCTAATAACCGCAATCCGCTAAATGGGTCGTATAGAACCGCCTGGGCTTTTTGTCATACACAAACCGTTAATCGTACAGAACAACACTCAACTAATAACATCGGCGTCAATGCCCGCGCACCATGGCCCGAGAGGTTGCATTATCGCCAAACTACTCAGTTTTATCTGTGTAACCGTATTGTTTTCCATTAATGGATGGGTAAAATCCATTATCTAACAAGTATGAATTTGCTATTCTCTTAAAACGCACAATTGACATAGCCGCTCTCTGTCACGCCGACAATCAACCGCGTGAGTCATGAGTAATTGCCTTGCGCCACGGCTGGCAAAATCAAACAAATTATTCCAAATGCAATTCATTTCAGTTTGGCCGGCCGCAGCCAATTGCCTTTCTTAATCGATACGCAGCGTTTTCATCCTTCTCGATATCAGGAAATAAGTGGCACCGCAGCAACCAGACGCAAGATGAAACCAATACACCACTTGAATTCGCCATTCACGACATCCGCCAATAAAATTGGATGAGCAAATACCGAGTAAAAACTCAGGATTACTACGGCTTTCCTACTCTATGGTGCTTATTCAATAGCACTAACCCACTTAAAATGACCAACTCTCTGCCATTTGGACAATTAGTCGCTAATTTTGACCATGAAACGAATACTTCTGCTCCAGCTAAAATTGATTCGTAATTTATTGATTATGATTAGGATGTTTTGGTTTCGGATGCAGCGCCAAAGCGGCTGACCACCCAAACTAACTGAGGCTACTTAATATGAAGCCTCGGAATAGATTTTCCATACAACCATCTACACTGAGAAGGGCGCGCCACCGCTTAGTACAGGCGTCCACATCAAACATGAGGTAACTGCCCGGTAACGAATGACCACAAACACGCAGCAGTGGTGGGTTAGAACTCTTCTTTTTGTTTATACAACTAAACTAATACAGTGGCTCCAAAGGCTGCGAGACCACGCAATTACTGACCAAGGACAAATGCTTACTTTGAACTATCAAAGTGCTAATAGCAATCGTTCTAATATGGCAATCCCCTGCACACACAAAGCGGCCAATGCGTACCGACCTCATCTCTCTCTCACACTCGCTCATTTACCGGCTGTCATTCTGTAAATATCCTTCAGTTAGCGAGCCATGGCAGAAACCAATAGCTGAGAGATATGGTGCCAATGATAGCGGCAGAATAGCGCCATTAAAGAAAGCACGTAATTATGGGGGTGAAAAAAGTTAAATTAGAAAAGATTGATAAAAATGGTTTCAGGTATCTAATAAGTTAAATTTATTGGCATAGCCACGCCCCACCTAGGCCAGTTGGCTAATGCACCCAATTATAAAGTGACGCCTCAAAATCCAACTCATAAACCAATATAAAAAACGTGCGATTTTGGATACTCAGCAACTGAACGAATTAGCCATAAATCTAACAATAATATCCGGTTGACCAAAAATAACCCAAACCCCACGCCAAACCTAGATGACGCAATGCCCAAAAAACTTAAATCTCCCATTTGAGGCAGAAAAAACAGGGTGATTAGATAATTCGGCGCAAGAGTGATTTAAAATCAGCGCGGGTTGTCAAAATTCCATATAGGACCACACAGCACTAAAATCAGAGCAATAAACATAATACAGGCCCCTACAAAGTCCGTCATACTGACGGCTAAAAACCACCTAAAAGAGTATATAGACCACCACACACCGAGGGGTGATGACCAAACCCAGGTGATTAATTTAGATTAAAAGCGGATTCAAATAACTTAACCGCCAGCCACTAGACCTGCAGAGGTATAAGAGGGGTGAAAAATAATAAATGAATAAAAAGCCCCGCCCCGCGATATCACTCTAATGCTGCCTTTGGGTCGAAACTTCTACGCTAGCAAAAACTCAGGTATGGTGAGTTGAATCCATGAGCCACTTCGGTATAAAACAGCTTTAGCGCTAACAATTATGTAGTATGATTGACGGGTTAAACCCAATAGCGATATATATGGATCCGTATCCTTGCGAACATTGCGCCAGGCAAATTCAACATCCAGCCACTCATGTCAGAGGCGCCCGCAGATAAAGCGTGACTTGCGGAATGACTTTGCACCACCAAGTAAATAACCAGACATATCGCTAAGTAGAGTTTTGTACAGACATACATACCTAACATCGCTAAAAAATACAGTGCTAAGGTGATGTAAACTCATATTGTCCCATATTGGTTTCCTTATTATTTTTTAATTTCTACGACACAAGATAGAGTCGGTTTTTATTGAGTCTTTCGTAATTTAGAGTGGGATAAATATCATCTATTACAAAATAGCACGTCGTTGGTGCATCGAACAGGCCAGCTCATTATAACCTAAAACATTAAAAAATGTTTAGTGTTTCTAAACGTTAATATATCAGGATATTTATTCGGAGTATCTGCCCCAATTTTAATTGCACTTTTGTCAGTTTTTTGTGTGTGGAAGTTTTCAACCTGCTATTATAAGATGCTTGACTGCCAGTATGCATAATATTAAAGAGCGCAAATTATGTTTAGGTTCAAGAACTAAATTCATTTTAAAGTTTTGAATCAAGCTCTTATACTCGAAACTGATGATCGTTACAGGCCACAAGACCACTCTCTAAATGAAAAAGTAATGAAGGTTGCTCGTATCTCTCTGCGTAAAGTGATACGTGCTATTGAATGTATTCAAAAAAACTAAATAAAGATAACTGGGTTAACCAGTCCCCAATTTAGTTTGCAACAATTGCCCTACAAGAAGATGTGAATGGTAAAAGGATATAGCAAAAAAGTTAAATCTGAGCTCTGCTACTGTAAACCTACTATCTTTTAGATCGTCTAGAGCCCTCGGGGTCTGGTGGGTAAGACAACGCTCGATAATAGACCAAACGTAAGGTCGCTTACATGTGACACAACTGCAGGATTTGCCGCAATAAAACGAGCGCCCTCAACCCATCAAGAATCATTTTATTCGACGTTTTTGAAAACATTAGATCAGTGGGAACAAACCCAGCTAGTTGCCACATGCACGTATCGCCTCGGATGATGGATGCGCAGGGCATGAATGCGGCGCCCAACTATTGGAAATTGATTCTTTACATCAATTTAATCTAACAAATAGACTGAGGGTTAATAATCAAAAACGAACATAGACTTATAGGAATATCCATGATGGGCCAAAAAACTAATATTAGTTTTCAGATGGTTTTTGTAGTTGTGTGCCACAAACTGATGATGTTATACTCCTACCATGATAAAGAGTGGGGGAAATACCAGTAAAAGACGATCAACAATTAATTTTGAAAAACTGTGCCTCGAGAGGTTTTTCAGTCGGGTTTGAGTTTTGGCGCCCATATTGGCTAAACGTGAAAATTTTTCGTCAAGCTTTGCCCAATTTGATTTTAATCAAGTCGCGCTGTTTGATGGTAAGGTCTTGTACGGGCGATTAATGGCGGATAGGGGATTGTGCGTCATCGTGGTTGAAAGCGTGATTACAATGCCCAGCGGGCGATAGATTTAGCGCAGAGTGGGGCTCAATATAGCACACTTTTTTTTGGCGTTATGAAGAAGCCCATGGTATTGCCACAAAGGCACGAACAAGCTCAAATGAGTCAATAATATTGGGCCAAAGAATTAAAAAAACGAGGTTATGGAGGACTTTTTTGGGGCCCCACCACTTTTTTGGCCTTTATACAGGCAAATGGGCTTAATTAATGATCATGGCTGAGCATTGCCACAGTCGAAGCTACTGTTGAACAAGCCAGACAAAACTTTATTCGACTTAATGATCATAGGATGGCTTTAAGGCGATAATTAAATTATAACTAATTGATTTACTGCTATGTTGATAGCATATAGTCACGGCCTCCTCCTCTATGCAATACCGATGAAATTTTGGTTACGGAGGTTACTTACCGAATGAAATATAGAAAAGCATTTATTTTCTTTGCCCGATTGGTCATACGCGTTTTAGAGAGTCCTAAAAGAGTATGTGCATTCTCCAAAGATTTAATTAGCTGGGTAACTGTGGCATTAAATCGGCCATTCCATTGGCCCTATGGCAACTCGCGGATTGCATTGGCCGTGGCGCCTCAATACGGATTATAGTAACCGCTATTGCCGGCTTTATTATCCCGCTTACCGGTGGTTCACGTTAAGTGTAATCGGGGTCCTACCGCTGCCCATTTGTTGTTATTTTAATATCCTATAGGATATAATTGGTCTATCAGGTTTACTGCGTGGCCAGTATTATTGTTCGAGGTTTTTTAGATATTATGGGTGTTCACGGCTAGGCGAATTTTTATTCTCGCAGGCCGCACATTGGGGTTTTTACCTGGCGGTTTGCAGTGGTAATAAGCGGGTGCTGCAAAATCAAGTTTTTTCGGTTTAAATATTGCTGATATGCCAGAAAGCTTTGTGGGTAAGTTGCTGCCATTAGCCAAAAGCCTTACCTACATTCTCGTTACCGACGCTACTGGTGGCTTAACTGCGTTAGTTCGTATTTATTCTATGGCCTAAGTTCAAAGCTACTTTTTCCCGGAACATCTTCCTGCCCATTGTTGTCGCCAGTCTTATGCCTTGAATATCTAAACCAACAAGGTTTTCAGGTAGCAACAATTGGCTCACCTTTAGTTTTACGCTTGGCTGAATGGCTCTTAAGAGCGGGTATCGTCAATGTTGCCGAACTTTGAAATGGCCTGCTGCGCAGTCAAACAGGGGAAATGGCCATTGGTATTGAGTTGGCAACTAAAGCTAGTGAATTTGCCTATCGCCGCATTTGCCATTGCCAATATTAAGGTGCCATAGAGTCATTACTATGCGCCTGTGGTGCTTGATGGTAATGTCAGGGTAAAAAACACAGTGCTAAACAGCGAATTACTCGGCAAGGTATTGGTAACATTATACACCATTTTTTTGGTGGTATTACTGCTACAGCGCTATTGCTCGTTCGGCGGCAACTATAAAGCCGGAGCAGTAAGCCCGATATGCGGCAATGATCCATGCGTTGGTGGTATTTTATTGGTCATTTGTTATCGCTACTTCTGTTTTTGGCTGTACATACCAGATGGCGGGCAAAATGTCGGCATTGCTGATAATGGTGGCCTTGGACATTGAGCGAAGCCCCCAAAATTGGTGCACTTAGTCAAAAAACCCCACTAGCGAAGTGCTGTGTTGCTGGTGTGGTTTGTTACTGACCATTTCTTTTCGAACATGGTCAATCGCATCAGTGCTGGGAATCATTTTGCGTCACTATTGTTTTATGAAAACAAGTGGCGCGATATGACCAAAGGTGCAAGATATAGCGAGCAGAAAAAACATGTGCATATTGACTTACGCACGCTTGGAAAGTTTTTTCAAAATTTAATGGCCGCTGTTTTTTTGCTTGCAGCCGATAGTGTCTTTGGTGAACTAGCTTCAATTTAAGCCGCGAGCAATATGGAGTAGTCGTGTAATTTTGAATGGCGTGTCTATTTTTAGACTCGGGTGGCGTCGCTGCTCTGTAATAAGTTTTATCGCTCAATGCAAGCAAGACAATACGCCGTGGTATCTGCTTGCTGATTTTTTCAATTCAACCACTAAAAACTTAGTAAAGCAGGGTTTTATACCAGACGGCGTGCATGCCTCACTTACTCGACTTTAGCCGCTGCGCTAGATTGGATGTAGTTAGAGGGGTATGAAAGAATATCTGCAGTGACTTATTTTTGCTTACTAATTGGGCTTTGCTAGGGACTTTTTCAGCCCTGAGCTTCAGTCGTTTGAACATCCAATGGGCGCACGGCCCATTGCATCCAGTGTTACTTGTGCAAGAGCGCTGGAAATCAAACGATTGACGAATGTCCAATTTTCTTTAGTTCACAAGTACTGGCAATTTGACAATCACTCCATCCGACTTCGCACATTCAGTTTAGTGCTATTGGTCCGTCAATGGCTTCTATAATTTCTGCGATTGGACATTTGATCGGGTTGACGAACTCATTTATACCACCTTGAGGTCCCCTAACTGATTTTAAACTAATTGCTATGGGTCAAGTGCGCGCAATCAATTTAAACGCAGGGTTCCGGCAAAGGCAAGGTCGTTAGCCACATAAGCGCTCCTAGAGTAATGAGCTCTTTCGAAACCAACGCATTTTAGATAACCACAATCGCGCATAATCGGCCCATACGGCCTAATTCTTATCATGCAAGACTCTCTCGAAAAATACTGCCTCATGTCAAGCGGCATATCCTATTACATATGTATAACCCAATGGTATTACTTTTTTATGCAAATTCTCAGCCCAGTAAGTGGGGAGGCCCAAAGGACTCTCTTGGGGCAAAAGCGCAAAAATTAAAAGATTTAATTTGTTCTATTTTACACGATATATCAAACTCTATTAACGATATATCAAACTCTATTAAACAGTAAACCTTCGCGTTGGGATGCTAATTCGATATAAATACTAATTTGTAATTGTATTGAATTCTTATGCTTGTGTAGGTTAAAGTGTACATTACTAAAATTAGTATTCTTAACTGATGTTAACGACTCACACAAAACAAGCAAAATCATAAAAATGGTCGTGTGAACTTAGCAACTATTTCTTTGCAACCTGATACAAAGAAGAGTTGAAATTCACTATGAGCGATAGCAGTGTTATTGATAGCGTCTTAATTCCGGCTTACGAACGCAGGTTTTATTAAACCGATATTGAGATGCAAACATTTGATCCTGGATTGGATGAAATGTTATTAGGCAGATATCTGCAAAAAAAAATGGAACGAGACCGAATTTATGTTGGAGATGGCGCTTAACGCCTATCGACAGTGGTTTAGCGATGGAACGTCCGTCCCTTGGGCACACGTAAACTACCCGAAATTGATTTCAACGCCAGTGCTTACTGATTCAAGCCCAAAAAGCAAGAAGATGCCCTAAAAAGTTTAGCCGAGGTCGACCCTGAATTACTGCGTACCTATGAAAATTAGGTATTCCATTTAGCATGAGCAAGAGGCGCTAGCTGGAGTAAGCCGTTGATATGTATTTGATCCCGCGTTTCTATTTTATCACCACTTTTCAAAGAAAAGCTAGCCTGAGTCTGCGTGATTTTTTTTTTGTTCCTTTCCAGAAGCTGTCATCAATGCAGCCCGCCAATTAATTAAAAAATATTTAAAGGGCTCTGGTGGTGCCGGTAAACCGATAAACTCTAATGCGCGCTGAATTGGATGCGGTATTTAGCGACGGTTCTTTGTTTTATATACCCAAAAAGGTGTTCGATGTCCGATGGAGTTATCGACCTACTTTCGGATCAATTGAAATTGAATACTGGGGCAGTTTGAAACGAGCCTTGTTAATTGCTTGATGAGGTAGCTATGTTAGTTTATCTTGAAGGCTGCAACCGCGCATCGCGAGACGGAAAACCAAACTGCATGGAGCTGTCGTTGAGTTAGTCGCGCTAAAGGTGCGCAAATTAAATATTCAACCGTTCAAAATTGGTATCAGGGATGGCGGACGGTAAAAAGGCGGTTATCTACAATTTTGTTACCAAACCGCGGTATCTGCCATCGCGATTGCAAAATATCATGGACCCAAGTAGAAACAGGCCTCCGCAAATTACATGGAAGTACCCCAAGCGTAATACTTAACTTGGGCGATATAGTGTTTGGTGAGTTTTTTATTCAGTTTGCTTTAACGCGCAAAAGGCGCGCAACAAGCGGATACTGGGACAAAGATGATTTCATCTTGGTCGTAATACTCGCAGCACCATTATCCTCAAAAGGCATTTCAGCCTGGAAAAGGGTCTAATTCCTATCGTGGCCTATCAATCATTTCACCTAAAGCCCAAGGCGCACGTAAATTTTCACACCAATGCGATTTCAACTATTAATTGGGTGATAATTGCGCTGCTCATTACCTCCCCTAATATTGTAAGCAAAAATCCAAGTGCAATAGTCGAGACATGAAGCGACAACATCAAAGGTCAGTGAAGATAAAATTATTTCTTGTGCCAGCAAAGAGGCATTGATCCTGAAAAAGCAGTATCGATGATTGTTAATGGTTTCTGTAAATCGTTTTCAAAGAGTTACCATGGAGTTGGCTGTTGAGGCTGAAATTTGGTTAGAGGTCAGCCTTGAAGGTTTCAGTTTGGATAGAGTCTAGCAGAAATTTAATACAAATTCCAAAACTACAGATATTAGTGTTGGCAATATGCTGATTTAATGACTTTTCTAGAATATAATTAAAGGTCCAGATGCTAAAAATTAAAATTTAAAAGCGAAAAGTTGATGGCAAAGAAATCCTTAAAGGCCTTAAAATATTGGGTTAACAGTGAAGTTCACGCATTATTGGGACCAGAACGGCAGCGGTAAAGAGCACCTATCGCAATGTACTAGCCTGGTTGTGAATAAATATGCCAGCGACCGGATGGTAAAGGGTTATATTTGCAGGCAAAGCTTTAATTAAGCCTTGAGCCTGAAGAAACCTGCTCGTGAACAGGTATTTTTTCTTGCCCTTTCCAATATCCGGTTGAAAATCCCCCGGGTGAGTAACCTTGAATTTTTGAAACGTCACTTGACCGAGTGTCCTGCATACTTATCAAAATAAACCGCTTCTAAGTGCTGTTGAGTTTATGAAACTGGCTCGTGAAAATGCGCTCTAGTTGATTTTAAATACTGACTTTCTGAAGCGCGGGGTAATGAACGGCTTTTCAGGTGGTGAGAAGCGTAACGAAATTAATGCAGATCCTGATGTTAGAAGCCAAAATTATGCCTGTTTGATGAGACGACTCAGGCCTAGATATCGGATGCACTCAAAGTGGTTAGATGGTATCAATGCCTTACGTAGCCCGGCGTTCCTTTATTTTAATCACAGCATTAACCAACGCTTGTTAGATTACGTGCAACCTGATTTTGTGCATGTATGGCTGACGGACGAATTGTTAAATCTGCGGAAGTGGAACTGGCCTTAGAGTTAGAGGAAGCAATGGGCTACGGAATGGTTAGATAGTGGAACTGAAGCAATCAGCAAATCCACTTAAGGTTTAAATCAATGAATAAATCTTAACATCAATAACACTGATTTTTACTCAACGGTTCACCAAGTCACATCCCCACACTCACTCTTACAAGGTATTGTGGATGGCGGAAGGGTCACGTTTTAAAGGGCTTAAATTACCGACTCAAAAAACGGAAAGATTGGAAATACTAAAGCTTGAAAATTATTAGTGATGAGCAAACTTGAAGGCCAAAGTGTAAGAGAGCTCCATGGAAAAAGTGCAGATGGATAATTGATAAATTCACTTGCCGCAGTCTTTATAAGCCGGCCTAGATGGCTTATCGGCTTGTTTTTGTTTTAATGGCGAAATTTGTCAGTCAGTTATCACATATTAATTAGCAGCTATAGTGGTTTTGGTTTTCTCAAGAGGGCTTATTCTGCTTCAGCCAAGCCCTTATTGTCGCTCACCTTAGAATCCAGTCATAACTATTATAATGACTATTTTTCTAGTCTAAAACAGCGCGCAACCTTGAAGACGGTTTTACTGATCCATATCCCCTCAGGAATTGCATTAAGTTGATAAACCTTTTACATTGTCAATCTGACAATAAGGTTGAAACAACCCAAAAGCGAACATGATGCGCTTATTAATTTATTGCTGAAAGAGGTAGCTAAAGCGACATTAATTGAACACGAAGATGCTCCACTAAAACACGCAAGGAATGGTTTAATACGGTGATTGAATGGGTTTTGTTTAATGACAAGGCACATTTAAATTCATAATCGAATTCAACTTGAATGAGAGTGTGACCTTTAGCCTATGTAGCCAACTCGGGTTAAAACAAGGTCGCAAGTTTAGCATTTATCAACAACATAAACATTGCTTGGCCTCTAAACTCAAACGTAATGATATTACTCTGTGTCCTTTACAAGGGGAGTATGGGCGTACAGATATCCGTGTACTTTCTTGCGCCCGCCACCAGCAAACTATTGATCTCATACGTGCACGGAACATATTGCGCCAAATTGCAGCAGCAATGAGGTCTTTTCGAGGTTTAGTCGATAACCAGCAAAATGCGGTGTTCAATGGCCGTATTCATATTCATCCAAAACGCTCAAAAAACCTTGGCCGAGCTGAGCCAATAAAAATCTTTTACATGTCAAGATCTGCACTCTTAATACTAACCCGAAAAACTGGAAATTTAGCTGATGATGTGATGCCCTCACAATGGTGCCACAGTCGGCAAATTGGACAGTGAGGCGCTGTTTATTTTGCCAATCTAGGGGCAAATTCCAAAGGGGCGAAAGCGAAAAACGATTATTAAGTTTGGCTTTTTATTTCGCCGAATGTCGATCAGTTAGGCGAAAATAGTGTGGGCGGGACTTTGTTGCCAGCGTTTATCTAGTTTATTTACCTCATTACAAGTACGAAGGAGCAAAACTAAGCATGCCTTCTTTAACCGGCAGTTGGCAAACAACAATAACGCTTTTGATATTGCAAAAATCCGTCAAGACTTTCCATTGTTACAGCAGAAAATTAAAGGCCAAGCTCTAATCTACTTGATAATGCGGCAACTACTCAAAACCGCAGATTTGTGCTTGATGCTATTAATCAATTTCATCATACAACAACGCTAAT
>Ga0163217_1086448_pt1 | contig 10785 bp, 11 predicted proteins | sample SynspAceP_FD_185933 | JGI IMG/M metagenome (GOLD analysis project Ga0163217, IMG submission 185933) | Saline lake microbial communities from Ace Lake in Antarctica - Synechococcus sp. Ace-P (PacBio error correction) | ecosystem: Environmental > Aquatic > Non-marine Saline and Alkaline > Saline ...
AGAGAGATTGATCAGGGCGGCGGACCCGCCGCGCCGCTCCACCGCCCAGAGCACCCCAGGTTCGGCGCAGCCGCAAAAGGGCCTTCCAGACGATCGAGCCGCCACCCCGGCGGCCTCAGGTCCCCAGAAGCAACGCCCCGTCCCAGGGCCAACTCCAGGATCCGGCCCAAAACAGCTGAAACTCCGCACCTCCCGTTGGTCATCAGGGCAGGGCGGATATTCGGGGTGCCCCTGGCAGCCCAGAGGCCCGTCGGTCGAGGCGAACAGCGCCAGCTCGCCGGATCGGGCGGGGCGGGGGTCTCGGCGATCAAGACCCACCAAATGCAGCGGGTCGATATCGGAGGAAGGCCGCCTCCGCCCCAGGCGCCCAGACCCCTCGTCGGGATGCCGAGCCGTTCGCAAAGCCAGACGCATAAGCCCGCTTCCAAGCGCGGCAAGCCCGCAGAATTCGGCGCGACCGCCTCGGCACCGCCCGCCCGGATCGGGTGAGCACCGCATGCGCTTGGCCGCTGCTGCAGCCTGCGGGCCCAGGGGTTTCGGGCTCGCGCCGGCAGGCTGATCCAGCTCGCGTCCGCCAGGGCCCTGCCGATTCGCGCGAACGCCAGCTCAGGCTGAAGGTGCAGGAGAAAACGAAGCTGGCCTGGATGGATCTGCTCAACAGCAGCCCGACGATGCCGAACCAAGCGGACGCCGCTGGCCACAGCACAGTGCCCGAACCAAGCAACCAGGAGGCTCGCACACCGGGATCAGCTGATCGGGCCTGTCCGGCCTCGTGCAAGCTCCGCCTGGCAACTCCCCCAGACCGCTCAGTAAGGCGGAGGGTGCCGCCAACAAGTGGGCCCTGCACAGCCCCAGCCTGGGCCGAGAGGGACTCAAGGCGCGCCGGCATCGCTGCCCGATCACAATCAAGCCTGGCGTCGTTGTCATGGATTTCCAGCCCCCGCCCATGAATGCCCGGCAGATTGCCGCCGCTGCCCGAGTTCCTCCCTGGCCGACTCCCAGAACCGCCGCCAGCGGCATCCATGAACTGGGTGCTGGCCTGGGTGGCCGTCAGGGGGAAGCTGGAGTCTTGCGCTTGGCCCGGGCGAGGGGTGGGTGGCGTGGCGTCGAGGTTGACCCGGGCCTTGGCTGGAGCGCTATATCTTGTCTCTGCGTGTGCTGCGCTAACTAGGCCCTGGTGCTCCGTCCATCACCCTTGAATCCCTGAGCGATTCAGACGTGAGCCGCACCAGTAAGACGCAACCTAATAAGCGCGCTGGGCCAACCTTTTCTGATCAGTTGGCGACAAGCTGTAACTCCACTTTCCCTGGCTCGATTCGGCGCCTTGTTCGGGTCTTGACCGCCTTCTCGAACACCTGTTGCGGCCGGCCCGCGGATCCAGCCACCCTATCAGGCAACCGCGGCCAGTTGCAAGCCGAGCCGTATCGGCCTGGGCTTGGGAAGCGCGCCCTTACACCGTCCGTTACGGCCAGCAACCTGGATGACGGCCCCAACCACGCATGCCCCTGGGTGGTTCGGCGCCGGTTGCTTCGGCAGGTGCCCTACCGATGGCCAGGTCAATCCTCTGGCATCTCGATGGCGGTGAACACTTGTCGGTTAGTTCTGCCGGATTGGCCCAGTTCGCCTGTTTCGAAAACCGCACGCGGACCGACCTAGCCGCGCCCACCGCCCTGGCCACCGCCCCGCAGCGTTTGACGATTCGTCCGCTTGATCCCAGACCAGGAGCAGCGAGCCCCACCCTGGGCGCTCCCTGGCAGTGGTACCCGCCACCACCCCTGAGTCAAGAGCAACCGGCACCCTGATGCCCGCCCGCTACCCCCTGAGCTGGGTCGAGCAACAGCGGTGTGTTCAAAGCGTCGGAGTGGTTGCTGGTGGGGACGTTCGTCCGAATCCTGCCGGGTGAGTTACCGCGCAAGTATTCACATGCTAGAACGTGACGAATCGGGATGGCCGTGTTCGTTTGGATCGTTGGCCCATCCCACCGACGCGCCCCCTGGACCTTGTCGCTGCTGCTGACTGGCGCAACACGCTTGGGCTGGTTTCACCAACACCGATCCCCTCCGCCTCCGTCCACTTCCCGCGATGACGGCAGCCCGGAGCACACGCTACCTGCCGCGATCGGCCGCGGGCGAGGGCCAGCGCAAACCGTTGCGCTTGATATCAGCGCCCCCTCCAGGGTGTGCGCTGGAGGGGGGCGCAGCCAGCCGTTGGCGGAAGGGCGAAGGCCAGTGGTGTCCCTGGGTTGCCCCGCCGACCTGCCCGGGGGTGGGGAAGGTGCTTTGCGCTGCAGCCGCTGGTATGCCCCGTGGCGATGGCGCCGTAATACTGGGAGCCCTTCGCCCGCGATGGCCTTCGATCCAGCCAGCGACAACGGACCGGCGCAGCAACGCAGGCGAGCGGCAAGCGCGGCGGCTGGCCCCTGCCTTCCGGCTGGAGCCGGGCGCTGAGATCGAATTGGCCGCTGGTGATCACTGGACCTGCGCTCACGGCCTTCCGCCACCGGCCCAGGGGGCCCCTGCGCCGCTACACCGACCACTTCGGACGCCGGGTGGCGAACAAACCGCCGTGGCGAATTCGCCACCGGAGGCCTTAAGTCCCGACTGGCCCAGCTGGCGCCAGCAGCATCGACGCCTGGCAGCAACCGTGCTGGAGCGCAGCGACCTGCTCCGAGGCCCTGCGCATGGCCCTCTCAACGAGCTCTAGCGACCTCGCCAGCGGCGGTCAGCCTCTGGACCGCCCGCTGGTCCGGACGGATCCCGGTGGGTCGCTTCGGGGTGCTCGAGTGCCTCGATTAACGCCTGGTACGAATAGCCCTCGACGTGCGCCCTTATGGCTCCTTTGCCGCTGCTGCAGCTCTGGTCCTGAACTCGACAAAGGGCGGTGCTGCGCAAGCTTTGGCGCGCGCCATCCCGGCCGGCGATGCCACCCCACCGATCGGCTGGGTATTTCACCGCAGCGGCAAGGGGCGGGTGGAAGGCGCCCGCAAGCTGCTGGTGCCACCCCCCACGACCTCGGCCGCCCCGAAATGAGCGTCCCCTTCGATGCCACCAACTACAAACCGCCTACCAGGACTGCAGACCTCTTGGAAAGACCTGGCTGGCCTCCGATTTCGTGCCTGCAGGTGTGGCGCAGCTCAAGCTGGCGCCTGGCGAGCGAAGACCTGCGTTTCCCTTGCCGAGTTGCTGGCCCGCTGCCGTCGAAGCCGCTGCGCTAACCTCAAGCATTTTGATGCCAACAACGACGGCCTTCCCCGACAACGGCGGCGCCCCGGACCAGAGACCTTCGACGACTGGCCAACTGCAGGGGGTGAGTGCCTACTTGTCGGCGCCCTCTTGGATCGCGGCGCTGGGAAGGCGCCCTGGCGATGGGGCCCAACGGCTGCAGCTGGAGCTGGGCCCTCGACACCAGACGTGCAAAACGGGAGTTCGGCGGTCGGCTGGAAGCAATCGCCGCCAACTTCGATGCCCTGCTCGTGGTAACGGGGAGTACTGGAAACCGGATCGGGAATGTCCAGAGAAGCGGCACGCGGTGGTGATGGCCGAACCTAGCTCTGTGGTGAAATTTTTACGCCCGTCTGTTTGGGCCTGCCGCCGGTGGTGGCCGAGAGAGCGCTCCCTGTTCCCCCGCTCCGCGCCATCGCGAGGCCTGCCTTTGAGCGCTTCGAGGCGGCCGGTTGGGGATGGCCAAACGGCCTGCGCCGGCGACGGCCAACGCCCCGCTGGACCGGGCGGCAACCCATCCACTGAGGTGTGCGACCGGCATCGAACTTCGGCAATTTGCGCCTATTACCCCTGCCCTGATGGGCGAAAAGCGGACACCTGGCCCTGGCGGTCAGCAGCGCGCGTGGTGAACCAGGTGTATCGGCGGCCGGCCTGCAGGTTCCTGTATCCCGAGGCGATCACGGCGATCGGGCACCTTCCGCGCCTGCCGACTACCTGCGGGGCGATGGCGATCTGGGCCCTCTGGGCCACGCAACACGGACCTGGCAAGCCATCCCGGGCGCCGCGCGGGAACCATGAGCAGAGAAAGCCTGACCATGCCATCCAGAACCACTGGAAATCCAGGGTCGATGGTGGCCCGTGGCCTTGCCGTCCCCTGATCCGGAGTGCTCGCCCTGTTGCTGTCCGTTTGCTTGGCCTGGTGTCCTTCCCCAACGCGGTGATGGCGGCCTCTGCCCCCTGGCCCAGCTGCACGCGCCACCCCGATGCCAACGGCTCTGCCGGTGCTGCGCAAAGCTTGAAAGCCTGCGTGACCTCGACGACCCGAAGAGCTGGCAGCTGGTGGCTTACCTGCGAGGGGCCCAGCTGGGGGGGCGTTTGCAGTCTGCGCCTGGTGGGCTTTCCCAGGCCAATTGGCGGCTTGAGCACCCCACCCAGCTGCAGGTGCGCTCCGGCCCTTCAGCTGAGCTTTGGAGCACCTCAACCGGAGAATTCCCAGCTGGCGGTTGATGGCCGCTTCGGCCGCGGCGGAATTCGATTCTTGAAGCCATTGCTGGCCCGATCTTTCCCAAGACCGGCGCTGCGCTTGAAGCTCCCCGGTGCCATTACGAGCTGGCGGTGCCCCCCTAGTGGTCCATCAAGGAATGGCGGAATTGATGGCGTTCACAGCTGTAGTTCCCGCTGCTTGAAACGTCCTGAGCGGCGTCAGGGCGGCCTGTGGAAGACCAACGTAGCCAGTGGCTTTCCCTGCCTACGGGTTTTTCATGGCTGAGGCTGGTGTTGGCCCTACGGTGATATCGAGCGGAGAGCAACCGGGTGAGCGTCCTGGCAGCGCTGGGATTGGACCGCGCCTCTGCAGCTGGCGGCGCTCGGCGAAGGCCGCACCAGGGCCCCAATCCGCTGGTGGTGCGGTGGTGCGGCCGCCGAGGCACGCGCCTTGGTGGGGGAAGGCTTTCCAACGGCCAGAGCCGGGGCGCCCCACGCCCGAGGTTGGGTTGCCCTGGTTCCAGGCGGGTGTACGCCGCCCTGCGGGGCACCTTGGTGGTGAGCCGTGGAACCCTGCTGCCACACGGGCCGCACCCCCTGCAGTGAGGCGGTGATCGCCGCCGGCATCTGCCGGGTGGTGGTGGCAATGCCGATCCTGATCCCCTGGATCGGCCGGGCGCAGGCCTCCGCCCAATTGCGGGGCCGCTGGAATTGGAGGTGATTGAAGGCGGTTCCGGCAGAGCGAAGCGCTGCGGCTGAAACGCGGCCTTCTGCGCACCGGGTGCGCAGCGGCCGCCCCCTGGGCCCGCTCAAGTGGGCGATGAGTGTGGAATGGACGCACCGCCCGCTCCCCAACGGCCACAGGCCAATGACAGTGCCCCGAGGCGCGCCAGTGTGGGTCACCGCTGCGTCGCCGGCTGTGATGCGGTGATCGTCGGGCGGCGGCACGGTGCGCGCCCGATAACCCCTGCTCACCAGCCGTGGCCGTGGCGTTCGCCCGAGCCGCTGCGGGTGGTGCTCAGCCGTGCTCACTGGATCTCCCCCGGCGCCCAGCTTCTTTGACCAGACCGTGGCCCCCCCACCCTGGTGCCCACGGGCGCTGCCGAACCCAGCCAGCGCCGCCGGCTTCTCAGGCCGGGTGGAGTGCCTGGAGGCTCGAAGCCTGTGGAACCGGCTTTCCGCTGATGGGGCCCCTGGCCCTGCGCGGTTGCAAACCGGGTGCTCTGGGGAATTTGGCGGGCCGAGCTGGCGGCCGCCGCCGTGCCCAGGGATGCTGCGCGCCTGGTCGTTGTCGTGGCCCCGAGGGCTGCCTGGGCGGCGAGTCGGCGCGAACCCCCCCCTGGGAGACCTGCGGCCCCTGACGGACGTCACGCCGCCCGCCCGCTGGAGCGATAATCGGCCTCGGCGGCTCGTCACGACGGCTCTTGGGAGGCTGTGGCGGCCCTCAGGCGAACGGGCAGTCCATGACAACCTGGCCCCATCGCTCGGCCCCAACCCACTTCACACGAACATCTGAAATGAACGGCTTCTGCCCTTCGATCTACAAGATTCCGATCCTCGGCCTGCTGCTCGCCGGCGGGCTCTGGTTACTGCTGGAGCTTGCGGCCCGCACCCGTTTTCCCTCGCCGGTCAACTGGCGCGGGCCCTGCCTGTGCGGCAGCCAGCCAATCTTGTCTCAACCGTTTCGCTGCCAGCTTCAGTTTATTGGCTGGCAGCCTGCTGCCCAGCCAGCAAAGCTGCCGACACCGCTCATCGAGGCGCAGCTGCGGCGACACGCTGGGTCAGCAATCGGCCTGATCTGGACGGTGCTGCGCTGCAAATCCGGAGCTGCTGCGCAATGGCTGATCGCTTTTCCGCCCAGCTCCTGCCCACCCTGGCCCAGCAGGGACGCCTGTTTCTCTCGACGTTGCCGACCAAGTTTGATCGGAACGGTGGTGGTCGTGCAGATCACCCCTGCGATCCTCCGGTTGCTGGGGGCCGTCCTTAAACGGTGTTTGGCCCCCGCCCGGTGGCTTCAGATCGGCCGCCATCGGTTTCGGCGCCAAGAAACGATCGTGGAGAACCTGCTCAGCGGCGTCAGCCTCTTACATCAATCGACCGTTCCGTGGGTGGGTGAACATGAACTCCCAGATCCCCGCCGACTCACTGCAATCGGTGAAGTCGAGCAGATCGGCTGGTTCCATACACGCCTGCGCGACCTTGAATCGCCAGCCCCTGTTATCCCAAACGTGTGTTCACGACCTCAGCCCGTTATCAACCGGCCGCATGACAGCCGCCGTAATCTGGAATCGAAAATTCGGTCCCTGCGCTTTGAGGATCACCAAGGGCGATCCAACCGGTGATCGCCGATCTGGAAGCCGCCCTTACCGAAGGATCAGGGATTGACCTTTGCGATGCCGCATGTGGTCCATTTCGGAGCTAGCGGCCCGCGAGCCTGGATCTGCGCGCTGCTCGCTTCTCATCAGGCGGCGACAATCATGAATGCCGTGGGAACCCTGCAACGCGGCTTTTGCTGCAGAATCGGTCATGTGGTCCAGCCCACAATGCCGCATCCCTTAACCCAACCCGCCAACTGTTGAAGGCCTGAGCGCTGCGGGCGCCTGAGCCCAACACATGCCGTATCCTCTGTCGGCCTGTTATTCCATAGGTTCTCAGCTCGGGGCAGTCGGCAGGGCATTGTCCGTAGCCTTTGCAAACGAAGGACGTTTAAGCAGCGTTTGGCCAGGCCCCCTTTCCATGGCTTTGTGGCCAGACGTGCTCCCAAGCGATTCCCCCCGATCGTTCAAGGACATCAGGGTCTGTCGACGGGCCCTGATGCCCTTCAGGCGGCAGGCCGATCCTGGTTACGGGGTCTGGGCGGCATTGCAGACGCTGGCTCTGGTTTGTCGGCGGCGCAGGCATCCGGCCCTGATGTCGTGGCGCAAGGCCTTGCCCGCGGTCTCGCCGTCAGTATTTGGCTCTGCTGCTCGGCTCACGCCAGGAGCAAGCATCTGCCGCTGGCGGCTCCCGCCGCTCGGCGGTGGTGTTGCTCAGCCTTCCTGGCGGCCCGCTATCTCCACTGGCGCCTGGTCAGCACGCTCACCTTGGCTACCCCTGGAAAGCACAAGCCTGAGCCTGGTAATGCTGGCCGCCGAGCTGGCGCTGTCTCGCCAACGCTTCCTGCAGCTCTGGCTCACCTGGGTCAGGCAGCCCGCCGATTGTAGGCGATAGCCAGGCTGGCTGCCGCCGACCTCGGCCGGCCAGATCAAGCGCGACCCCAGCCAGGGTGGCCCTCCGTTGAATGTGCTGGTGCCCCAGCTACGGCGACCGCTTGGAGTTGACGAGCGCTGCTTGCGCGGACTGCCTGGGCTCGACATCCGCTCTTTCGCGTCTGGTTGCGGATGACAAAGTGGGCCGGCCTGCTCTAACAGGAGTCTGTTGCAAGCAGCCTGGGCAGCCGCTATCCTCACCCGTGGCTTCACCCAGACGCCCAAGGCCGGCAACCTCAACCATGCGCTGCCGCAGCTGCAGGCCGATCGATCGCGGTGGTTCCGAATGCCGACTGTGGTGCACTGCAGCAGGAATTCTGCGGCGCAGCGTAAGGCCTGTCAGAGCGACCCGAGGGTGGGCTTCGTCCCAACCCCCCAGCACCTACATGAATGCCGATCCGGTTGGCTCGAAACCTGCGACTCGAGCCGCTGGCTTGATGCCGGAGAAGGAGAACTTTCTACCGCTGGTCGAGCCCACCGCCAAGCGTTGGGCGCCGTGCCTTGCGCGGGCCACCTCCTTCTGATGCGTCGCTCGGCGTGCTGGCAGGTGGGGGGGATCGAACCGGCCCTCGTCGGAGGGATCTGGCACCGGCACCGTTTGCCGCCGCCGGCTCCGCAATCTCTAATCTCCATGAAGAAGCTGAAGCGCTGGCCTCTCCCCACTTTCGATCGGGGCCAATGGCCCCGGCAAGCGCGTCGCTGGCCCAGCGGCACTCTGTCAGACCTGCGTCACCGTGCCAACGCCCTCCGGATCCAGGGGCTGAGCCTGTGGCAGCGGATCGTCCTATCTCGACGGAATCCTGCAACTGGTTCAAGCGTGATTCCCCACTGCTGCTGTTGCTGATGCCGCTCAGCGCCTCCGCCTGCTGGGGGGTGGCACCGATGTCTGGTGCGTGGACCGGTTGCTCGAGGTGGCCCTGCCCCTTTTTTCTCAGCCAACTGGCTGCTGGTGGGTTGTTCAGCCGCGGTGCTCGCTCGGCCCAGCTGCCCGAGCTCTAAACCGCCTTGGATTTTCCTGTTCCCGATCCTCACGGCGGTGGCTCTCCACCCTGGTGGGCTTGTCCCCGAAAGTTTTCAGGGTGGACTCCCAAGGCGATCACCGCCCAACCGCACCTGGCCCTGCCGGCCGGCGGTTTTGTTCTCCCCCTGCTGGTTCTGCTTGCCCTGCAAGCTGCTTCAACCTGCTCCATCTGATCCTCCGGGCCAGGCGGCGCTGCCCCACGATCGGCCCTGACCAGGCGGCCAGAGCCGGGCAGCCACCCAGGCCCTCGGTCTCGTCTGGCCTTCGATCAGCTCGCCCCCTGAGCGCGCCCTTCGCAACGCTGCTAGGATCGCCCCAGCAGCGAGGCCACCCCCACTGGTTCGCGTCGTTCGCCTCAGGTGCTGTTTGCGCTCGGCCAACTGTGGCCTGCTCAGCCCGCCCCTGATGGCGATCAAGCGAAACCGGACTGAGTTGCTGCTGGGGCCAGGCGGCACTGTATCCTGGGCCTTGCGGGATGCTCGAAGCGCCCGGCTGCAAGGTAGGAATGGCCAAGGCCCCCTGCCCGTTTTCCTTCTGGCCGGTGCGCAATCCGCAACGCACGCAGCGGGCAACAGTCCGGCCTGCGCGTTAGGTGCCACTGGAATGATACCCTTGACGCGCCGCAATAGCGAAGCGATCCGTCTCTGCTCTAACCGACGCCTTAGCCAGTGGCAACGCGTCAGGCCGCCCTTCGAGCCCCTGGCCCTTGCTTGCCGTTCTTGTACCGCCTGCTGCAGCCGTGGCGGCGCAGGTGGTTTTTCAGCGTCAGGCCTGATGCCCTTGACGATCCAGGTAAGATATACCCCTGAAACAAGGGACCCGCTGACTCAAAGCCGCTGCGAATCAGGCCTCAAGCAAACGCGTTTAGGCACCGCAAGCGCGAGAATGAAAACTTTGCTGCAAGTCCATGCAAGCAGTTTGGAAACGACTGCCTGAATCGCCACCAGTGACGAGCATCGTCAAGGGGATGGCCAATGCCGTACTTCCCTCGCCGAGTCCCTCACTCCAGCCAATGTTCGCCCCTCCAGTCACCGTCACGGTTGCGGCTGGAAAGGTGAAGCCCATCTATTGACGACGTGGTGGTGGCGATTCAGGTTCAACTGGCCAACGCCGCCCTGGTTCATCCCGAACCCAAAGCGGCGGCGCCGAGATCAAGGGTCGTGTGGCTTTCTGGAAGGGCGTTCAGGTTCTGAAGCGGGGTCTCGTTGCGCTTCCCCAGAGTTGGCTGATGTGGAGCGATCAGCGCATTGTTTCGGCAGAATCAGTTTTCGTCTCTGGGGTTGCTGCTGCCGGTGGTGAGTCAGTTGTCTTGAAGTTTTTTGAGTGTGTCGGTTGGGTCCCGTAGGTGGAAGGTCCGCTGTGTCGCTTTGACCAACTGACTCGAATCATTCCAGCCGATTTGGATGGCTAAAGACGCCAAGCAGACCGGCAAACCGTTCGCCGATGAACAGCGCGAAGAAATACCACAGGGTTGATGGTTCAAGGCCTTTCCACATCACTTTTCGGGTGAAATCCAGATTGTCCTGGATCTGTTTGCAGAAACAAGTCGAAACCACCACCACCCGAAGTGCCGTCCACGGCCCTGGGTGACGAAAGACAAAGACTACTCTGATTTATGATCACTCCAAAGGTGCCCGATGCCCGGAATCGCATCGGAGCACTCCAATGATGATCGCCAGAACCAAAGACGAATTTCACGCCTAAAACTGTGAACAGGCGACGAAGCTTGGAAATTGAGAGAACAGCACCAAGAATCATTTCTGGCCCGCAGAAATCCAAGCACGTGTTCCATCTGCACACTGTGGATCCAAAGTGGTGGCGTGATCTGGCGGGCACGCAGCCTGAGCAGCGAAATCCAGAGACGGCCATCATCAGCCAGCCATGTAAAGCGCCTGGATCACACGGCAGAAAAAAATGAGTTGTCCAATACATTGCTGAAAGCATCCGCGATGAAACCGAAGCCCCGTCTCCCAAGCTGCTGCGCAACACCGGACAGGATTGAGTTCCAGAATTGATCGGAGTTCAGCGTTTCACAAGTAAGAAGGCAGATCGGGAATCTCGGTAATTGCTTAGAACGTCCGTAGCAAGTGCA
>Ga0163217_1007356_pt1 | contig 10784 bp, 6 predicted proteins | sample SynspAceP_FD_185933 | JGI IMG/M metagenome (GOLD analysis project Ga0163217, IMG submission 185933) | Saline lake microbial communities from Ace Lake in Antarctica - Synechococcus sp. Ace-P (PacBio error correction) | ecosystem: Environmental > Aquatic > Non-marine Saline and Alkaline > Saline ...
GGGAGGGAGAAGGGGTGCAGCCAGGGGTACTTAATGGCCCTTCTTTATTAAATCCCCTGGAGAATAAATGAAGTCCCCCTACGTTTGATCTTTATATGGGCTAGCAAAGTGGGGATCTATGGCACCCTATGGGATGCAAAAAAAAGAAAAGATGCGCTTGAGAGTTTTTTCGGTAACCCTTTTCCCCCAAAGCCAGAACCTTTCCCCTCAATTGGACAGGCCGCTGGGTATTTGAGTGCCCACAGTTGGGTTTTGTCCGGTTGGGTTGGGCGCAGCGGCTAGCTGGGAATGTAATTCTTTTTTAGATATTAATCAAGAAGCCCACAGGGACAAATCCTTAGTGGTTCTGTTTTTTACTTTTGTCCCACCTCCCATGTTGCCTTTGATTATAACTCCTTCCGAATCTTCCCGGTAAAGGCGGAAAAATCATCCCCAAGTCCAACCATTTTTTCTTCCTCATAATATCTCTTATCAATTCCAAAGCGCCCTCCTGGTGTGGAAAAAAAGTTTACCCTCCCTTCCACTTACCCTTTTTGAGATCAGCCCATGGATGAACGAAAAGAAAGAAATCATTATGCTGGAGCCAAGAAAGATTTGGCTACCTAAGAGTATTTGCACAAGCGGATGGGGCAGTAATGACTTTAATACACAAGTCGAGATTTTGGATTGGTTTCCCGAATTTCGATTTTTGAATCGGCTATTTGTCTAAAAATACGGCGCTTGGAAGTGATTACCGAAGGGATTTTTAACTCGGATGCTTCATTCAGACAACGCCTTTTGAAGATGTGGGAAATGGTGATCTTTGATGAGTTTTTCACGAGCGTAATCTACATTCCACGAAGTAGCTTTGGCCCTTTGTCGGGAAGTATCAGCAAATCCTCCGGCCAGACTTAAAAATCCTTATTGATGTCGGGGACTATCGATGCCAAAGAACTTTTCCGGTTGCTTGAATTCCAAAATCAAATTGAAAGTAAGGGAAGGCCAATATCCTGTTGAAGTTAATTTTGCGAGTGTTGTCCGATGAAGTATGCGAATCGGAAGAAGAATCGGCTAGACAGCATCCCCAATGTGACCAATAAGTTCCATAAAGGAGATTTTCTGGTTTTTCTACCTGGCCAGGTGAATTAAAAAGGGCCCATAGGAGATCCTCAGAAAAGGCCACTTCCCCAGCAATATTATAGTACCCCCTTTTACGGATCAGCTTCGCCGGGAGAGCAGAATCGGGTGCGATCCGAACCAAGATTTGGACGGTAAACGGAAAATTGTTGCTTTTTCTACAGAATATTGCGGAGACCTCCCTGACCATGAGGGGATCAAAGTAAGTGTTGACTCCGGCTTTGCCAAGTCCTCTAAAATTTGACCCGAAGAACAAGGATTATCTAAATTGGTTTTGCATCGAATCAGCAATGATTTCTGCCTGATCAGCGAAGTGGAAGAGCTGGAAGGATTGGACTGCTGGTCAAATAGCTATCGGCTTTGGACAAAAAGCGATTTCAAACCAACTTGAATGACCTAATCGGGACTCCAGAATTAATGGAGGCCAGAATTTTTGACTGCTTTGGTTTTTGGATATGAAAAGCCTGGGGAAAACTAGGATCCATTTCGATCCATGAATTTGGTTAACTCCTCCTCTCTCTCCGAACATTAAGGTTTTGCAAGGAAAAGACGTTTGGAGTCGATTGAGGCTATTTCCGAAGGCGAACTGACTTCGCATGGAAAAAAGAGATTCATGCATTGCCTTGTTCATCCCGATAGCCCACATGCTACTTTTTGGCAAGCAACATGATCAGCTTGGATTGGGAACTGATGTTGCATAGCGCAATTTTTGGAAGAAATGAGACCCACTTCCTCAGGATTCAGGGGTTGGATTTGAATTTAAGAATTGAAAGCTTTGCGAAGATTTCGCAGTCGAGGAGTCCAATATGCCCCAGAAATCAAAAAGGAATCGTAAAAAGGGCATCATCTTACGACCGGCGCATGTTTCAAAAAAAGTCGAAGCTGAAAACTCTTCCTGTTGATCCTTGGCAGACGGGATTGGCTTTTTGGCCTATGCCTATCCCGAAAGGGATTGCGGCAGCCTTCGCCCGGGAAATAATGCTACAGTTTCACTGGCAAATGGGAAGATCGCTGCAATCGGACATCGGGAATGATTTGGGGGCGCCAATGAATCTTGGCTGGCGTCGTCGCACATCTCGATGCTTCGAGAGGGTAATGGGAAAAAATCTGGGATGGCAGCGGCCAACTAAAATTCCTAAAAGATCTGATGCCAATGATCAAACGCAAGGGAAGTGATCCTCGTGGGATCGTAAAAAAAAAGGAGGTCTAGTTGCTTTTGACCCTGAAGTCGTATTGGTGCCCATTTATACTTGGAAGTAGGCTTTGGCTAAAAGTCGAAAAAGGCGATGCCACGCAGGCATATCTTGGCGGCAATACGAGAAGAAGGTGAACATCTTCTGAATTTTAATGAAGAAACGGAGCAGTTGATACTTCGAGTTCCGCAGTCTTAAACAAAGTTGGAATCCAATTCAAAAATTGGGCCTAAATTGGGTCGGTTTGCGTTTGCTTTGCGAAAAATCCTGAAACTTGGCTCCGAAACCTTAACCTTTCCTTGGAATTACCAAGAAATGAAGAATTTTAAGAAAATTGCGGAATCTAAGTCGTAACTTTTATACCAGTTCTTGATTTGGAGCAGCTAGAAGCCAATTGGATGACTTGGCACCTGCCGACAAATAGCCTGTTCCCTCAGGCAAGTAAAATAAAAATCGAATATCGGTTTCTCAAAGGTGAAAATACCCCTTCTTTTCCGTTCGACTTCAGGAGCTTTTTGGGCCCTATTGGAAACTTCCGAAAGTCAATATGGTAAAGTCTCCTATTGATTGAGATGCCTTTCCTTCCAGGATAATAGAACCGCGTTCAAGCTTTACACAGGAGTGTTGAAAGCTTTTGGAGTAATGGCTATTTTGAGGTTAAGAAAGATTGAAGAGAAAGATATCCAAAGCATGAATGGCCAGAAGATCCGATTTCAGCTGAAAAGCAGTCCGCGGAGTAAAGCGGAGAAAATCAAAATTAAAATTGGCTGTTTCAAATTATCCAAGTGATTCAAAAAATTGAGATATGAGGCAATTTGTATAGGGAGTTTCTATTTCCTTCTGCTCAAACGCTGATCAGAAAGTTTTCCCGAACTTTCAGAATAGCCATCTGGATTATAAAGCTTGCATAAGGCTGTAGCTTCGAAAAGCATTTTGTAGACAAATTTTGAGTTTTGAAATGAATTATTTTTCCTGATCTACAAAAGCCCGTCCAAGGTGACTGATTCATCAATTTTATCAAGCCATTCGAACCCGTACTTACAAAAAAAACCTATCGACCTTCAAATGATGCTTCCGAGAGTTCCCAGTCCGTTTTCAATAGTAAATCTCTTGGTAGTTTCTTTTCCTATTTTATTCCAAGGTTTGAATCATGGTGATCGATCGGTCAGAATAGTTACTTTATAACTTGGAGAAATCGATGAATCAGTGCTCCACTTGGTCTATTCGAATTCCGAAAGATTATATTCTAAAAAATTGGAATTCGGGATATTGCGTATAATATAATGAAAATGACTTGCTTACCGTGAGGACAATGTTTTTTCAAAATGCCAAGAATTCCTCATTTAGCGAAAAAACCCATTGTCGGTAAGAACTGAACTATGGATCGATATAAGGTTTATTTCGGCGCATAAGTGTTTAAACAGCATGTTGTAAAAAATTTTGTTTGCTTATTCGCCTTCCAAATAAATTCTTTCATTTCGGAAAAAATCAGAATCCACTTCCATCCTTTTTTTAACTTCTAATACTTCCCTCTTCCCTCAGGAATTATGTAGGTAATGATTCCCAATGCTTTTCTGCTTTTCGAAATCGTGCGTAGGGCTGAATCAAACTCTACTTCGTCTAAGGTAGGCTTTCGCTAAAGTGGATTGCTTTTAAATTACCAAAAAAGGAAAAAACCTTGAAAACATCTACAAAGCGGATCGCTAAGGTCGAATAATTCCAAAACTTGTACAAAAGCTTCCTTGATGCGCTCGTTGAATCTTATTATTTTATCGTTTCAAAGATGGCTTCCAGTGATTCTTCACTAAAAAGAAGAAATTGGAAAAGTGCACGGGCATGCAAGGTAGCCTATTCCTCCCATTTTTTCACGGGCTTTCAACTAATTCAATCAAACGGTCCTTTCAAGCATTATCAATGAGCTTACCTAGCTTTGTCCGCGAAAAAAATAAAGCTTCCTTTCTTCGGATCACACATTTTGACTAATAAGCGCTCAATTTCCTCTTGCAAATGAATTTTGTTTATTTGTACAAATTTATAAAAGAATTGCCCTTTTCAAAGCTTATGAATTTCCCGGAAATCCCAAATCAAGATTAGTGAAGCCAAGCTACGGACAGATTTTTAACTGAGGCAAAGGTCAGTTTGGGTTAGCCGAAGCCCTATATTCCTGAAAAACATCAATGGCAAATCTCCTCCAATACGATTGGCTAGTTTCGAATCAACTTGCCTTGGGATTCAGTTCCCGAAATGAAAATGGACCGATTGAAAGAAGAAAGATGATCAATCATCTGGCGTTGGTGAATGATCCGAGCAGGGATCGCAAACGTACATGGGAGAGGAATATTTTTCATAATGGAGTGATTGCTGGGATCACAAAGTCCTTTCGAGCTTATATTGGTGCAGACAGAAGCAAGGCCAAAAGCAAGAATTAAATATCTGAAAACAAAAAGGGAAATCAAAGGGCTGGTCTAGGGTTAGATTGGGGAAACAGAAAGAGTTTTTTAGGGAAAATAAATTCAACAGATTGTTTGAAGCTAATGATTAAAAAATACCCAATTAGATACTTGGGGAATGAGTTGTGCTAAACGCTTTCCCCTATTTTTTCTCATGTGCCTGCAACCGCCCTTTTTCTAAAAATCAAGCAAATCTATTTTTAATCCCCCTTTCATGTGCAACATCCTGGATTGGAGACGTTGGAATTGATGCACAAAAAACTAAACCAATTCCATGGTTTATTGATTCCTGAATCTGGAGCTTGCAAGTTTTGATTTTATGGTTAAGCCCGATTCGGCGTAAAATCCAGCAGAGAACGAGTTGGAATGAAGATTGGTGAAATTGGACAGTAAGGTGTGAAAAATCATATCATCCCAGGGAACTTCTAGTTTAAAAATTGTTTAACCATTTTCGGTAAAATGGGTGGTTCCTACCCTGAATTTTAATGAAGTAGCAGTTTGGCTTTAGAATTATCTTATAAGAATAATGGTGGATATCTAATTTTTACTAAAAGTTTCATTAATACGGCGAAGATTTCCAAGGGTTCTGAGCACTTCAATCTTTTTTCTATAGGTTTAATCCTTGTCACTTTTGGCGGCCCAAAGGTAACCAAAAAAAACCCTGCGCCTCGGTCTTTTTCTTTTCCGCTGGAGGCTTTTTTTCATTGGATTTGAGATGAGGAACAGCGGAAATTTTGGTGCTGCTTGCCACTAAAAATGACTGGGAATCTCCCTCGTACCTCGAGAGCTAAGTCATTTTCCTTTAACGGCGTTTCAATAGCAGCCGCAAAACCAAAATCCCGCAAAGTCATCAGCCATCACGGATAACCTATCCTCCAGCCATTATTGCCATCAATAATCAAGCGTCGATTCCAATTAAATTCGTGTAGTAACCAAATGGAGTTAGAAAAAAGCCAGAAATTTCTCTGGCTTGTTGGTTGGTGGTATTTAGGTATTCTATCAAATATTAGTTGGTTTCTCCAGGGTAATGGCGCATTCAATATATTCATCGTCTCATGCGCTACCTGTATATATGTAATTCAAATAAGCCAAGCTTTTTGTAATTGACCAAGATCGACATCGTAACCATGAAAGCTAAAAGTCCCAGCGTAAGAAATATAAGGATTACCGAGCCCATCTGCCCTAAAAATAAAAATCGAATGCAATCCTGCAAACCCAAAGAATCCAATAAGGTCAAGATTAGAAATCATTGAGAGTCCTTTTTCTTCGGGCGCGATAATAACTTTGTGCAAATAGTGAAGCCTGTTCTTCGTCATGCTTTTCAATCCAGTCAACTGGATATAATCCAAAGTTTCCATTCCTTCTAATTCTGAAGGTTGTCTCAATACATTAGCCAAATTGTGTGTTGTTTTAAGGTTGTTTATTAAAGTTCCAAATCCGAGAAGAATCACCAAAAATAGGCAACATTGCCAGTGGATGCAATAGCCAAGATGCCCTGAAAATTCTCCTTTGGAAGCAGACTCATTGAAAGCGACCAAGGCCACATCCCGGACACCAATCCAAATCCCAATTGAATCTAATGGGCCAAGGCTCAAATATGAATCTCCAGAATATGGATTGATGAAATAGATGGCGGATAGGTTCCGATCCAGAAATATCAATTCTAAAACAGTTTGCTTATCCATCGGTTTATTTCCTTCATGAATAGAATCACACGAAAAAAGATGCCATCTCTCAAAAAGTGGCTTTTATTTGGCTTATTTTTAGCAGTTGTAATCACGCTGGGGTGATCGAACCGTACAATAAAAAGTGTACGATTATGAACGGTTTATCTCCGGGAGATTGAATACTTAGCTTTTTGCCAAGCTAGATTTTTGAATTGGATTCAAACTGGCTTTGCAATTTCGGGAATAAGTTTTATTTGATCCAAAGTTTTTCCCAGCCACCAAAACTTAAATACCCAAGGCCTAAACCAAAATTCCCCCATTTTTACTGCTTGAGGAGTAATAAAATCCCAAAAGCTTTGGAAGCTTTCTTTTTCCAGAAAAATTGAGAAATAGGAATCCCTGCGCGAAATTCAGTTGATCTGGTAAAAGTCGTTTGTAATAATCGATTAATGCATAAATCAATTTATTTCTGCATCGGACTGGCGCAAATGAACGCTTAACGGATGAGTTTTTTTTTCCAGTTCAAAGCCTCCTTGGAGTTATCGGGCCAATAGTTGGTGTCTATTCCCATCGCTTCCCACCATTTCCAATAGTTCATGAAGTAATCAACTTCCATCCATTGGAGACTTGAAACCACCATTTTCTTCCATCCTCGAATGACCGATAAGGCTAAATGTTAAATTGGTACCGATTAGATCTTCTTGTTGAATAGGTTTTCCAAAAGGAATCATTCCCAATCCTTGGCGTAGTGTGAGATAAAATACGCAGACTAAAGGCATGAATCAGCCCGGACTTTTGCACAGGTAGATTAGGGCCTTCCTTTTTAAACCTCATAAAAAGGCCCAGTTTCAGAAAATAATCCATCGATAAATGTACGCATTTTTCTCCAAGGCGTTTGACCGATATCATGCCAAAAATCCGCTTGGAAATCTCACCAGCAAAACTTCCGCCCCATCGCCCAAACTAGCATAGGCATATGGTAGGGAGTAAAAAGCGAGCATGCCAGAATTAAAGAATCTCCTTTCTGATTGAAGAGCTCCTGCCCTTTTTGCGAACAGTTTCAGGTAAGGCTTCCTGATGAAGGTAGAAATTGAAGAAATCCTGAAAACTCCTGAGGAAAGGAAATCTTCCACCCTGAGAAGGAATTTCTGTCCAAGAGTTTAAATTATTGAAATTAATTCCAGGATTTTTGAAATTGGCTAATTAGCTTGATCTGCAAAGTGGATCTTGCAATTGTCTCAAAATTGATCAAATTGGGGATTTTCGTTATAGTTGTTTGCTCACGTGAGTCTAACCTTCATTTTGTAATTTGGGTTGATCAATTTTCAAAAAAAAACAGATGAAATTTTTCTCAAGTTTTATTATTCGCTTAAGTTTATTCCTACTTCCCAATTTTTAGCTTTGGCAGGGAAGTTTTGATCTCTGGGTAGTGGAGACTTCTGGAAAAGGAAGGCTCATTTTCTTATCAACCCAGAAACGGCTTATGCTTGACCGACCCGCCCAGAATATGAACAACCAGCCGAGCTAATCATGAATAACGCAGCTGGTCCTTCTCAGCTGCGATGAATCGGGGAAATTTTTGATATCATCGTTTATAATTTTGAAAAGCAAAGAAATCCACAAAATCTGACCGAAAGACTTCTGATCGAACGAAAACTCGCTCGAATTACAAGACTGTGGCATGTATATAGCAGGCAGTCGTCCTCTGAGCCGAACAAGAAGCAGCCGGCTTGGCTGTAATTCCAACCAGTTTTTGAACCAAGCAGAACTTTCTCTATGATGTATAGACCGCAGTTGGGGTTATTATGATGGTATGGATAACAAAGCGCCTAATGTTTTTATTTTTGGGTGATTCAAATAAACTCGTCTATGCAAAGGTAGAGACAATCTGGTCGAGATCGACAGCAAAAAATCGCTCGCTCCGGATTAATCGAAGACCAAAAACCAGTGTCGATCACTTACCTTTCCCCTCGGAACTAAATCAGAACAAGGGCAGCAGCTTACCAATTGAAAAAGTATGATATTGAATCAGGAACTCGCGCCGACTTAAGGTTATGGATTGGGAGGTTCCAAAGATTTCTTTTGGTTGGATAAAATCACCTCTTAATGCTCAAGGAAATACGATTTTTAAACTCGAAAGTTAATTCCGATGAAAAATTGGAAAGCCAATTGAAGGATCCAACCAGAAACACATCAAAAAATATTAGCAGAGTGGGCTTACAGTCGGCAGATTTGAATGTACTGGTCAGGCTATCGAACGAAAATAATAAAACCCCTCTAATGAATCCTTTTTAAAATCAACTTTAACTCCTTTTCCACTTTCATTTTTGCGCAAGCAAGCTTTGGGACAAATCGAGGATTAAAAAGGTCAGTCGCCAAAAAAATGCCGAACTGATAAAAGTTCAAGATGGCTTTATCCTCCGGGAAGGACCAGCCAACAAAATCGATTTTGGTGACGTTTTTTTTACCCGACCCAGCCTAATAATCGAATTCATAATGGAATGCTATCACCAATGAAAGGTGTCAGTTTTCAAAAGAGGATGCCGGCCGATCAATGGATTTATTTTTATGTTGGACGGAAAATTGGGTCCGCTGCTGCTGATGAAGAGAATCAACTTTGGCTGATCGATAAGAATGGCTCTGAGGAAGTGCTGGTAAGTGCTTTTCGTGGGCAAGAAATTGAAACGTCCCAATGATATCTGGTTGGTTCCAAAAGGTGGAATGTTATTCACAGAATTCCACTTTAATGCACGTCCTTATTGGGAAGGCGAACCAGAGGCAAAGAGTCAGAAGCAAGATGGAGAGGCATGTGTACTATTTATCTGCAGACAAAATCTCAAAGCTTTTTTCGTGTGACCGAAGAACCTTAATAGGGGCCCCCCAAAATGGCATCATCGGTAACCCCTGATTGGGAAAACAACTTTATATCGCAGATCCGGAGCAAAAAAAGACTTTTAAATATGAGAATCCGAGAAGATGGGCTACCTCAATCAAATAAGGAGCTTTTCTGTGAAATGGGCCTCTGATGGAATGACCTATCGATGATCGAGGAAATGTCTACCTGACTGGTGATGGGGTGACGTTTTTTAAAATAAAATCAGGAAAAGATTCAGAATTGCTCACATAAACTTTGTAACCGGCAAAATGGACTTCGAATGTAGCATTTGGAGCGTTTGGACCGAAGAACGTTGTTTTGTCCAAACAGCTTATGGACGCAGTATATACCCTCCCAGATGAAATCTAGAGGGGTTTTGTTAAGCATAGGATTTACTTTTTCGCTTGGATCCTCTTATCATTGAAATTAGCCTTTGATTTTTAAAAAGTCCTCAAAATCCCTAGTTTTCTCATTTTTCAAGAAATTAGGGATTTGATGAATTTTAAGGATTTTGATTACACTATTGCGGTATAAGTGAGAGGAAACTAAACTTCCAACGCACTTTTCTCACCCGGCTCTAATCCCAAAACATCTAAGAAATTCAAATTGCTGATTGTGTCTCTCCGGCTTTGGAAATAAACAACTCTCCTTATCCTTGAAAACTACCGCTGAGGTTCCGTAGACTCGGGCACAGTATTTTGAAAAATTGAAAAAATCTTTGAGTAAACAAGTTGCTGCGCTCAATTTTTTTTTAAATCAACTGTTCTTTGGGTATCTATTTTCCCTTCGGAAATTGAATGAAAGGCCATGATCATCAAAACATTTGGGAGAGTTGATCGAGGTCAAGTTGTTACCCAAGTTTTGAATTTCTTTCGGGTAAGGTCTATCAAGACTGGATTCAGTTAGCAATGGTGTTAATAAGTAGGGTGATAAAGCAATGGGGTTTTACCTCTATTTTACAAATCTTAGACCGAAATGAAAAAAGAATAAAAAACAGAAGGAATAAAGTATTGATCAATTAACTATAGATAAGAGTGTTACTAAATTGGTGATAGTAAAAAGGACAAAACAGAAATAGTAAAATGGTAAAAAAAAGACCCTTGGTCTTATCCAAAGGTCTTTTCGCATTTTTTCAAATCGAAAAAGATTAAACAATCCCCTCCTATCTCGGCAGGAAAGCATGTCCAACGCTATTCATAATTTCCGAAGAAGATGGATTTCTTTTGGTAATGCCCTTCCAAGCTTTTTTCCAGCGTCTCAGTAAACACTTTATCGGGCCCTGAGCGCCAGAAATCCCAAACTTCCTATCCAACACAAAGAATGGGACACCCGGACGTCCTAAACTGTCGGGACTCTAAGATATCCTGATCTAACAATCTTCATCAAAGCCTCCTGATTCCAACGCTTTTTTTAAACAGCTTTCTTCATCTTAAACCAACTTCTTTTCCCAAAAGCAAATTAAGAGTTGGGGAAAATCATCTAC
>Ga0163217_1062261_pt1 | contig 10783 bp, 15 predicted proteins | sample SynspAceP_FD_185933 | JGI IMG/M metagenome (GOLD analysis project Ga0163217, IMG submission 185933) | Saline lake microbial communities from Ace Lake in Antarctica - Synechococcus sp. Ace-P (PacBio error correction) | ecosystem: Environmental > Aquatic > Non-marine Saline and Alkaline > Saline ...
GGCGCGGCCGCGGCGCCGTATTCCAGTTTCTGCCCCGCAGGAATCGCGCACAACATCGACCAAGCGCCATGCCAGGAAAACAGAACATGAGGCAGCCACCAGAAATTCGGCTGCACGAAGCTGGCCAGAATGATCAGCAGATAGAGCACGCGGCGACCGGACAAGACTCGAATAAAGCGCTGACGCAAAGAGGTCGATACGCCCGCCTAAAGCCCTGCATGGCGCCGACGACGACCCGATATCGAGCTGAGGATGGTCAAGTAAAGGGCAATAGCAACGAGATGCGGAAGCCTAGATGACCGTGGAGCTGACATCCCGGGCCACTGGTCCGTCGTCCAGCCGTTTCCGCGATGGTGGCGGCGGGGAGGGGCTAAGGTCATAGTTTTTGATCGTGGTCGTAGTGGAAGGGAATGGGCGGCCAGAGCAATCCAGCCATCACTTCTTCTTCAATCAGTTGGCGAATGTAGGGGCTTGCGGTAAGTCTGCGGAAATAGGGAATTCGCCGCGAAATTCGGTTTCGCGTAGCGCTGGAAACGGAAAGTAAATAGTTGTTTTCTCGTATTTGACCAGCAATGGCTTGTCATTGGCGATCATTTCGCGCCAAGGCTGAGCACAAAGAGCACCATGAAATATTTTTTTTGGGGGGGGCCAAAAAAAAAAAAAAAAAGCGACACAGCGCGACGGTTGCCTTTGAACGCGCAAAGCGTCTGCGGTTCAGCGGGGAGAAGGTGCAATTCACGCATGTCAACCCTCCCTGTTTCAAAGTCGATGCGTGGAATCACCAGGGTATAGCGTGATGTCCCAGATCAGTTTTACCACGAGCCGCCAGCAGGGTGAAGATGTAAAAGGCGTGGCCGAACTCACCGGGTAATCGCGGTTGATCGCGGCCTCGAGCCGAGCAGGCCCAGACCGTCGAGGGAGACAATCACTCGATCAGCACGCGGCCGGTTAAGAACACGCTGAATCAGGCGACGGACGCCGGCAATAATCAACAGCATGCGCGTTGCGAAAAGACCGTGGCCGTAAAGCACCCCCAGCGGACAGACCTTTTGCCTTGGCAGTGACCACATACTGCTTGCCGATCTCATCGAAAGGAAAAAAAAAAAAAACAGGTTTTTTTTCCCCTTTTGGTTTTTTAAAAAGGCCAATGTCAGGGTCCGGAAAGCTGTCCGATAACCCTCGCGGTAATGGGCAACACCAAATGCCAGGCGTATCCTTGGTCTTTTCCCAAACTGCTCAGTTCTTCCAGTTGTTTGGAGTCAGGCCCCACGCATCGCGGGAACAGTCAAGTAACTGGCGCCGGGAATACACGATCAGCAGAATGGCAGCAGAAAAGCCGGGATGGAATTTAGCGAATAATCAGTCGAGCTGGTCCAGATATCAAAAGGTTATGCCGTGGGCACCCGCTTGCGAATGCCCAGCGGAATTGGAGATATCAAGATAGGTGAGCAGCGTCGTCCACAGGCCCAGCGAGAAGAGAACGGCAGTCTTCTCCAGATAGATCGAATCCACTGGGCGTCGCGGAAGAAGCTGTGCAAAGTCGGAAGGTCGTGTAACCCTTGATCATCATGCCAGATAAACGTTTCGTGTGCGGTTTGTCGAACCCGTACATGCCGCTTCGATCGTCGGCGATGATATCCGGATCCGACCCTGAGCGCCGCGGTAATGCCGCCGTGGCGACTTCACCCTGCATGCTGCGGCATCCGGCTGGTGGCAACTTCGAAGCCCTCAGGTTGGCGATCCATCTGTTTCGAGGACGCGGGCCCGCCGGGGGCGGCCTGGATGAATCAGAAAGTTGATCATGCAGAATGCCGAACAGGGTGGGGATGATCGCAGCAAACGGCGGCCGATATAAGCGCAGCATGCTCAGTTTTTTCCTGTGTGTCTATCAGCGTTGGAGTCCCTCTCAACGCGGCCTCTTTCGCGGATCAACCACCAGGTACTCATCCGGCAGAATCCATCACGCGTGGGGGGTGTTTTCCGGATGGCAAACTTGTTCAGTAGGCTACCCGGTAACTTGCGTGGGTATGAAAGTTTCGCGTAGCCTAGGTAGTGCTGCCACCTACCGTAGCCCCCGGGTTCTGCGGCGGCGGTGGTGAGTGACAGCGACTCACGGGAGTCCGCCTGGATCAGGCTCCACCAGCGAGTCGACAACCGGAGTGCGCAGGCCCATCAGGTTTGGCGGCTGCGGGATTGTCAGCGCTGGAAAGAGTGCCAGTATTCAGGCTGCTCGCATTGCCGGCGAGTTTGATTTGGCCAAAGCTGTGACCACAATGTCAAAATCTTCGTGAGCGCAAGCGCTTGATATATTGCGAAGTGTCTAAATCGGCGCAGGGTCAGTTCGATGCCCAGTGATGCAGGTTGCGTTTTGAATGGCAGTGCCACCGCTCAAGAATAGCTTTGTTAACAATCAGAAATTCCGAACTGAGGTGCTGGCCGTCGGCATTGGATCAGCCGATCATCCTTGATTTCCCAGCCGCTTCCTGAGGCAGGGCAAATAGGCGTCACGCAATTTGTTCGCGAATGATGCCGCTTGCCATCAGTCACTGGTGGCGAGTTAGGCAGGGCCGAATACTCCCTCGGGCAATTGATCGCGCCAAGGGCTTCAGCAGCGGCCAGCTCGGCTTGCTGGTGTTGCCGGTGGCGCCCAATTCGGAATTGCCAAAGAAACGTCGGATACGGGTATAGGCATCGTGAAAAGCCGGCTGTTGGACATCAAATAACAGCCGGCTGATGGCCTTGGCGCCTCGGGGCGTCGGCAAAGTAGGGGCGGCGTGTATTGAACACGAAAGCCCTGCATACCTGGGGTATTCAGGTTGGGGATTCTTCCCTTGATGATACGCCGTCACGCCAGCGGCGGGCTTTCATAGGCCCGTTGCCCAGTTTTTCGGCGGCTATTCTGGATGAAATCAAACTGTCCGGCCTTGAAGCTTCCAGCGAAACGCCCGTATCGCGTAGTAATCCCAACCACACACGGTCAAAGTTGTTTGAAGCCGCGCTGTACGGCAAGATCGGCAGCCAATAATCTTCACGCGTTCATAGGTGTGTTGCGGCCCGCCATTCACTTTTGCTGATGCGATAGGGCCGCTGCCAACCAGGCGCCTCCAGAGTGGTACGGCCAACTCCCGATCGGCAGTAGTGTTTCTGGTAATTACCGGCAGTTTGACCATCACAGCGGCAAATTCGCGTTTTCTGTGGCATAGGCGAAAATGGACATATGAAAGCTTGTGGTCGCTCTCCGGCACTTACCGTCTTTCACATCGCCATAATAGGCCTTGTAGACGGGCGCGCCCCTCGTTCTCAGAATGTTGAAGGTGAACACGCACATCGCTGGCGAGTGACAGGCTAGCCATATGGAACGTGCTTCAGGTGCAAGGGTTGAAAGCGTACCCAGGTGTCATCCGGCGCACGTTCGAATACGCTGCGGCCAAGCCCATAATTCCCGTAACAAGGTTCATCCAGCGCAAATGGAAGGTCAGGGTGTCATCGATCAGTCCAGCCGCTCTTACGCTGTTGCCGCGCGTGATGAAGCGTTCAAGGAATCGAAGCTGCCGAAGCCGATAGCCTTTAACGTGCCGCCTTTTGGGCGCATTCAGGGTTGACGTAATCGAAATGCTGGAAGTCGAGGGGTAGGCGGGCGGCTCGCCATACAGGGTCAGCGCCAATGGCTGCCGGCGGGCGGGCATCGGGCGGCGGGATTCAGCCATAAAGCGGGCCACCAAAGGTGGTCAGGCGCATCCGCAGGAGTTTTGAGTATGTCGCGCATTCAGTACCTTGTTTTGACAGTGTAAATAGCGTTTTTATTCGGAGCCCGGCAATTTTCCACCAGGGTACGTAATGGCCAGCGAATACGGCGGAGCGTGGCGGTCGATTGAGGCCATTCACGGTGGGCTATTTTGCGATGTAGTCCAATATACCAGTTCGGATTGTATAGTGGTCCATAATAAACCCGGTCAGCCCTTGGCTGCGGCTATCTGATGATCACGGTTGGTGGCGGCCTAGCAGCTTTTCAAGTAAATCATCGACTACCGGAATTGGTCGACCCGGCATATTGCGCGGCTGCTGGCACATTACGTTGGCTGGAGTGGAAAATAGCATGCTGCTCGAGCCCGTGGCGCAGCTTTGCGCAAGGTTCCGAGAATCATGTCGTGTCGAACTGGTCCGAGCCCGGGATTGTACTGAGCGCGGTCCACCGTGCGCAGGCGCATGTCGATGCCCAGCCGCGCCAGATTGGTTCCGGTTAAGGCTGAATGATCCGCTCCAGGCTGGGGTTTGAAGCAAGCACTTCGAATACAGTTGGTTTGCCGCTTTGGCATCTTGCCAGCCGGCGTTTAGCAAGGTCCAGCCGGCTTCCTTGAAAAGATCAACAGCAATGCGCAGGTTTTCGCGGGAAATGCCTCTGCCATCAGTGGTCGGCAAGCGAGGGCTCGACAAGAGTTTCGCCGGGAGCTGGTCGCGGTGTTCGCGTCAGGATAGAGAAACTCCTGGCCGGCGGGCAGGTCGGTAGCGCTTGAACGGGCTATTGGGGTAATAAGCTTTCCGCACGGCGATAGGCGTCATAGAACAGCACCCGGTTTGACAATTCGAAGTCGAACAGCAATGCCAGCGCTTGCGCATGCTGCGGTTGATCGAATGCGAGCGACGCGTATTGACAGAAGCAATGCCTGGGTCGAGCTGGGGATCTGATGGCTTTACTTCCCCGCTTTTTCCACTTCCCGATGGCGCACGGCCAGGGGATAATCGTAAGACGTTGGGACGAGTTTGCTGGCCTTGTGATCGAAGTAGAAGTCGAACTCGCCCGCCTTGAAAGGCTTCGAAAGCGACGTTGTTATCACGGTAGAACTCGGCTTCCAACGTCGAAATTGTATTTGCCCCGCGGTTTGATCGGCAGATCTCTGCCCAGTAATACCTCGACACGCTCAATAGGTCAGCGCGGCGGCCCGGGGAACATTGAGTAATACGATAGGGGCGCTGTCAGCCCGCTGGGGAAAAGTGGTGGTCGCTCAAACTGGGTTCTCCAGTGGTGGGCGGGAGTAACGCGCAGTTCGCCCAGGCCGCAGTAATCAGCAGCGGGGTTATCGGCCCGGCTTGAACACAAACCGAATGCCGGTGGGCTCGGCCCAGCTACATCGACCCGCTCCTACCCTTGGAAGCATGGAAGGCCGAAGTTTTGGAAGGTCCTGCTCGCGCAAGCAGTTCATAGCTGAAAGCACGTCGGCGGCGGTGATGGCGCGGCATCATGAAAGCGTGCTCTTCGCGAGATTGAAGACCACCATACTGCGGTCATCGGAGAACTCAGGGTTTCCGGCAATCAGGCGTGGCGGAATAGGGCTCAATCGCCAGAGGATCATAGATCCCGCTGCTACCATCAGGGTTCGTTCAGTTTCAGTAATAGCCGTACTGCGCAAAGTTTGCGGTGTGACCGGGCTGGTGCCCCTTGAGGCGTAAATAGGGATTGAGCGTGTCGAAGGTGCGGCCCCAATGACTCTGGAATGTGGCCGCCCTTGGGCGCATCGGGGTTGACGTAGTCAAGGTGGGGAAAATCCGCGCGTAACGACGGCTGACATAAAGCGCGTAGCCCGTGATGGCGGTAAACAGCCGTCACGGCATCGACAGACGAACAGAATCAGCCGTGATGTAATTAATAACCTGAAGTTTGCATAGCTGCTCTGGATATTGGGGCGTGACGAAGCGCCACGCTACACATTACCGCCAGGCGGGGGGTTCAAGTCGGCGGCGTTCAGGCGGTCAAAGTAAGGGTGAGCTGTTGCGCCGGTCGTAAGTGGCTGTCCAACGGGTTTTCCTTTGCGGATACGATCAACGCTTATATTGGAAACTGCCCCGGGCCATGCTGTAAAAGCGAATCCCCCGCCTTTGACTGTATACACCATAGACCGGCGCATTCCCTGAGCTTGGGCGTGCTGGCCGGAGCAGCAGCACTTCTGCACTGGAAATGCGCAGGCTCTTGGCCACGCTTGAGCGAATGATCACTCGCCGATACCATTGCGGTGGTTCAACCGCAAGCGTGGGTGATACTGAACTACCGTGGGCGCGAGCAATTTCCACAAGCTGTCGCGGGTTTGACGTAATAAGTCGACTGGGTCGTGGCAACCTGCAATGGGCGGCGGGGTGGGGGAGATCGAACGTACCGCCATCTGCGGCAGAAATCAGGGTCTGAACCGAATGCTCGCGCATTGCCATTCAAACTGGTTGGATCGCGGATGGCGGATACGCTCAACTGATGGCGGCGAGCGACTCATGGCGACAGAGTATCGCAGAAAGCGAACCTGGTACTGCAGATAATTGACGCGCTGCAGCCCAGGCGCTTGCTAGTGCGGCGCTGAAACTGCTCGGCGCGGATTCACCGGGACCAGAACGCGGTAGATGCTGCGGCGAGGTCCATGCGCTGGTTGAACGCCGGATTGAGCAGCCATGAGTCTTCGGTGGGATGTTCAGCCGCTCGGCCGCCTTTGTGCAGGTCAAGCTGGGCGCGATTTCGACCCGCTGAAGTAGGGTGTATCGGCCAGGTCTGGCAGTACAGCAGTGCCGTGCAGGCTCGGCCGGTCGATGATCTGCGACATGGCCAGCAATTTGGGCACGTAATTCAATGGTTTCCTGGCGGCAGTGCAGGTTTCCAGTAGTCGTGGGTAATCCCAACTGCTGGTTTGCGCTGATGGGCGGCCGACGCAGCCTTCGCCACAGTTCAATAGGCGGCAATGGCCAGCAGCAGTTCGCCATCGAATATACTTGGCCAGCCTTGGTCAGGTAATCATGCGCGGCCTGGGGTCGAGCAGTGGATAGTCGCGGCGAGCCGTGTACCAGTCCTGACGCAGGGAGAAGTAATTCGCCAGTGGCCCGGCATGAATTGCAGAATGCCGCGGGCGCTGCTGCTGACAGTGCCATCGGGTTGTACACCGCTTTCTACAAGGCAGCAGAGCCAGTTCCAGCCGGCTCTGGCGGGCTCAAGCTGTTCAACACGTAATGCATTAGGCGTTCGGCACGCGGGCTTGGTCAGCTCGAAATAACGCGGCTGGGCGGCAATAAAGAGAGCGGCGTTGCTGAGTGATGCGGCGGATTTTCGATTGGCGCGGGGTCGAGCAATGAAGCCCTGGCGGATGCGGCTGCCAGAGCGTATGCCTGGTCAATTTCGGCGCGTACGTGGGGTGCGAGCGGTACGACAGCAGGGAGATCTGCCGCGCCTCCTTGCGCTCAGGCGGCGGTACTGCATCACGCCAGGGCCGGGACGCGAGGAGCTGGGCGAAGATTGGCACCGCGATGCAGGCAACGAGCAGCGCAGGCTAGCAAAGGATTTTTCATCAGTGAATATGAGCCTGGATCAGGCAACAAACGCCATGGCTGTCCGTTGAAAATAGGCTCGATTCTAGAAAAGTCGCCCGCAAGTGGTCCAAGGATCCATTGCGCACTCCCATCAGAAGCGTCTTTCCCGGCTCTTATTGGCAAAGGTCTCAAACCTCTGTAGCACTGCTCTGGCCGTGCGTAGCGCCGCTGACTGATTACATGGCTACTGCCGGACGCAGAAAGGGGTTGGTTTTCTTTTCCAGGCCAATGCTCGATGGCAAGGTGATACGCGCCGCGGTTTGCAGTCATGCCACCACTTCAGCGCGCAAAACCTTTATTCCTGATTGTCCTGCTCCACGGCGCGGGCGAAGCGCAGGTGGCCTGGGTAATATTCGTGGGCGCAGTAGACGCCGGGTGGTCGTCAGGCAGGGCGCCCAGACGCTGCAATGAAGCATGCATCTGTTCGGCGGGTGGCCTTCAACAGTCTTCCGCAGCCGCCGGCAAACAGCGTATTCGCCACTCAGCAGCCAGGGGGCCGGGCTCATCCGCAAGAAAAAGGCGATATGGCCGCGGCGTATGCCCGGTACCGAAATGACGCGCAACGGCTGGTCGAACAGGCTCAGTGTCGCGCCGTCCTTCCAGCTTTGCGACCAGGCCCCGGGATGTCCTTTATGCGGCTGGTCCCCAGACATTGCAGTCGTGGCCCGCCTTGATGGTCGCCAACACCGCCCGTCATGATCGCGGTGGTGGTGGGTGATCGCTATGGGTCAGATTCGTATTCCAGGGTGCTGCCCAGCCAAAGTGATCAACGGGCCACGGCATCGCCCGGGTCAACCACGCGGGCGTGGCGCTCGGTATCCAGGATCAGCCAGATGTAATTTGTCCTGAAAGGCCGGTAAAATGCTATGATTCGAAGCATAGTCTAAAGCCCTGAAAGGAATATGCTTTTTATAGTACAGGCGCACGCGAAGGCTTTGGGGATCCGACAAAGACGCCCATGGAGAGGCCGATGTTGATTGACTGACCGGGTTCGGCCTCATTACGCCCAAGGCTTGACCTGATGGACTGCTGCGAGTAGCACGGGCTGGTTTTGGACACGCCCGCCGGGGAGATGCTGCTAAAGGCCGCAGAGCGTGATTGAAGACAGCCTGCAGCGGCTGTTTTTGGCCAAGCATCTGGTGCACGTACGGTTGGCGCCGGTTGCTGGCTGATGGTAACCAGTCGGCATTTGCGTCCAGTCGCTGCACTGTCGATCTGCTTGGCAGGCCGCCGACCATTCGCTGGGAAAGAAAGCCAAGGCCCTTTGCCCCCAGTCCCTGGATGTGGTGCCCTGCTGCATCACGGCCTGGAATTTCTGTCGTTCACGGCCGCTGCTGCGGAAGCCAGCCAGGCGGTGCGTGCCGGGGGCATATCGCATCCTGGGTTCAACCCTGGAGTAGTTGGGGCTTTTGAATTCATTTTGGCCGGCCGCAGTTTGGCTCAGTGGAGGCCCGATTCGTCGCCGGCCCGGCTTACCGATTGGCTTGAGTTGCTGGGTTTTTTGCGGTGGAGAACACCCGCACTAATGGATGCTTATCGTCCGCGCTGCAAACACCAGTGGCTGGATCGCATGGCCCTTTTATTGAGCGCTTGGTGAGCGGCATAATCTGCGCGTAGTGGATTCTACTCTTGATTGCGCCCGCCTGCCAGATGGTTACGGAGTCACCCCGCGCAAAACAGGCCCGCCAGAGCTTTTCCCGGCCTTGAAGCTTGCCACCCATAGCAGCGGGCCCCGGCGCCGCAAAACGGAAATACGAAATGACGCAAACACGATTGAAATCTTCACCGATGGCGCCTGCAGGGCAATCCGGGCCTGGCGGCTGGGGCGTATTGCTGCGCCTGGGCGGCAATGAAAGGTCGCTGTATGGCGGCGAGTTGCAGACCAACCAACAACCGCATGGAAGCTCACCGCAGCCATTCGCGGACTCGAAGCGTTGAAAAGCCCCGCGCAAGGTGTGCTGACGACGATTCGAATACGTATGAGGGTATGCGAGTGGATGCCGAACTGGAAAAAAGCGCGGCTGGAAAATCGCCAGCCGAAGCACCGTAAGAACGCGATCTGTGGATGGAGCTTGATGCGCTGGTAAGTCAGCATCAGGTCGAATGGCGCTGGGTAAAGGTCACAGGGTCATCGGCGAAAACGAAATAGCGACGAGTGGCCAACCTGGGCGTTCAGGACGTCCTGGCCAAAGCGAGTCGAACGCATGGCGTGAAGTGGGTACTGGATACGAGACGACGGGTATCGATCCCAAGGCGGTCCCGAATCATCGAAATCGGGCCTGTGTCGAACTGCTCGACCGGGCCGGCTGACCGGAAGGCACTTTCATGGTCTATATATCCCCGACGCGGAAAGTGGAAGAGGGGTGCGTTCGCGGTGCACGTCATCAGCGATGAAATTTTCTTGCGGATAAACAGTTGTTCGCGATGCTGGCCAAACGACTTCATGGCGTTTGTCAAGGTTGCGCGCTAGTCATCTCATAACGCTGCCTTTGATATCGGCTTTCTGGATATGGAAGCTGGAGCGCCTGGGTGGCTGCCGGCAAAATGGGTTCGACCATTGCGGCGTAGTGGAAATAACGCTTGATGATGGCCAGGGAGAAACACCCAGGCCACGCAGCCTGGATGCGCTGTGCAAGCGCTAATATGGTCGAATTCCAGCGCGATCTGCACGGCGGCTTGCTCGATGCGGAGATCCCTTGCTGACGTCCTACTGACGCATGACCGGTGGCCAGAACAGCGCTGTTTGCTACGCCGGGCAGGGTACGGATGCCAATCCAACAGCCATGGTTGTGACTAGTATTCGCCGAGTGGATCCCAGCTGCGCGCGGGCTTCAAGGTCTCAGTCCCAGCGAGTTCGAGCTGGAAGCCACGCAGAGCGCTTGCGCATGCGAAAACAGGCGGCTGGCTTCGTGGTGTGGAGGGGCCTCAAGCTGATCATCACCGATAGCCAGGGCTATGCATTGATCCTTAATGCCTTGTTATAGTCTGTGACTGGAATGCTTTTCGCTAAACCTCCGGGAGCCGTCATGCCTGAATTCGACCCTGTTAAGTCGAGCAGATTCGAACGCTATGCGCAACTTCAGACAAACCGACGGACAAGGGTCAATGCGAATGAATGTGGGCGTTTGGGAAGAACTCATTCAGGGTTCGACTGGGTAACAAATACCGCGAAGCGTCGGGTGGTGATCATCTCTCGGTGCAGGAAGCATTTCTCTGCGGCATTGACTACAGATGCTTGCCCGGCAGCCAGCAACATGAGCAAGGACCATCGGCCGCACGCCGAGATCATCCGCCGCTGTGGCTGGCGCCTGAGCGCTCGTTCAACGTGGTAGACACCTGCCGTCAAGCCGGTTATCGCCGCGATTCACGGGTACTGCATTGGTGGCGGATTGAACCTGGTCAACGCTGCGACATGCGGCTATTCCAACCGCTGATGCGCATTCGC
>Ga0163217_1093494_pt1 | contig 10783 bp, 11 predicted proteins | sample SynspAceP_FD_185933 | JGI IMG/M metagenome (GOLD analysis project Ga0163217, IMG submission 185933) | Saline lake microbial communities from Ace Lake in Antarctica - Synechococcus sp. Ace-P (PacBio error correction) | ecosystem: Environmental > Aquatic > Non-marine Saline and Alkaline > Saline ...
GGAGAGAGATACAGCTGCGGCGCTTTCAGGAGCACAGAATTCTACGCGATCTCCTGGAAGCATGGCCGCAGCATCGGAGCCCCTCCGCCACGGCCCTGCTTGAAAACTGGTTTTCCTGCAGGCAGGGGCGGCCGCCGGGCGCCAGGGCAGCAGCGGGAGCCGCAACCCCGCAACGCCTGGGTGTGGCGGCCCGCGTTTATTGCCATACTCGGCGAGCTCTTACGGGGGAGCGTTTTTTCAGTTCACAACCTCTGGTATTGGCCGGCCAGCCCGACGCCCCTCGGTGAGTGGGCGCCGGGCTGCAGGACTGGCATGGGCATGGTCGGGAAGACTCGGCCCCAACAGCGGCTCGTGCTGTTGAGCAGGCCAGATTGCCCTGATCGAGAGGGTGATCGGCTCGGCACGGGGGGAGTGCGTTCATGTGATGATGCATCCGAGCAGGTGGGTCGAATCCCGATTCTGCATTTCCGCTCTGGTCGCTTCGCGCACCGCACGAATTGGCCTCGAGGTAGGACCAGCTTGAGACCCGCGCCACAGCCCGCGAACCCGGACCCGCATGAAGGCGCTTCTGGCCTTGTGGTGATGCTGAGGGATACATCGGCTCGATCCCATTCGGCTGGCTGCGGGCCGCTGGTGGGGGGGAATCGACCTGCGCGAACTGGGGTTCGGCTCCACAGGCGCGCACCAACGTGCTGCGGCAGATGGGCAAAGGCCGGACCTGGTGGTGTTCGCTGTCGATGTGCTCAGGGCATGCGCCGCGGTGTTGCTCCGTCAGGCCTGCTCCAGCGTCTGATCAGCGACAGCAGCGACTGTGGTGTGGTCGCGGTGGCCTGGCGCCATGAGGCACATTGGCGATCATGGCTGGGGGTGCAAGTGGCGGAGGCCCGTGCACGGCCCTGGGCATGCTGCTCGGCTGGTGCCGGCCGTGGGTCTGGCCTGCTTACGGCTGTTTCTGCCAACCTGAGGTCAGCTGGAATCGTCTCGCTCTCGAGCGTTGTGGCGCCTGAGCCTGCAGTGTTGATGCAGGGCAGCTTCTGACGCCGGAACGGCCTGCGCGGCATCTGCCTGGCCGTGCTCACCACACTTGTGTTTGGTGTGTGGAGACACGCGCCAACTGGGCGCTCTGAAATGCCGGACGAACGAGCTGGGCAGCAAATCGCGCCAACTGATCCAGCCGACACTCAGCTTCGCTAGGGGCGCTGCGTTGGGCGGCCGCAGCCCGCCGTCAAGGCGGACGCACGCTGCTCCAGGCGCCTGAGGGCGCGCGATCGGGTGCAGCTGGGCTGGCCACCATGTTCCTTGAGCTTGGCGGGGTGCAGCTTTTGCTGCTGTTGCGCAGCTGCACCGAGCCGGCCCATCATCGCGGCGAGCATGCAAGACAGGGCGCGCGGCGGCCGTGCGGCAGCCGCATCCGCAGCGCTTCGATACACCGCGCCAGCGCGCCGAGGAAGGCCAGGGGGAGGAAGCATCGAGCTGGTTCCGGCAGCTCGAACACCTGGCCAGACCGACGGAAAAGGACGCCTGATCACCTGTCCGTCTGGCACCGCGCACCCCCAGGCCAGGCCGTAATGCGGCGGCACCCAGGCAGGGCGTGTTGGGCAGGCGAACCACATGGCGTGGGGAACGGCCTGCTCCAGCTGCCGCAGGGTCACATCGGCGAGAACGCATCAGCAGCGGGGCTTGACACGCGACGAAAGACGGGGCAGCGGCGTGGCAACCCGGGTAATTGCTGGGGTTTTGCCAGCGTCAGCACACCCGTTTGCCAGGCGGTGGATCGGTGCGAAGCCTCCCCAGCTCCGCCCGCAGGGCCGCAATGGCTCGCTGGCAGCACGGCTGGACCCGCCCGCAGCCAGGCGCCTTGCTGCAAGGCAGCGGAACAGCAGCGCCGGGCCATGCGGCAGACAATCCACCAAGACAGTCATCAGGACGGGTCCAACCGGGATCAGCCAGCGGCAACGACGATGTTCGCCCAGGCAGGGCTGGGGGCGGCATCCCGAATCGGCGCCGAGATCTGGAGTACGAATGGTGGGCGAGGAGGGTTCTTCGCCGGAGGCCGTGGTGACGGGTGAACAGCTTGGGGGCAAACAGGAAAAATGCTTTCGCCGACCGTTCTGTGGCATTCGATGGCGTAGGTGCCGCAGCAAGAAATCACGGCGCGCTGGCCTGATCGGCTCCTATCGTGAGGTTTAATGATCACGGTCTTTGGTCACGCAGGGCTGAATGCCGCGGCAAATCTCATCGAAGCTGCGGGCTCTCGGGTGATTTCCGCGCCGTCGGCGAAAGACCGGGGCATGCCGATACCTTCCACGCGGCGAATGGATCGTCCATAGCGAAACATATGAGCTGAAGGCTCAGGGCGCTTTGCCGCTGCTGCTCTGGCTCAGCGGCGCTGCGCGGGGGGATTCTGGGGTGGCTGTGCCTCACGGCGTCCCGTAGTCGAGTTCCGTCGTCGTAGTCGCATGAGATGTCGTCACCACGGCACCGCCGAGGCGTGAGAAAAGCACCCTTGAGTTCCTTCGTGTTGGTTGTACTCAATTAGCGTCCCACGCCAGCGGTGGCAACTGGTCACACATCGAACAATCCCGTTCGAAAAGCGATTGGCTGGATCGGGCCCGCTAGATCAGACCGCTCAGACCTGGCGCATAGAATCGGGCGTGGACCGAACAGGCGAGCCAATTCGCACAGTGGCTTTCCGGCAGCCACCGTTAGGCGCCACGCTCACATGTCCATGCTACGAGAGCTGAGGCAGTACGCAGGCGTGCGTGCCAGTGGCCGGCGCAGCGACCAGCGCCCGGCGCTTCAGCCGGCTCCGCCCAATCGGCGCAATCGTCAATCACCTCCCACCAGCCGCAGCGATCGAGGGCCCGAATTCAGGCCAGAGCCGCTCGAGGTTTCGGCCGCCCTCAAAGCGGTCTTTGCCGGGGTCAGGCGCAAACTTCACCGCAGAAAACAGCTGGGGCTGAGGCTCCTCGCTGGCGATGCGCTGCAGGCGCTCGGCCGGGCGGGCGCTGTCGACGGAAATGGATCGTGCCGATGCGCAGCCGCTGGCCTGTTGGCTGAAGCGAACGATGAAATGCCCAGTGAGCGGTTTCGAGATCGGCACAGTTCGAGCTGCTTCGCCACGGCTCCTGCAGAGCGGCTCTCGGTCCAAAGGAGCGCGCCCACCCAGCCAGACGGCGGTCGCTCGGCGGCTGCCCTTTGTCACCGTCCAGCAGCCGATGGCCCCGGCGGCAATGCAGCGGTCAGGTCGCTTGGAACGCTGCTCGAGCCCTCAGCGATCCAGCTAATGAAGGTCTGGTCGAACAAGCTGGCGCGCGGGGGAGGTGGGCGCTTGCTCGCGGCGGGCCCGCGCACAGGTTCTGTCGGCGTAGTGACGGGCATCTCAAGGGAATCACTCGACTGGGCAACTGCGCGCACTAACAGCGGGGTGACAGAAAAACATCTCTGGGCGTAGGGGTTGGCGAAAGGTCACGCCCTTCTCCGGCCGGGGAGCCCGATAGAGCAGACGCGAAGTGGTGAATTAGATACAGTCGCGTACTCGCGTCTGGCGCTCACTGATGGTTCTAGCGCTACCATACAGCGCACGTACTAGCCAGCGCGTCGAGCAAGGCGATCAGGGGGTTTGCGAGCGATCAAATTTGAGTGGGTGAGCCGCCGGACCACAGCCGCAGTTGCCGGGGTGGCACACTGGCCAGCCCCTGGCCATAGGCTGGGGCCTGCTCGCCGCAGAAATCAGGTTGGCCAACAGCGTTCTCCACCGCCAGAACGATTCCAGGCCCCTTCAGGCCAAGGCTTGCGAGGTTCCACGGCCCGGGTGGCCAGCGAGCGCAAAGGTTTCTGGAATTCTTCCTGCACCGGGGAGAAAAGCCAGCGCAAGCAGCAGGGTGAAACAAAGTCCGATCACCGGCAGGCCAGCGCGGAAGGGGGCTGTGCCAGGTCAGGGCTCAGACCAGCTCTCGGGTAGGGTGCTCAGCAAGCCAAGCAGGTTAGGGCTGTGATCAAGGTGACAGCAGGGTGGCGCTGTTGAAGGCTCAGTTCGGCTGAGGGCGGTTTGACCACGTAAGGGCCGAGCGGCATGCGGGCCGAGTTGCACGGCCCCAGCGGCAGCAGTTCAGGGTTTTCCAGGGCGCTGGTTGCGGCTGCGGCAGCACTGGGGGGCCACGTCATCTGCGGCGAATCGGCTGAATGGTGCGTGGCACCGCCTGGTGGCAGAGGGCAGAGAGCAGCCCACCAGCCAGGCTGAGGCGAGCAGAGAGGAAGGTTCGGCGCCACAGCGCAGGAAAGACGCTGTAGCGCGGTGATCAGCAGCACAAGCCACCGGGGATCCGCCCAGAGGGGTTACAGCAGAATGGCGTGACGGAAGGCGGGTCAGCGAGCTTGAGGCGGGGATCGAGGCGGCGGCAGCCAACTCGATGAGCCATCGACGAATTGGGCAATCGGAAGCTGCGAACGCCAGTCGCATAGCGAAAAACTCTAGTTGGAGCATCAACCAAAGCCATTCAAGAAGCGGGGCGTCGGCGGTATGTCGGCCAGTTTAAATCATCCAATAGCGGTTGCACAGTCATTAGGATGCCCCTGGAGCGGGCCACGGAACGGGATGGAACGGGAATGGCGTGGGGCGGTGGCGCGGGCCTGCTGGCGGTTGAGCTCTTCTCGCGATCCGTTCTGCTTGCCACGCCCAGAACAACTTGATCGGGAGCCATGCGAAGCCAGGCTTCGCGATCTGGCGTGAGGTTTCACGAACAGCTTCGGAATCATCACGACAGTGTGACTGGGGGGCGGGCGGCCACTGGGTGCCGTAGTAGAGGCGTCCTGGCGCCCGGCCGCGGCCTGGTGGGGGGCGAGGCCAGTCAGCGCCTCTGCAGACTTCGTTACACCGAGGTGGTGAGCGACGCCGGTGCTGCTTCCACGCAGCAGGGCAAGGCAAGATGCTCTCCCCCGCATGGCCGCTGAGGGCGGGGTGGAAGCAGCAATCGGGCCATCGAGGAAATAGAGGCTTGGCGCGCAGCTCCTTCTCCATCGGCCGGCCATGGTTCGTGGCTGTCTTTTTGGATGGCGTCCCACTTGTTGACCATCACCACGCAGGCGCGCCTTCTTCTCGATGCGCCCGGCAACGTCGCTGATGGCCGGCTTTGACGGCGTCGATAAGGCGTCGATCACCAACGACAGACTAGCTTGCGTTTCCAGCTGCTTGAAGCTGCGGGTGTAGTGTAGAAAGAAGTATATCGGGGATCGTAAGCTGCTGACACTGGGATCGGATGGGATGCGGCGGTGTTTGATAGGCAAGTTTTTCAGGTTTTGCCTCGGCTCGATGTCGTGTGATCGTGTCGCGGGTGGTGCACGGATCGGGCTGACGTCGCCCTGGGCTCGCCCGCAGATGCATTGAGACTGACTTGCCAATTCGGGGCGCGATGATCGCCAATTGTCGGCCTCTCGCCTTCGAGCTCGTCGTGGGGGGGTGCAGGAAGCCAATCAGCCTTATCGAGCAGATCGACCGGTGCGGCCCTGTGAATCGCCGAGCGGGTGGGGTTGCACAGCGAGCCCAGAAGTCAGCGGCCATGGAGACCTTGGTCGGCGACTCACATTGTTTAATGAGCAGCCGGGACTTCTGGCCGCGCACCATTCAGCGATGAACTAGATCGGCGGCGTGAGCCCTGCTGACGATGACCATCACCACGGGACGCTGGGCGCTTCGGCCATGGCCAGGTTGGCTTGCTGCGATATTCGGCAGAAATTCGCTGTCGTCGTAAGACCAGACGCGGTATCGACCACCGGAGTGCGATGCTCCCCAGAAGCTTCTGGTAGGTCGGGCCGGGTGACCCGGGCTGGTCATGACGATGGGCTTCGCGGCTGCGGCAATGAGCTGTTGACGAAGGTGGACTTTGCGCGACCATTGGGGCGGCGATGAATGGCGACGACGGAAGCGCCAAAAATCTTATTGCTCAACCAAACGTGCTATCTGCTTTGACACTAACGAGCGCGGGCTGCTGCGGAAGCGCCCGTTTCTTGCGGCAGCGGCTCGCGCGCCAGTCAGCAGGCCATGCAACAGTTTTCAGCGCGTGGCCGGCGGGTGCGGCGGGGGATGGAGCTCCCGACCGGTAGCCAGCGAAATCCCAGCTGCTCCTTAGCATTGCTTGTAGGGCGCCGCGATCGAGCGGTAGCTGACGCTGGCGGGACGGCTCGGCGATCAGTCCGGGGCCAGCGATAGGCCTCGCCATCCTGTGGTGTCTGGGGACGGCTCAGGGCTGGCCGCCGACTCGGCCGGTGCCGCCGTTGCCAGACCAATTCACAGACGGGGAAGCGATCGGCTCGGGCGTCGTCGAGGATGCCGTCAGCAGTCGGCGCTGGCGGGAAGAGTATCGGGATGTGCATCGAGGCTGCCCGCTGCTGAAGCCATGCTGACCCTCATTGGCTGGCGGGCGGGGCGTAGCCCGCCAGCCTCGTGCGCGTGTTTCAGTGCGTGGCGGGTGTGAGCGACAGGATTTCCGTTCCCTGGTAACGGCGTTGGGCGGCCGGAGGCCTGCTGTTCCCGAGATGGTTTCAGGCCACGGCAGCCTGGAGGCGCGGCCATGGCGGCGAGAAATTCGAGGAACTTAAGCTGGCGAACCGGCCCGTGCGGGTGCAAATCTTTGATCACGCGTCCGGCGGCGATGGCCGAGCGGCGCGGCGGGCCGAAGCGCGGTGCTTTCCTGATCGCATCACATGGGCTGCCCGGTGCGCAAGATCGCACGCAAGGGCGGCGGCAGTGGCTGCTGCGCGATCCGGAGCTTGGCCAGGGATCGTGCGGCGGTGAGCGGGGCGGTGCGGATCGGTCACGGTCAAAACGCGGCTGGGTGGTGCGGCAGCAGCGCCGACCGTGGGCTTTGCCCTGGCACCTGGAGAAAGCGGTGCCAGGCCCTGACCTGCACGGCGCACCCGGGAGAGGGGTTAAGCGGCGAGCGACTTGGGGCGGCGATCGCGCGGTGAAGGCGGGCATGCGCATTCCGGTGATCGCCAACCGCGATGTTGACAGTCGGAGGGGCGCTCGGCCTGCTGCGGATCACCGGCGCCGATGGGTGATGGTGGGCGGGGCAGCTCGGGTGCCTGGTGGTAGGCGCGGATCGATGCGGCATACGCCTGCCGGCGGTGCCTGCCGATCCCCCACGGCACGCAGCGACTGCAGCTGGCGGCCGAGCAGCTCAACAGGCCTGGTGGAGGGCAGGGGCGACAAGGGCTGCCTGATCCCTCCGCAAAATCTCGGCGGACTGCAAGGGCGTTTGCTGGCGCGCGGCAGCTGCGCGTCAGCTGATGGGGGCGCGCACACCTGGCGAGGGCGCTGGCGCTGCTCAGGGAGGCGGGTTTGGAAAGGGATGGGGCGGGCTTGAAGGCTTGCCCTGAGATCTGCCGGCCTCAAGGGCAGGCCAGCAATCGCTGTGCGGTGATCGCCTGACCGCAGAGCAACGGCACCAGCAGGTTGGCGCTCACTGCAGGCGCCGGAAGCGCAGGGGCGATGATCTCCGGCCCGCCGCCATCGAAAAGCACAACAGGCATCAGCAATGCGCTCCAGTAAGTGGGGAACTCAGAAGGCCGCTGAACGGGTTGGTCGGCTGGCGGCCGACCTCGGGCTGGCTAGAGCCAGCGCCCAGCAGGCGGCCAGTGAGCAAAGGAAGCTGGCCGAAGCGCCGCCATGCCGCACCTCAGAGCGCCACAGAGCTCGCGAAGGTGTGCCGACAGACAGCAACAACAGCGGCCAAGCGGGGGGAGAAGCTGACGGCACTGCTGAGGGAGGATGCGCGCTGAGAAACGAGATGAATCAGGGCGATCACACAGGCCACACCGACCGGAAGCAACCCAGCGGCGATGGTCGCATGCCTCCATCCGACGCTGGCGGCAGGGGGTTGATCTCAGCGCCGCTCCCGCGCCAGATTCAGCCGGATCGTGCCCCACCACGGGATTAGACAAACAGGATCATCAGCACCGGGATGAGCAGGGAGAACCCTTGATCGGGGGTCATGGCGGCGGCTGCGATTGGGGAGAGCAAGCATCTTGGCGTGGCCTCAGGGGGAGCACTCTGGCCAGCCAGGCGGATTCAGCAGCAGGGAGGAAGTAGGGTGCTCGGGCGGCACGGCCCGCCTCGGCCGGCTGCCTAAGTCATCGGGCACGCCGCAGGCGTCTGGGACCAGCTGGCAGCCGCCAGAAGCCTTGGCGGCGGCAGCAGTGGCTCACCCAGGGACCAGCGCCCGGCGAGACTTGAGCAGCCAGATTGGCGCGCTGCTTCGGCGGTGGTCCTGCAGCTGATCGAGCGAGGGCTTCTAAGGCTCGGGCTGATCCGGTGTGGTTCGCACAGCAGCCCTGGCTGCTGCAGGGCCAGGGGCCAATGGGCCGCCGCCGCCGCGCCGCCAGGCGGTGAATGCCGGGATCAGCGCAGCGGACAGTTTGGGTGACGCTCGCCAGGGCCAGCAGGGCCATAGGAGGCGCTGGCAAACAGCGACACTCCCTCCGAGAGCAGACACTTTACAAACACCCGCACGGCGGCAGCATCCGCGGCAGCGATAGCCGCGATCCGCCAGGCAGAGAGCGGCGCATCGGGGGCCAACATCGGGAACAGCAACGGCAAAAGTCTGCTGCGGCGTCAGCCAGGGCGCCGCGATCGCCGCGGTCATTCCGTCGCGCCCTGTCGCCCCACGATAGCGACGCACCATCGCAGGCCCGGATCGCGCGCACGCGCACTGGTGAGAAGGTCGGGATCGAACGGGGCCACGCCCACAACAGGCCCGGCTGTGGGATCGCAGTGGCAAGATCAAGCGACGGATCCAGTGGCGACTCAGGGGGCAATCCGCTGCGCGTCGAAGGCTTCGCTCAAAGTTTGTCTCGTTCGATATTCTAAACTTGCTGGATTGTCCTGCCAACGGGTTCCACGCAGCCCGCTGACCTTTGAGCGTTTGCAGAATCTTACGCGCTCCATCCGCCTGGGAATGGCAATGGCCTTGGCGTTTGGCCCGCAACTGGAGAGCCGACGACGGGGCGTGATCGCCGCTGACTGCAGCCCGGGCATCGGCTTTTAGCGCTGGCCTGCATCAGTCGAGCTGGGGCGATGCGGATGGCAAGCGATCCTGGCGGCCTATGCACGGAGGTTGCGCGCGCAGGGCCAAGGGCGACTACGACCACGGTGGATCGCGATCCGGCCTGGTCCCGACACCGGAGCGGCCGGCCTGCGCGAAGTTTTTCGCCGAGCACCCACAAGCGAGACGAGGTGCGTTTTTCGTGGAAGGCCGTTGGGCTGTTCTGCTGGCATCTGGGGGAGGAGGTGCTGCTGGTGTTCTGCGAGCGGAACGACTGATCGCGTGCCGCGCGGCACCGCACTGGTTCGACATGGGCCAGTTCCTCCCGCTTCAGCGCCCTGCGCTTTCTTCAACGCCGCGGCTGGGTGGCCAACTTCACCGCTGACCGATCGCCGAGCGCTTTCCGCTGCTCGCTGAATGAGCTGTTCAAATTGAGCAAAATTCAGCTGTGAGGCGCGGTTGGGGGTGCAGATCCACAGCAGCGCCGACTTCCTGCAGCGCCAGTGCTCGAGCCGCTCGATCCAGGCCGAATCGCGGCCAGCGCGCTCGCACAGCACCCAATAGAGCCGAAGTGACGGGCCTGCTAGCAGCAGGGTTGCCGTAGAGTCCGCGGCAGTTCGGCCGTCGGGGCATGGGCCGGCAGCAGGCGAGGCGCTTCGTGGCTGCGGGCTCGATCAAGCGGCACTAGAAAGCTGTCGAGCATGCGCCCGGCTTCTGCGCGCACCAACTTGGGCAAAGCGGCGCCGTAGGGCGGCCGGAGCAGCGAACGCAGGGGCATGCCACGGGCTGGCAACAGGGCAGCACCGCTGACAATGATCCAGCTCCTCGCGGCTCAGGGGGGCTGGCACGCGCCCGGGCCGGATAGCAGGGGTAGCGGAACATCAGCTTAGGCAACAGCCCGCCTTGCGCTCGAGTTGGCGATGATCGATCAGCAGTCAGCGGGATGGGCCAGGGCGCTGCCTGGCAGCAGGCGCGCTGTGGGTTCAGCAAGCAGCGACCTCACCCGAAGAGACTGACACCAAAGTTGCTTGCAGTCCTCACAGTGGCTTCGTTCATCAAGCTGGCGCGAGGTGGTCGCAGGCGTTCTAGGCGAGGCGGTAGTGGTGGGGCCAAAGCGCAGATCACCCACCGCCACAGACGCAGGGTGGAGGTGGTGGCGGAACGTCGGGCAATGGGTGTTGCTGAGGTGCAAGTTCCACGAAGGGGCCAGGGGAGACCGCCAGCAGGGCATCCGGCAGTGGCGATTCGACGTGTGGGTGTGGGCGCCGGGCAATTGGAATGAAGATGCGGCGCTCTGACCAGCGGCTGCTGGATCCGGTCACCAGTTCGCCTCATGGTCTGCTCTGAAAGTCAGCTGAGTGTGACCCCGCGCCGCGCCCCGCCTCCCCAGGCCTGATTGATCTGCTCAAGGCTGGTTGGTGCAATACAAGACCGGGCTCACGGCGCCCAGCAGGTTGAGATGGGGCCGTTGCAGCACGAGCAAATGCATGGGGGATGGTTGGGGCTGGTTAAAGTTGACGGAGGTGTGGTGGGGTCGGTGCCGAGTGGTTAATGGGGCGGACTGTAAATCCGCTGGCTTTTCGCCTACGTTGGTTCAAAATCCAACCGGCCCACTTCCACATGCTTGTAGCTCAGCGTGTAGAGTCACTTCACTTTGGTAAGGGGAAGGTCACGAGTTCAATTCTCGTCAAGGGCTTTTCAAGTTGCAAGGGGCGCTTCCAGGATCACAACTCTGTTTAGGC
>Ga0163217_1111913_pt1 | contig 10783 bp, 4 predicted proteins | sample SynspAceP_FD_185933 | JGI IMG/M metagenome (GOLD analysis project Ga0163217, IMG submission 185933) | Saline lake microbial communities from Ace Lake in Antarctica - Synechococcus sp. Ace-P (PacBio error correction) | ecosystem: Environmental > Aquatic > Non-marine Saline and Alkaline > Saline ...
AGGTGATTGCCCAAAACGCATTAAAAACTAAACATATACGGATGTCTTACGCATTTATAAATAATTTGTTATGAAATTTCGGATTTGAAGTTTCTGTTTTTAGATTATGCAAAAGATTTGTGCAAGACGCGAAAGCTCAAATGATTATCATAACGTAGAAAAGTACAACCAATACACCCAACTAGAAAAAAATATTCCTGTTAGAATACTAGAAGAATAGTGTTTTCGTTTCCCAACTAGAGTTGTTATAGGTTGCCATTGCCAATAAACTAATAACATGCGCAAAACTTGAAGAGTAAAATATAAGTACTTACGTTCCATCGCCCTGACTAAAGATGGATGTAAACGCATTCTTTAAAATTTGGTCTCGCCATAATACTGTGTGCAAAGCAAACACACTTAAAAGAATGTATTGGTTAGAATAGCTTTAAGCAAAGATGGCTCAATGCAGATCTATTGTTTTGAAAAAAAAAATTAACCAACAAAGCTATGGCATATAACCAAAAGCAAAACTAGAAAAATACATATAGGCTACTATTTCCACTAAATAAAGATGATTGAACTTTTTCATAATTTGTTGGTTATTGTTATGACAGCAAATTCAGCAAATAGAAATTGATTTGGATATCCTTTAAAAATCAATACAAATGTGTTCTAAGTCCATAGCGCTATATGAATGAATCTTTGAAATTTGATTTCGATTTGTATTGATAATTCGATAAGTGAGTGAGCTGAATCTTTTCTTAAAGGATTGATAAAATAGAGTTGTTTTTAAACCCACTCTCATAACATATTTGGTTTACGTTTAAATGCACTTCAAGTAAAAGTGTTTTAGCGTATTCTAGACGTTTAATATTACATTATCGCATTAGAAGGTGTCGTATTATAAATGTGTTTTTGAATCTCTTTTAAATGTTGATAACTTCTGCCAGCATAATTTGCGAATTCTCAACTTTTAATATATAAAAATTTTTCTGACATTACAATTTCTAGGCTATTCTGTTTTACTCTTTTTTTTTTTCTTGTGCTTTGAAACTCTGATTTATTTGTCGAATACTGTAATAAAAGCTGCTTCTATTTCTGCTAAAATAGGATAGGTGTCCACGCTGTCAGAAAGATGGTCTTAAACATTAACGTTCAACAAGTTAGAATTTGTATAATGCTCTGCGATGTATAACCTTCTTCATTTAATTTCTATATCATTTGTTGCTAACAGAAGCAATACAGTACTTTAATTAATTCGAGAAATATTAAGTTAATCATATGAGTATTCTGTTTTTGTAGATTAAAGCTGCCTTCGGACTTGCTCGCAGAACGCAATACCCTTGCAAACCAGTCCATAAATCCCTATCTGGGCGAGGGAAAGAACTAACGTTCTAAGGCACCAAGATCGCCATGTGCCGCAAATTATCTTCCTAATAATCTATTATGAAACCTTCACGTTCTTCATCTGTTAGGCGCCCAAGGTAATCTTTGAGTATCTAACGCTTAGCAAATATCCAAAAGCAATGACTCCTACAGTTCTTGAGGATACATTCAACGACATAATAGACTAACTGATCACCCTTCGGAATGACTAAAGTAAAATGCTTTCTGAATTGGGTAGCACTAAAACACATTGAATATCGTCATGACCGTTCTTCCATAGTGAATTATATCATCGAACGATCTGAAAGTCAGTACCTCTTTATCGTATAAAATATTATCTGGCGATAAGAAGCATAGTTAAAAAGGCGCAAGTCTTGGTTCGGCACACATCATATCAATGTTGAAACCCAACCAGAATGTATAAAAATGTCTATTGATCTTTCAGCACTATCACTTGTAACAACGGCCAATATTAAAAATCACCACTTTTTGTATAATTTAGTTTCAATATAAATTCCTAAACGTATGAAGGATTTAAGACATGTGCTAGCAGGAAGCGGCAAGGCTATGATTCGGTCTGGACACTCTGGCTCTGCACGCTTTTGGCGTGTGAGATTTTTCAGTCGAATCGTGCCGGGATTAAAAGTAATGATTTTCTCTTTGAATTAAGGTAGGACTGAATATAGCACCCATGTAGCGGTTGCTTGGCCAGTGCGGACGCATACCTAGGCGGACAAACGCAATAGAACGAATCCGCGTGGTATTTGCCGCATATTCAAATCCACCGGAGACGCTTTAAAAACAACAAATAGATAATTTATCGTTTTATAAAACGCCTGGAAAAGAATGGGCTGAGCCTAAAGTCAATCTGCGCTTGCTTGCGTAACCCTTGTGTATCTGGCAGGCAAATGGATAAGCCCTTAAGTTGCTCTATTATAAATCCAAAAACCCAATGAAATCCTGGTCACAGAATTGCAAAACCGTAGTTTTTGCTGCCTGATAAACCGTCTGGCTTGCGCTATAGGGTAGGTAGCATAAAAAGGAGTAGGAGAAGAGCTCCTCTAGTAATTTTTAGGGCAAGTTAGCGCGCTAACAATTTGAATATAGAATTACTATGTATCACTTATATGAAACTAAGATAACAATCCTTTATATCTATGAACGACTTATTCGCCATGCATGGGTGTAGAATTCATCGGTTTATAGTACTATTGACCTTCGGAGAAATGGTATATGCCTTAAATCGGTGTCAATTTCAAAGATGTGTGCAAAAGCTATGTTTAAGCATGTAGGTATCCCACATTTGGATAGGTGCACCTTTGCGGAATAGAACTTTTTGGTGCAGAAAATCTTGGTGTGGACAAATGTGTTCTAAAACGGTGTTCACAGTTTTGTGTTCAAAAAGTAATAATCTTCGTTAAATGTAGACATAAAAAAACGGTTTAGAGTGAACTAAACGCTTGTTTTGAGTGATTTCTATACTGTAGGCGAGAGGCGGGGAACACGATCGCGCGACCATCCGGGTATGATTTGAAAATCTCTAATATACCCCCCTTAATGTACTTAATTTAGAAATCGTTTAGCGAATCGTTTACTGTTATCAACTAAATTTGCATCTAAAAATACTACTTTAGCCCCCATAAGTTCGGAGTGATAATTTTAGATTCAAAATAATACCTTTGAGATATGAAATACAAGAAAATCGGAGTTTGGAAGATACTAGAGATCTAGCATCAATCGAAGAAATTGGAAACAGTGGAAGACCTGCGTAAATACAGTGTCAGTACGGCACCTTTTATAGTTGGAAGAAGAAATATGACACCCCAGGGAGAAGCGGGCTTAAAAGTGACCTATGACACTCCAGCAGCAAAGAGTTAAAGCAGGCAGAGAAGCAAACAGGATACTTCCGTAAGTGTTAAGTAACAAAGAGATCGAACTGGAAGTCACGTGAGCTTTAAATAAAAAAGTTGGGATCGTCCGATCAAGAAGATCTAGTCAACAGTATTTTAGTGAACACAGATCAAACAGCAAACGAAGAAATAAATGGATATGGTCGCATGGTCGCATAGCAGTTATTACCGCACACCCAAGTCTTGGCAAAAAGGGGAACAGGCTCCAAGTAAATATCACTTATAATGAACTGGGGTGGGTAGACCAAGTGCTTTGGTCGATCCATCACGGATATTCTAAGTCATGAGTTATAGACTGTGGCTATCGCTTATGACGCTCGTACTACAGCGTGATGGCTAATAAGGATCAACGCATAAAAAAGCTGTACAGGATTATGAGCGGAGAGGCCTATTGAAACTAGAAAACCGATAACCAGAAGTGGTCCGTGACGGAAGTATTGTGAGTTTCAGAAGTAAATACCTCGAGCCTTTGATTGCCTGAATGGATATAAAAATGGTCCTGGAGTCCCAGTGCCGGCAAAACCCTATTTGCTATCTATTATAGATGTCCACAGACGCGTAGATACTTAAGACTATTTTCCTTTCTAATAAAGCAGGCAGTGATAATAGAGTCCTTTCTGATTTGTTTTAGATTAACAAGTAACCCTGAAAAGTGTTGTTTATGCAGAAGCGATAATGGCAAAAGGAAAGCCAGTTCATTGCTAGGATGTTCGGGAATATCTTGGACTGATAGGTGTCGCACAGGTAATTTACGCATGTGGCCACTACCATGGAAAACGCGCATATAAAGCTTATCATGGCATCCTGAAGAAGAGTCTTTAAAAGAGTGGACTATAGAAATTTTTGGGGAAATTGAGCAGATCTTAAAAAGATATGTGATTTTCTATAATCAATACTAGGCTACATGGTCTGTTGGACGCATTACGCATGGAACAAATGGAACCAGGATAAACACTTGATTTAATGAACAAAATTAACCGCATAATTAATCTGTTGAAATCGACAATAACACTCTTGTTTTATAGGGGTCAAGAACAATACATAGTTTTTTTTAGCTATAGCAAATCACATATTAGATTCATAATGGTGAAGGAGAATTTATTGGAGGTTTTAAACTTACATGTGATAAAAGAGATGTAAATAATATTCTCATGCAACCCCTTTTTATAGCAGTGAATAAGCCCTATATAAATCGTCTTAGCTAATTCCCGAAAAAGATAGCTAACAAACATTATTTTTGTGAAATATTTTTGGACGTCACAATTTAAAATAAATTTCAGAAACACATTATATTCTAAAATTTGAAAGGTTTTTCTATCTATTTAACATGTTTACTAGGCATTTTAATTAAATAATTAATATAATGTTTTTGCCACAAAAACTCCTAAATAACGAAATACTTCTACCTTTTCAAGAGGGTAACCAAAAAGCGTTCGGGACATATTTGAACAATATTGGGAACCTCATGTTCGTAAGGCACACTTCTATCCTCGTGATAGGGAGGTTGCGCAGGATCATTGTGGCAGGAAATATGGAATAAATACTTTGGAAGCAAGAGAAATAGAGGTTACATATTTTGAGCCCTTAATTTTAGGATCGCGTCAGTTAATGGTTGTTTTTTAAATATTTAAAGGTGACAATAAAGTTAAGACATCTCATCTTAAAATATTGATAGCTTTCCATGTGTCTAGTTCTGACGTTGAAAAGCGCAATACTAATTTAGAAAGCTAACCAAAAGTTATAGATAGATCCCTAAGGAGCTCTCGACCTAAGATGTCAAGGAAATTTCAGCATTAAGTCTATCGAAGATGCGTACCAATGAAGAGATTGCCTTGAATTAGGCATATCAAAAGGTCTGTTGAGATAAAGTTTCCCTTGCTTTAGGTCATAAGAAGTAATTTGGGGATCGCTCTACATTATTTTATTTTTCGATTTCTTATTTTTTAAGTATTTTTTTTTTTGTACATTAAATATGACTTACAAAAGCGTTTGTGAAGCATTTAGGAGATTGGCTTTCTATTTTAAATGTAAATAATATGTTAAAATGCATTTCACAAGTGAGGTTTAGGTTCATATGGTTCTATAAGATAGAGGACTATAACATATGCAGAAAAAGACATTTAGAAAACTGATTGGAATAAGTATCTTGAGGGGTCTATTTCTGAAAAGAAACAAAATCTCTGAAAAAAATTTGAGAAAGAGCTATATTTCAGAAACAACAGTTTTCACTTAAATAAAGCGAGACGACAAAGCAGATTAAAAATGCTTTGTGGGCAGAGCCGTAAGGCTAATACCGTTCCAGATACACGTTTACATTTAAATTGGAGGGCCATCCTATCTGCTGCCGCAATTCTAGTTGCTTTTTTAATAGTTGGTGTATTTTTATTTTCAATAACAGTCATTAACATCAAATACACAATCCATGCAAACTCATTCCTCATAATTCCATTAGCTTTAGATTGGAAGATTAGTACAAAAAAGATTTAATTAAAGAAAATGGGGGGGGTTCAGCTCACTTTAACCAATAAAGAGGCTGTGCTATTTTGGTTAAACAAAAAGGGAATGAAATAGTTGTATTCTAATTCTGATGGGTGGATAAACTTGTGTATTATACACTGACAGTGCCTTTGGTAAAACTTTTGAACTGCTTATCTGATGGAACCAAAAGCACGCTTAAATCAGATCATCTCGCTTAAATTTTCCTGTAAATTTTAAGGGTCAAGATGAGAAATGTATAATTATCTGAGAAGCATTTTAGAAGTAGTCACGATTCCTGCGGCGACCCGTTTATTGTAAATTACAGATAATCTTAATGTACCGGTTTGGAACCAACCTTTAACGTTCTGGCTTATCCAGAAGATGAGAACTTCAGTATGTCGTAGCTGGTAGAAGGAGCGTTAGCCTGTATCAAAGCTAGGGAAAAATAGACCTCACAGGATGTTGTCTTATTAAGAAGCAAGGATTAAGTAGTTGAACAAGCGGAGACATTGAGATTAGCAAGTGAAGTAATTAGCAAGTTTATACACATCTGATGAACGGGAATTGGTCTTTCGTAATATGGCCATTCAGTAATATTATTATAAAATTGGAAAGATATATAATGTTACTAATGGTGAACAAGAACGAAGAAATTAGCGCAAGAAATTTTAATACGCAATTTTGTGATGAGCCTTAGAAAGTTTTGGCAGGAACTTAAAATCATTAGCGGAATTCACATATAAATTACCGATTCAGGAAATATAATAATCAATAATTAACTAAGCTGAAATATCAGCAATGAAAGAAACAATTGATGAGAAGCATGCACTTAGATTTAAAAAAAAATCAATGCTCGAACACTTCCGATTTCGTAAAAGTATTAAAATAATAATGTATTAAGCAGCACGCTAAAACAATTCAAAAGTATGAAAAAAACTTCTTAATACAACTAAGAAGAGCAGTCATGTATTTAAATTTGACCTAAAATGAAATTGAGCTATACTATTTTTAATTGGTTACACATTTTTTTCGCTTAAGGGCCAATATATGTATTCACAGCGTAACTAAAATTACATTAAAGCTACATGTTTCCGTAGGCAACTTATAGATGAGATTGAGATACACTGAAATTCAATTTGTTTATAAGATTGAAGATTCAAATATTGGAACGAATCGTTTTCTCAAATCCGAATAACGACAAATAGATAAAAATTCTAAACAAAAATCTTTGATACGCATCAACAACCTTTTAATTTATACGACCGGCGAATATATTTAGTTCGTCGCCGGAAACTAACTATTTCGAGCCATTAAAAGTTGACACTACTGTTCCAGCCCTACAAATGTAATTAAGGGAGCTATTTCGGATAAAGTATCGGTGCCCTTTGGGCAGGGGCCATATTCTCGAAAGGGTAGCCACAAATGGGACACAGGCTGATTTTGATGGGCAATTTCTCCTAGCCTGTGGAAGATGAAATGCATTATTGTCGTATCTTAATATAGGGTTAAGACGACCGAAATTGCATTAAACGGAGAAGCCACTCTCACTATAGAATTAATAGAGGACGGCTCTAAATCTGGAAGAAATTGTAGTTGTTGGATATGGCACCTCAGAGAAAGGGACTATAAGGCTTCTGTATCGCGTTCTGGATGGCGAGAAAAATAAAAATATAGCCAGTAGTTGATGTTAGTAATTTACCCTGTCCGGAGGTAGCAGGAGTACGTTGCATTCAAAATAGGGTGAACCAGGAGGGATGGAAACTAGCTTTTCGTATAAGAGGAAATTGGATACTACCGGAATGCTGATACGCGTTGGTTATATTGATGAGTGAAAGAGATTAAATCCTGTTATCCGAGTGATATAGAAATCAATGTCTATTTTGAAAGATGCTGCTCTGTAGCACCTTATGGTATGAAAGGTGCAAAGGTGTGGTACAATACCACAAAAAGAGGAAAATCAGGAGACTAAATTTTTCTTATAAAAATTGTCCACTTTTTCTACTCGAAAAAGCGCAATTGGACTTCCTGATTATTAAACTCATATGATTGGGCTAAATTGAGAAACGTTTCTTAATTAATAGTGGACGCAGCCCTATAACGATATACGGAAGAGGAACTAGAGAAGTTTAAAAACAGGGTCAGATCCACTCTCATACCGCAAATCAGAGTGCAATTAGATCAACTAGTGCATTCTTGCAACATTAACAAAAACACGATTTAAGTATAACTGGGACAGAGAACATTAAATTTTATGGATCTTTAAGGTTCTTTAGATCAGGTTCAATTTGGGGAAATGGAGTTACTAATTTTCAAAGATATATATTATAAGTCCAGCGTGATGTTACTGTTTCTGAAATACCCACATTAATGCTTTAGATGTTTCTGGAAAATTATGACAGGAATCTCATATCCTGGTACTGAAAGCACTGCGGGGATCATAACGATAATTGTTCCCGGCCAAAATCAACCTTCAATCGTCGTTTTTCGAATGGAAATCCTGCAGGGTATTTGGAAGAAGTATTTATCATCCGTTAATCCGAAAGTGTTACTTATTGTTAAATCAATGTATTTGAATCCTTTTTTAAACAGCTAGATTAAAACAAAAAAACCTTTATCCTGGATTGCTATTGAAGGGGCAGTTACAGTCATCGACTAAGATACTAATGTTCAAAGAATGGAATTATCCCTATATCGTATTACGTCATTAAATGCTCAGCGATAATGGTTAGATGAAATTATGGGTAATGTTGAGGCTCCGTCCAAGCGCTATCTGAATCATTTGTGCGAAGGAAGGGATATTTATATGTCAATTGATGCTACTTATAACAAAAGTTGGGCAAACATAGTTAGGTACACCTATTGGTTTTGAGGCCGAAAATAGTACGGGGGCGATGATGTTTTGGGTGCAAGTTAGACCAAATTATGATTATTTATTGTGAATTGAATATGGCAGCTCTGATTCCTGCTCACCATAGACAATAGGGCGGAACTTCTGGGAAAGTAAACCAAGTAGGTTTATGTCTATTCTGCGCTCTTATAACTTATGATAGCAAATATATGCTGCGAGTCTGCAGGCAGGTATGATGGCATTAATTACTTGGCCCAGGAAAAAGTTTGTGCCTTTTTTCGCTAGTGCTTCAGCGGCGATGGCGTATAGGAAGAAGTGCTTTTTAATTCTGAATATATCGATAATTTAAACTACGTGCCTCATGGGGAAAATCTAGGTGCCTCTAGCTGGGGCCATTCAGTGGTTGGCCGCGTTCAATCTACGGAAGCTATTCTTTTGGCACACTCCTAGTAGCTGTTACAGAGGAATTAGTCAAATCCATTGATACATGGAAAAAGCGGTAAAAAATGACATCGTGTAGAGTTGGTATGTTTGATGGTGGTCAGCCTTAGAATTAGAATGTTTTTTATGAAAATAGAGACGATATGCTAATTCTATCCAGATTATACTTCCAGTTGAATAATGGACAATAGCCTTGGCCCAAGAAAACAAAGGTAAAATGGAGAATAAAGGATTGACCTTACTTTAAGTTCATCAAAGCAATTTACAATGATTTTAGGCATGAGTGCTGCATTAATTTCACGTATGCAAAAAATAAGATACTGAGAAATCTTGGAAAATGACGTAAGCCGAAAAAGCAATCCTAACGTACGATAAAAGATACTAGGACAGACTTAGGAACCAATTTGGATTTAAAATCCTTGTATTAATCAAGTCAAGCAGAAATAGACAAATTCACCTATGCTACTGGCTATATAATTTACAACCTGGAGATGTAAATATTGGATTAAACGACGACAATGAACATAATGGAGATGATGAAGTCGTTATAAGCTCGGCCAACTCCTAGATTCCCAAATATCCGTTTTTGGATTAAGATCTAGCTAATTTCAACTACAAAAGATTTAGTCTCAACACACTAATGGCGGGTGTCTGCTGGGGCTCATGTTAATTTTTACTTATGAAGGGCGGCAATAACGCATTAATCAAAACAATGGATCGGCTACAAAAGCTCATTTGGACTATGGACACCTGAATAATCCTAAACGCTAACATATCCAAGGATTATTCTGTACCTGATAATAAACCAAACAATTGAGAACTTCTACACACTGCTTAAAAAAATCAGATTACCTTAAGAATTAAAGACAATTACATTAAGTTATGAATTTGATACTAATATTAATTTATTAAAAAGAGTTGAGTGCATGCCATATTAAAAGTATATTTACAGCAGGGCGAAAAAATTTGCTGACCTAAAGTGGCTTACCTGCGGGATTGGATCCAGAAAAAACACAAATTCAGCTGACTACTATTGTTACTAACAGTCATTAAATACACTAGGTATTGATATGTCCTTTTTAATAACTAACTAATCAAATTGAATTACTGAAAATATATAAAAAATAACTACGTATTGCTATTTTGGTATTACAGTTATTGTTTTCAGCGGTGTGAGTGAAGAATTCTATAGTAGAGGCAAAAAGTGGTGTTTTTGCAAACACTCTGTTAACTCTTTAGTAATGCTAAATTTATTCTAACTAATCTTTAATAACAAATAGATGTTGAACAACTCGTAGAGGCTGGTTTTTAATCTCAGCTATATCAGATGATCTTATGGAAACTTTTGAACACCAATACCGTCCAGACATTGGTTAGAAACAAAATCTTTGGGCTGTTGATAACAAGTTTCTTGATATATGGTCGGATAGGCTATATACGCAATTAGGCAATGCAATCTCTACATAGAAAAAATGGCAAGATGCTCCTGCGATTCTGATGAAGAAAAGAAATCTCCTCATCGGCAAGCTAAATTTTCTTAGAGGACATTTTTCAATTTTGAAATGTCAAAATGGTGGGGGGCGTTCCTTTAATTGATGAAGGTCTTAACAGAGATTCCAGGGCGAAGATTTAGATACGCCAGAAGTATTATTTCAAACTATTGAATTCGTTTAGAAAAGGATATCGACTCGAGCAGCAGCACTATTCGGCAATACTTGGACTAACGAAGAGGTAGAGC
>Ga0163217_1009824_pt1 | contig 10782 bp, 9 predicted proteins | sample SynspAceP_FD_185933 | JGI IMG/M metagenome (GOLD analysis project Ga0163217, IMG submission 185933) | Saline lake microbial communities from Ace Lake in Antarctica - Synechococcus sp. Ace-P (PacBio error correction) | ecosystem: Environmental > Aquatic > Non-marine Saline and Alkaline > Saline ...
AGCAAGCAGCAGGGCCCCGATGTTAAGCAAGTCCAGCACGTGGAGAAAACTCTAGGTCTCCTTCAATCCTCCATTAATAGCATAGCCAAAGGCCAATAAAAATTTCGACATTCGCCATAACCAGGCTCAGTGGCCCGCGAAAGGAGCGATTTTCGCCATTTTTTTTTCATGAAAGGCTGATGATCAGAACAAATCGCGGTAATAACACCCGCTTTTATTCCTCAATATAGAGGTCAAACGATCTTCAATCGCCCACGCAACGGTGACACACATTGATAGTGACCCCCCAAAAAAACCATCCGAACCCGACCTCATACCTGAATCATTCAATAGTAAATTGTGCAGCGGCAACATCGGCGGTCACAAATCTAATCCAGAAGCCTTTGGCATCCGCGATCATTTCAACCGACTGGCACAAGACCAACCGAGCAAAAATGCGCGCGCACGTTCCCTGTCTTTTCGACCAGTTAATAATCACGCATCGCGCCAATAGGTTTGCCGCTTTCTTTCAGGAATACCCGCTAGAAACGCAATGCATGGTCCGACATCAAGGCCTTCGTGAGCAAACCGCCTTCAGAAAGAACTGCGATTCATTCAGGATGAAACACCACCAACAGATTCATGTGTCGCGGCGTATTCAAGCGCACGAGACAACACTTTAAAGTTATCTTGCCTTGGATGGCGATGATTTGTTGTATTCACTGCGATACAACCCGCGTCCCGTCAATGCCACCATATTACTCAGCTGTGCGCCTTCCAACCTTGCGTTAACGCGCCAATAGGAAACACATTAAGCCCATTCCCGCCTCGTCCCGCTTTGGTCTTAACATTAACGTGCAACCGCAAGGCGTATCCACAATAGGGGGCGCGTATCTGAGGAACAAACTAACGTCGTCACACCACCGGAACCGCTGCCACGACCTTCCGTTGCGACACTGCCTTTTGAGTCAATATCAGTTTCACTAGTAACGCCACCGGCAAGATCCACTAAACCCGCAAACACCCATTGACCACTGTCGCATCAACAATCCTCAGCATCTTTCAAAACAGCTGGAGCATTCGCCAATCGCTACGATTTTTTGATTGTCGATGAACAATCCGTTACCGTATCAATGGTTTTGACTCGGGTTCGATAATACGACGCATTTTGAATACGTAATTTTCATGCTATTTTTTCATAAGCCCTCGTTACTGACGAATCATCACTTTGTAAACTGACCACTCCATCGCCATAGACATCCTGCCATTCGCACCGCGATGCATTGGTTAGCTTGATCCAAAATTACAGAATGTTTACCGTCCGCGACTTCGAAGAAATTTCCCACGCCGCGTTAATTGGGACGCTGGATGGCATGAACGAATTGCATTCAGGACTCGCCCACGCAACGTTTTTCAGTCAACCATACAATCGATAGAATTCGCTTCGGCTCGGCAATAAGAGGCGCCTTTCATGCGCTCTTTTTTGCAACGTAAACATCACACCACGTCGACGTCTTTTAAGCAGCTTCTAGGTCATGGCAAAATCGTGCGCCCATTTTCACGACAAAGCTGGGCACTAATGTTTTTGGTCCAACCCAGACGTATATCGCTAACGCCTAACGTTCGTCAGCGCTTGTAGCTGAGAGCGTGCCATGCCACGTGAATGCAAACTATCACCGAACCGATCGCAATTTTGAGTCATCAAAGCGGCTTTGGTGACGAACGAATCGTCAACATATCTAACAAATCGCTTTGCGTTGGATGGAGCCATGGTCGCCCATCCCCGCATTAAATGATGGCAACATTCGGCGTACAGTGTTAGCAATAAAGTGGGGCGCCGCACCACTGTCTGAATGACGCACGATGAACATGGTCACTTTTGGCATGGCTTCTAAATTTTTTTCAAGGTATCCAATAAAGATTCGCCTTAGAACGTCGCAGAAGTTTCATATTGAGGTTAATAACATGCAGCCGATAATCGCTTACCAGCTAATTCAAAGGTGGTACGTGTAACGAGTGGAATTTTTCAAAAAATAGATTAACGAACGGTTTTACGCGTAAAAGAGGGCACTTTTTATAACAAGACTGCTCGCCCATCGAAAGAAGGATTTCCGGCTCGATCAAAGAATCTCAGTCAAAATAGTTTTAATCCAGTCCATCCCAGCGTTAAAAGGGCTTAAGCTGCCGTTTCATGTTAATTGTAATGCCCGACGGCTCGGATCGCATCATGGTTTGCTTTCTCAACTGCAAAAGGACGGTACGTCTTACTCTATTTAAAATAGGAAGTCTGGATAGGACAATGCCCGGGTACAGACAAACTGCAGCCTGCGGGCATTAAAGACATTAAACGGTTGTCTCGCCGTATTTTTTTTGGTGAGATCTCATTCTTCTCACCCTGCAATCGTCAATCTTATCCATAACGTTAATTGTCCGTACGTGTTCGACAAAAAATAAAGCTTTGTTCTGACTATTAATGGGTATCAATGGATAGAAACACTCCAGTGTTTTTGGTCCAGTTCAGCTTAACCCTTTGATCAGGTGATTGAAGCGTTAAATGCCTCGCCAAACAATATCCGCTGAAATAGGAAGCTCATGCTGCCCCAAAATCGTAAAGAAATGCTAACGTAATACTAGCAGGTCGACCAAAGTCAAAAATTTTCGTTTCATCGCGGCGCGAATCGTACGAACCAGACATAAGCCAGCATCAAATCGACCAAGAATGACGTGGACGAATCTCAATCGCTGTTTTCAATGAAGTTTGATTCACCTTCGGGTTCAATCCGCTTTCCGTAAAGTCATCACGATAAAAAGTAATGTCCAACGTCGCTAAAGGCCTCAGTGGTTGCCCGCGGATATCAAACTTTCTTGCAACCCAAACCACCACCAAGTATGGAATCCCCAACAACAATAGCATTATCAATGTTTTTTATTTCCAACAGTATGCCGTCAGTTGCGGTTTTCCATTGACGCTAGAGAATGTTTCTAAATCTAACTTCAAATTTTTCCTCAAACCTTGTTCTTAAATTCATAAAAAAACAATAACCACTATTCACCAGCACTCACTTAGTCGTCCTCGGCAAACCAAGTTCTAATAATCAAATCTGAGGCCGCCAACCATCCACCGAGTTTTTCTTTAAATTTCGGTTTCTTTCTGAGCAATCACCTGCGCTTTAGCCTCAATAGGAAGACAATCGTTCGTCCCATCATATGGTAAAGGAAGGTTGAAACGTCCCACTGCAATCGTTTAGCAAACTTCGTGCTCTTTGACACATCTCATTTTCTGACCGTCCATGTCTAATGGCAAGCCCACTACGAAAGCATCTGCCTTCCACTTCTTCTATCCACCTTGTGATCCTCATCCCCAAATTAAGGAATAGGCCATCTTTGGCTTTTATCGGGTCAAGCGGTTGAGCCCGTTCCTGTAATACTCTGACCAATAGCAAACACCCATTGAAAGTCGTGCCAAAGTCCAAAACCCAATACTGAGCGTAACATTATTGGGCTTCTGATTATCGGTTAAAGGCTTTCTGTCCGAGATTGACCGCTGTCAATTAAACCCATGTCCTATAATCCGGTTGAAAGTCTTGCCATATCAATCCCCAATACTTCGGCGTAAGCGGCGGTAAATTGCATATCACTTGGTGTGTATGGAATTAATACGTCTAAATCCGCTTCAACATACTAGCAACTCATTTATTGCGCGAAATTTCCCAGACTCAAGTTGCCTCAGTTTGTCCCAACCAGCACATCCTAAATGTAATACGAAATGGCATTTGCCCCTTGCTCGGCGATTTCTTCAAGCGCTTCCCAAAGAGGCAGACAAAGACACTTCATCGTGACTCGTAATGCGTATTGCTCTCCAAACTTTGTCCTGCTTGGTGCAAATAAAACCGCGTTCGGCCTTCTACTAAAAGTCGTCACCGTGTAAATGGGTTCAGACGTTAGACGCGGCTAACCAATTTTAATGCAAGGTGATCCGCTAATTCAGTTAAAATCAACATTTGAGGGACGATTGATCATAATCCCCCATTCGCGCCCGCTGTAGTGTGTTCGCAAAGGATAAATAACGGTGGTGTTTCAAATGTGGGTCGTCTAGTGTGGCAATTGAAATTAAAAAGTGATTTTTAAACGAATCGAAAATGAATTCATAGTCATGTGCCTCTTTAAATGTATGACGCGCAAAGATCGCGCCAGTGAACTTAAACCTAAAGAAGTAGCTTGAAATACCTGAACTAAAAATAACTCGCCCACCCCCCACGAGGCTAATATGAGAAGAGAAAGATAGCGGCAAAGCAGCCTGCCGCTCAGACAGTATAAGGCAAGATGAGAATTTAACCTACCCCAAATAACAAATTAATTACCCGAAAGCCTTCCAAACTCACAATTCCAAGCAAGTAAACTGCGTTACTGAACGTGTAAAAAAGAGTCCAACCGGTCAACTTTTCACCAGTGTACCGTAATAAATGCCATTAACTTCGACGAAAAATGCTCAAAGTATTTCGTTCAAGTCGATGGCAACTTTGTCATCTTACGCGGTGAATTTGCACAAATGGATACAACACTAACCAAAGCCTGAACAGTGGGACTTACGCTACTTTTCCACAGCGGCTGGGTCTTCCTAGTTTCTTCCTATATTGTCCTTACCACCACAAAACATACTTCCTATAAAAAGAGAATGTTTTCTTCTATATTTAAAAAGACAAAAATGCCCATCATTGCGCAAATAGGAAGCAACCATGCAACTACAAGCAATAGATTACACCAGCGCACAGCGCAAGAAGAATTTCGTAAATCCTAGCGAGAAACTGGCTTTGGCGTTCTAAAAAAACCACCCTATTCAAAACACACCGTCAGCGCAATCTACAGTGAATGGCAGACCTTTTTTATAGCGAAGAAAACACAACTACCTTTACAACAAAGGCACACAAGACGGTTTTTTTTTTCCGCCTGACGTTTCGGAAACAGCCAAAGGTCACACAAGAAAGACATCAAAGACTATTTTCAACTTTACCGTGGGGACAATGCCCCCGAAAAAAGCCCTACTGAACGCAAATATTTATGCCGAAGCCAACAATTTAGCGTCAGAGCTGCTGGGCTTTTGGGTTGAAGCACATTCCCCGGTAGAACTCGCAAAACAACCTACTCACAATCCCTTTCTAGCATGGTGGACGGCAGTTTGATCAGAACCCTTGCTGCGTGTCTGCATATCACCGTTAAAAGGCGATGAGAATTTAGGGCGCAATTCGAGCGAGGGTGCTCATGAAGACATTAACCTACTGACTATCCTGCCATCCGCGCCAACGAGCCTGGCTTACAGGTCAAGGCCAAAGATGGCAACGTGGATAGGAACGTTTTCCTTGCGACTTTGGCACGCTAATCGTGAATATTGGCGATATTGCTACAAGAAGGCCTCTGGGGCTACTTCCCATCCACGTCACACACCGCGTCATCAACCCAGAAGGTGCCGACAAAACCAAATCACGCAATTTCTTTGCCTTTAATTCCTCATCCCGAAACCAGGAAGTCGTTTTATCCAAACGTCCACACCGCTGGCAAGCTATTTGCATGAACGCCTTGTTTGAGCTTGGTGTGATTTAATACATTTCGAACAGGTTCCGTTCAACCAAAAAGCGCCCTACAAAAGGCGCTTTTTTTCTATCGTATGGAAATCAAAACACGGCTTTCACGACCTTATGCGGACAAAAATAGTAAAACCAATGGCCCGCGCGCTTTTAATCGTCTCAGGCGGTACATTAAGGCGGGTAAGCGCTTTGCCAAAGCGTCGCCAAAAACACACAGAAGGTATGCCAAATAACACTTAAGCAAGATCATCTCCATAGTGACCTGCCTGCGACAGACGTAATCCCATACCGAGGTTTAAGACAAGAAGATAAAAAACAACGCTCACAGCGATGCTCGAATCACGTTTAAAGCACAGGTTGACGATCATCAAATACGAAATTAGGTGGCCCTGCCGTAGAAAATAAACCGCCAACCACACCGGCAAAACCACCGCACGAAAAGGCCGCAAGGCTTAGACTCGGTTTGGTTTTTTTTTTTCGGTTTAATCAGACTCATACCACCGCTAACATAATGGTTATGCAAGAAATAATTGTAGGCCAATGCAAAGCCACCACTTTCTAAAAACTGCTAAGTTAAATAGACGCCATAACACCGTCGCTGAATACTTCGAGAAAGAACACCAAACAATAACTTTCACCTTTGGCTTTCTCGCCATAACCGCCCGCCAACCCCGTCACACTATTATTAAACCCTCAACACACTGACACAAAAGCGGCCCACGTCTAATGGCACTAAGGAAACAAGGCCGCCGCACTCATCACCACTAGACCAAAGGCTAAACCCGTGATGGTTTGCACATAAACTGCCTAATATAAAAATGCTAAAGCACAAAAGGGATTTCTATTCATCACACGGCCTATATTTAAAGATCAATGGTTTATTAGAGCACAATTTAATAGGAAAAGGATTAAACACAAAAAACCTCAATCGATAGCCATCGTGCGCAAACAGTTAAGAAAAAAGGTGCTAACAAGTTCTCTGTCTCAGCATGGTGTATAAAACCTGCTAAAAGAAATAACCCCATCCTCCGTGCTGCCCGCTTAAAAGACAAAGGAGAAGGAACCATAGAATCAGTGACTAACTTGAGGTTTTTATCGACTTAAGTTAGATATAAAAAGCCACAGTAACACCCTCAACAAAGGGTTCGCGTCAGTGTCGATAATCATGCGCTGCTTGTTGGGCTTTATTCTACAAAATTACATGTCTAGAAGTAAACGACTTAAAAAACGAAATGGACGCAAGGCTTGAGTACAACAAACGACATTAACCCCCGACGTCCATCAACATAATACCAAAGCCACCATGGGACGTGTTTATCCACCCAAGAATCGGCCAGTTTTCAAAATATCAAATAAACGAAAAAGCAACAAAACCCACACAATAAAAAACCACCCGCAGGCGCCAGACAACATGGGTGAATCCAGAAGCCAAAAACTCGTCCCAAACAATACCTGCATGATCATGCACGCCATAATCTTTTAGAGGTTTACCACACAGATAAATACCCACTAACGAGTAACGCACCAGCATCAACTAGATATTTCCGTGGTGCTTAAATCCTGTAAAGCCAAGATAAGATAGGAACGGCGGCTAATGTTACCAAAAGTTCCAGGTGCTTTTGGGAGCGGCACCAGAACCAAGGCAAAAGCCAAGAAATGTATCGGATTACGCGCATACAGACGCTGGGGGCAGAATTCGCCATGCACCATTACCTATTCGTTTAAATTAAAAAATTAGAGTGTTGCTCAACCCGTTATTTCACCATCATAGTTTTGAAACCACTTTCGACAATCTCACCGACTTTGGTACAAGGCAAACTAAGCGTTTGGAGTAATCAGTGCATCTCCGGTCGCTTTGTTGCTTTTGGGGCGGTAACAACACAGTCATAATCTACCGCCCGTTTAACGCTAATATGAGCGGCAGGACCTGGCTGCCATTGCTTTAACTCAGCGGACATTGGCAAGCAAGCCGCATCGAATCGTCGCGCGACACCTGAGGCTTTTTAGTATATCTGGATATCTTGAAGCAAGGCGCCATCGGAAATGTCCATCTGGCATGACCACGCGCTTCAGCGCCATACCCACAATGCCTCTCGTTTAGGGCCGCCAATAACGATCATAAATAATCAATAGGCGCTCACTCGACACTTGAGCTCACCCGTGGGACAAATCGGCACGGCAGCCGCGGGCGTCGCCAAGTAGCCCTCGTAACATAAATATCATCCTCGACCTTTTGCTGCGCTACGCTTTACGCGGCCAAATCTGGTTCCACCATAACCATGACTTGCAGGGTAAATCGTTTAACGCCCTTTTGTTGTATGCGCCACCCACCAGCGCCAAGCCAGATCGGTTCCCGTCCAGTTCCGCCATACCTTGCGCTAAACCGGCCACCATTTGGGCGGGTCGGATTCAGGAAATAGTCAAACCTAAGGTAAAGAAACGTCGCTGGTTTCGCCCCCCCTCGCGGCCAAGTCCACTTGACGCAGGTTGCGACTGCGCGATAACCAATATCCACAGGATCTGGCATCGAACGGAAAATGTCGACCTTCGACCAAGGTATCCATCGAAAAATACTAAGGCTTTGCCCCTTTGTGGCACTTGGATCTGACACAAGTCGTCACCAATGCCCAACAAAAGATCGCCACGCCCTGCGTACTCGCCTCACCGACGCTGAAAAGATGTTTTTGGTATCACTCGAATTCTTTCAACCACTCTGTCCTTTTTATTGTCTTCGCAGGGATACAATTCACCGCTTAAAATACTGCAAGAAGGATCCCGTATTGTCATAACGATGTCAGAGACAAAAGGGAACGACGTCATTCATGATGCTGGTACAGCAGGCACAAAAAAAGGCAGAATTGCTCGAGCCCGGCTGATCTGCTTTTTTGTGTTTAATTGTTGCTGGAAGTGGCCTTTTAATCTTCTTCTGAACGTTTTAGAGCACGTGGTCTTTGGTATTGCGACCTCTTAAGGTACAAAAGACTTCCAATGTTGACTTTGCGGCCAGCGCTAATAATTGGTATTAATGTCTACCTTCGTGAAATCGCTTCTCGACTTGTCTGGCCCGTTTGGCCAACTTGCAACTAAATCCCCCAACAAATCCACGCCTTCAGGCAAGCTTTGTTGGCGCTCTTTGTTGAATGTTACTGCTTCCCACATTCGTTTTTAGCCGCTTCAATTAAGCGCTGGTAAGAAAGCTTGGGGTGAGATCGAGCAACAGTCTTTTTTCATTGAATCCTAAAAATTTGGGTAAGGCAGCGTAACAGCAACCTTAATAACCACATAATGAATTAGCGGTTTTTAAGCGGTATGGCGGCCATGAAATATGAGTGATTAGAAGCATTTTTTCCTGGTCTATTCACAACCTGAGAAAAAATTATCGTCATGTTATAGAGTCACGAGCATTATAGAAACTGAAACGCTATTTTTCGCAACTATGAAACCCGATCTAAGGACGAGCTTGTTTGAGTGGTCTTCCATTTCTGCTTCTATTTCTGCTTTTGGCCTTCGCGTCTCGGCTTTCCGCATGATCGGGCTGCCCATTCACCCGCCGCTCCAACGGCTACAGGTGAGGCGGTAGGTAAAACACTAAGTAGCTCTCAGTTTCTGCACCTTTGGAACAGCCAACTCTTCTGGCCATCATACAATAGAAACGCATAAAGCGCGATGGCACAAAAAAGTCACACCAAGCACGAGCCAAACGCGAAACGGACTACCTGCTTGCATCGCCCACTCCAGTGACTAATGGCCCCCGCGATAGCACCCAACCCGAAGGTAAAAACGAGCCCGCAGACGCAGAAGACATATCAGCTGGCGGGAAAGAGAGTCGTTGGTGTAGGGCCCAGAAAAGGGCTAATAAAGGGCGTGTACCACCCGGCGAAGAAAGCGGCTACCATTAAGGCCCAGACTGCCGGCGCGTGAACCACCCCACGCACAGGAAAGCCGCGACTCAAGAGCGCCACGAAAATCAGCTGCGTCGATCCATCCGGATCCGAAAGCCAGCAATAGGGTAATTGCATTAAGAGCGCACCAGCGACAACATCGCAATGAACAGCGCGATATTGTTCGCCGTTAGCCCTATCTGAACTACCAAAGACCGCACCCATACCCGATTGGGTTCGCATAAAAACGCTACCGCAATAGAGAGGAGAGCGCCAACCGTTCGCGCGAGTGGCGACTCACGAAGAGAGATCGCAGTGGGCTTGGGTCGTGCCCACTTCAGAACGCTGGAACAGAAGGAAACAGAAAGAAGGATGTGGCGCAAAAGAAACCCGACACAAGGATCGAGGCACAGATGACAAGCAATCCGACGTTCCTGCAATCACCCAAATGTGAGTAACCCCTTGCGCTCCGATGAGCCCAGTGTTTGTTGCATCATGTAAACCCGACATTTTAAGCGGTTGCCCACGAGTCTCATTGGTGGGGGCATCTTCAGGGGCCAACTCTCGCCAGAACGTAGATTACCCGACATGCAAAAACCACGAGCAACCGAAGCAACACCCCAAGCCCCAAGGCTCGGTCACTAGAGGAAAAGCAATTAACCCCGCGACATAAAAGCTGCCTAGCGCGGCAAAAAACACGCAACATGCCCTACACGACGGATAAGCGAAGGGGTACAGGCGCTGCGCCTGAAAGGAGAGACCATAGAAATAACCCGAGGTGACAATCGCTAGCTCTGCGGATGGAAAACGCCCTCGATCCACCACGCAAACCGATAGTGTAAAATGCATGCCGTTGGCCGCAGCTAATAAGCACGATGCCGAGTAAAAGTGCCCAGACCCTGAACAAAACTTGGATCATAAAACATCCTAATCATAACGCTTTTATAAAAGTGTAAACAGGCGTTCGGCCACCCAGTTTGAACAATGACTATCAACAGTTAGATACACCTGTTAAACAACAACTCAGCAAACATTAGTGCTTTATTTTTATAAACAAACATTTCTCTTTTAAAATTGACCCATCGCTTTCAACATATACCTTTTTAACAATAGCCTTTTGCTAGAAAGTGACGCCTCAAAATTAAGAAGATGACTTAAGAAAATAATATAGGACTTAAAATTTATAGTGATTGCTTGTCATGGTTACCGACTAACACCGCCATAATCTTGCCCACTACCGTCGCTCTGTTTCGACTCTCAGCCTTTTGGGCACTTGTCACGTTGAAGGCACAACTTAAAGCAAAGATGTATTAGACATAAAAAAGCCTCGCCTATCGCTG
>Ga0163217_1049751_pt1 | contig 10782 bp, 14 predicted proteins | sample SynspAceP_FD_185933 | JGI IMG/M metagenome (GOLD analysis project Ga0163217, IMG submission 185933) | Saline lake microbial communities from Ace Lake in Antarctica - Synechococcus sp. Ace-P (PacBio error correction) | ecosystem: Environmental > Aquatic > Non-marine Saline and Alkaline > Saline ...
AAAAGAAGAGAGATAGAGTTCGAGTGTTGTGCTGCAATTGGGTCTTGCCCGGAAACGCGAAACCGGGATCCAGCAGTAAGGGCGTTTTCGGCGGGGAATGCCGCTTTTTGGGGTTTTTCCCCCGCATATGGGGGCCTCCCCCCTTCCCCCAAAACCCGCCCTTTGAGTCCAAAAAGCCGGCCCCCACTCTCTCTTTAATTACAAGGGGAGTTCCCGGTAAAAACGGGGCCGGCATCCCTGCATGTTCCTGGTGGCTCGCCGCCGCAATATGCCCATCAGGGCTTCACACTGGCAAAGCCCGGTCCAGCCGCCGCGCCTGCATATATGCCCCGGACTGCTGGAAGTGCGCGCACGGTCCGTTTTGATCTAGCCCCGTCCCGCCCCACGGCGTTGCGCTGTCAACGCATCATCTGCTTGTGCGGTGGCTGCTATTCTATTACCGAGTACGATGGTCTCAGCTGCGCCCTTGAATGGCTTCCAGCCACTGGCAACGCACGCTGTAACTCTTGTTTCTGCGTGACGGGGATCTGCCGCCACAGGGCGGTGGATTCCGCCACCCACATCAATCAGCCGTTTAGCGCCCGTTTCCCTGCCAGCAAAATACTTTTCGGACATGCCGCATAGGCCGCATCCCGTTGCAAATCTGGCCGCCATCGTGAAAAGGAATCGGGTGTTGTGTAAATTGAAGAATATACCCATGACATGGGTAACGGGAAAGATCAAGCTCCCTGATCGCCGCAAGGCATACCGGGGAGCGTGTAGTCCGTCAGAATAAACTCAATACGCAAGAATTTTCATTGCGCCGCTGGCGGGCCGCTCATATCGGTGGCCGCTGTCATCATCGGGCTTGCCGTCGCCAGCCAATCGATGCCTGTCATCCTGGCTCGGGCGTGATGGTCGCACGGGTGCGCTTCGGGGCCGGAATTTTGTCATCCTTGCCAGTTCCCGCCTTCGCGGGCTGGCAGAACCGGTCATGATGTCGTTGAAAATTCTGATCAGAATCGGATCCGCCTCAATGACTTCGAATTCAGCGCTTTCGGCCATCAGGTCCAGCTTGTCAACGTGTTGACCTTGAGCAGTTGTCTGCGCAGAGTCTGCGGTAACAGCTTGTTCAATGATATCTGCGCACCTCCCTGGTCGATCAGCTGGCCGTTTCGCCGGATACGCCCTGTGCTGACCGCCGCCGCCAACGACCTTCAGGTAGACCCTGGTCCTTCGTCCTCGCCATAATCATCAGCGTATCCGAGTTTCCTCGGACAGTACCCCACTTGGTGACCATGTCTTGGCCAACTGTCCGTAAATAGCGCGCATGGATGTCGTTGGAGGTGCGCCAGTGGAAAGCACCGTCAAAGCCCCAGCGTCATTTCTTCAATGTCTGATACGGCTCTACCTAACAGTCGAGCGAATCTGACCTGATCAGCGCACGCTGGGTTACAGACTGTAGCGGATCTTCTTCCGGCAGGAACATGGTCACACCCAATAGGGCGCGGCCACGGGGGATTGATCGAGACCTTTAAACCGGGTTCGTGCTCTAAGCACTCAAGGCGGCCGACTGTATAGCATGGCCTAGAACTCGTGGAAGCGTGTTGAGCTTTCCTGTCGGACATTGACTGGATGCGCTCGGCGCCCATCATGATCTTGTCCTTGCCATATTATCGAATTCTTTTCATCTCCACCAGAAACGCTTGCCAAAAACGTAAGCAAGCGAACAGTGACGCCTCGTTGACCAAGTGTTGGCCAAGAATCGGCCACCTGGAGGAAGCCGGGCTGGCCACGAGCCAATGTAGTCGGCATGACGTCCATCATCTCACAGCGGCACCTTGCGCATTTGTGCACTTTCAGAATTCTGGCTCTCGCGGCTCGCGGATTATCCGGCAGACCGATCCACCCCTGACGGTTCGAAACGACCGGGGGCTAGCAGCGCTGGGTCCAGCACATCAAAAGTGACGGTTGGTCGCCGCGACAACGATAAATGCCGTCATTGGGTCGATAACCGTCCATCTCGCACTCAGCACTGGTTCAGTTGTCTGCTTCGCGCTCGTCGTGACCACCACCCATTTCCTGAGCCATCGTGATTCGGTCCACGGCGTTTCCGATCTCGTCGATATAAGGATAATGCAGGGCGCGTGCTTCTTTTCTTGGGCTTGCTGACATGTCACGCAACATCGGCTGGCACCTGACACGACGAAACATTCTCGACTGAAGGTCGGTAATGAAATCCGGAAAATAATGTGAATGAACGGCACTTGCTTCTGCCGGCGAACCGCCCCTTGGGGCCAGCAAGGTCTTACCGGTATTGCCTTGCGGCTTGACCGGACGTCATTCAGTACGCCGCGCGGAAATGTTGCCCGCCAGACGCGTGGAATTTGCTCCGGATACGGTCAGGGAATCGAACCGCAGGCTTCTGTGACTTCTTCCTTGGCTTCGTCGCAACTCGGCCAAACGTCGGCAAAGGTCGTCTTCAATCCCGTGATCTTCGGTGACTATGCGCTGCCTTTGCTCTTGCCTCAAGTCTTCATGGGCCCGCCGCGGCCGCCCGCCCCGCCTCCTGCATCTGGCGCATGAGGAAACATGAAGATGGCGATGATGATTTCAGAATCGGTGTAAATTGTCTGGCAATCAGCAATGAGTCCTAGATGCTGTTTGTTGTTCTGGCTTGTGTTACCTTCGAATGACCACTTTCGTTATCCGGTGCAGATCACCAATCAGTGCCGATTGGTTCCTGAATTAGCCGGGACGACACGGTCTTGAATGGTGTTGCCATCGACGCTGCGTGTCCGGTGATTTCAAACGTCAACAGTATACTTGCGTTCGACCTGATCGATTCCGTACCGACTCGAGAAAACTGAGAGTATGGTTTGTAGTGTTGTTGGTTCGGTCTCTGCGGGTACCCTGAAGTTGTTCTTACCTGTTACCAGAACGTGCGTGCATATGATCAGCCAGCGAGAGAGAGGTGTCTGCATCATATCGTTCTTAAATCTGCTACTCCTCTTTCCCTGCCGCCCATGCGGTTCAGGTATGCTTGAGTTCCTTATAAGTCTAATCACCTTTCACCGATTCACCTGCGCCTGCTAGCGAACAGTGAAATTCGCACTATGTCGCCAAGCCTTGCTTGGCGCTGAATCAGTGTGCCCGCCTTTGTAAACCCTGCCTCCAGCAGGTAGGTTTTTCACGAAGAGGCGACACTGCGCGATGCATTCCGCTTTGCGCGTAACCATCTTGTCGAAGCGGCTGCGCAGCAGTTTTGGTGTAATTCATCAAAGCCTTCACCGTGGACACTCTTGATCGAAAGTCGCCACCCGGCTTGAGCACTCTTCGGCCCATATCCATCAGCGCCTATGCTCGCACAGGTATGATGCGCCCCGTTGATCCCTATCCTGGAGTCCCGCACTCAATTATTGGGGGCGCATATTCGAGGAGATACAGGTAACGGGCTGGTTTATCGATTCGCGGCGCTGGAAATTTCGCCTTCGAAACCGACGCCGTGTGCTTCGTAATAGTCGCGCCTGAATAGAAGTCACATCGGGAATGCTGTCCATCGCCAGAATATCGAGGTCGATGATCCGGCCCTGCTCGCTCGATCTAACCGGTCTGGCCACCTGTCGACCAACCGCCCGGCCAGAACCAGAATCCAGATCCGGTCATATCCGGTGGCATTCAGCCGGTCCCTTTCTGTCTCGAGCAGCTTGTAGCTGGCCCGCTGATGCTGTAACCATCCCTCTGTGCCTGTTTTTGATACAAAGGGATCGTCGAAATGTTTCTTTCAAAACCAGTCTTTGGGCTGGTCTTTGTATTGTGCTCACGGAATACTCCCATGGCAGCGGAAACGCGTCCGCCTGTTAAACTGTGGTCAGCCTGCCAGTTGGCAGGCACTGCATTACTTACTGTCATTAGTGTTTCATCTCGGTAAGCATAACAGAGTCATTAAATGACCTCAGCTCAGCTCTTAGAAGAATAGACTACAAACGTAATTTGGCCTCAATCTCAAGTCCGGGGTGCTAAATCGTCGCCAGCGATCAGCGCCTAGCGTAATGTGCGTGTTGTTCTGAGTGATGCGACGCTGGACGTTATCACGAACTGAATTCAAGATTCCATTCAGCGTGGCCGACCTGCGAAACCAAGAATGCCGCTGGTCGAGCAAGTGTGCAAGGCCAGTGGCGCCGAGACTTGGTGCATTAGTTGAAATCGGCAGATGGCATTCTGCTGCGCAAGAACCAGAAGGCCATTACCCCGGAACCTTGGTCCGTAACCTGGTGCGCTTCAGGAAATGTAAGCGATCTAGCGCCTCGGTTTTTCATCCGGGGCGCCGTTTTGCAATACCAGCACCAGGCGGCAAGGCCACGACTCGATTAAGCGACTAGCTGCAGGTAAGGCCCGTTGGTCCAGTCGGCGTGACCGCGTAAAAAACGCTGCTATACCGCTAGCAATAATCGATCCACCATCTAACTGCGGCGCGTCAATACGTATCCTCCTCGCCCAAGGTCCGCCAGCCCTACCAGCAACTGCCAATACCGCGCAGACTGCCGCAAAGCGGCCAGATGGGTAGAACCGGCAATCTCCTTGAATCAGCAGCGGCGCCAGGCAAACTTCTTCTCAATGCGGCGCAGCAAAGTGTCATGCATCTCACTACGCTCACCACCCAAAGCGTGTTTGCGCAAGTTGCTTAGGCATGCGCCCACCACGCAGTCCCGGCGCTGCGGCGATCGGCCGCGACCGGCCACTGTCCACTTGGGCGACCTCTGACGATTCATATTCAACCATCTGCCGCCGGGTGTTTTTTTCACCTGCGACCACGTGCACCGCTTCGTTCCTTGTCCGATCAGGCCGGGCAATTAGGTGAGCTGACGGAATCTCCTTGCCGATCTGATTATCCGCTTCGTCGTCATCCAGCGATCTGGTAAGCTGACCGATTCGTTCGGGTAATTCAACGTTGACGATTCCAACCGTGGTGCCAAAGAAACACCTTGCCGTGCCGCGAGCTAGCCCTTAATTCCGATCATCCTGGGCATACTAGATCGACTTCGTACGCGGATGCGTGCTTCAGCCATCCTGCTGTCATCTGCGCGGCATGGTATTCGGCTATTTCTTGATGTTGAGTGCTTCGCGTATGGCTGGGGGTAAGTCTGGCGGACGCATCGTGCTTTTCAGATGCTTGAGCTCGGCTTTCCTAGGGCTTCTGCGCCGTGCTTGTTCATTGGATAATTTTCATAGTCAGTTTGACTGGGTCGGAGACGGCGAAGCCGTTTTTTCCGGACGCGAATTTCATGCCAATGGCAATTAGCCTCGCCGCTCCGCCTTATGGGTGGTGTCGAGTGATCTTTGTTGCTGGCATGAACGCATGTGACGATCGATATGGAAGTGGAGTCCGTCCATCGACTGCCGGCCTTCGGTGGGTGTTGAATGTCATCCAGGCTGATTTCCAAATCATTCTGTATCATGTCGACAATGTGCGGGACGCCCTTTATCGGTGACTCTTTGTTGACCCGAGCGGCACGTGTCAATGACCGGCGGCGTGTCGGAAGTCACATTGGGCGTGCGTCGTGCCACGTACTTCGTGAAGCCCCGAGATCAATGCAGCGCACGGGCCCACGTTCCACCTACATAGGGCTGTGTCGTCTTCCACGACACTGAATAAAAGGCGCACCCGCCAGTGGCAGGTTTCCACCAGTCTGCCGACCATTGCTCTTGGCAAAGGCTTCCGTGCGGAGAGCTGTCGCCTACTGCCTTCATGACCTCACCGGTGGATTTCATTTCCTGGCCCAAGAATTTCGGGGTCAACGCCTGGGAACTTGGCATAACGGGAAACCGCTTCTGACGCTGTATAGTTCGCCACGCAACTTCTTTCGGTAAAGCCGATTTCGCTTGAGCGTTTACCCGCCATGACTCCGGCCGCGATTCTTGGCCAGCGATTGACCGATTGCTCTTGGATCATCAAGGGCACGGTGGCGCGAGGCGCGGGTTTGGGTTAATGATTGAACTCGTCTCGCCTCTGTCACGGCCAATTCTGCACGTTCATTCAGACCGACCACGCCCACTCAATGCGCCATTCTGGCGAACCTTTGGAATACACTGGATCTTCGTCCTGAATGTTTGGCCGGCAAAGCGGAATAGGGCGGCAGCGAGCCAGGCGGAGTCACCGGAGTGGTTCACTGCCTGGCTCTGTTCGATATGTCTGCTATGATCGCGTCCGATCACCACGTCGGGTAAACGTCCGCAAGACACGCCGTCAATATCCTACTTCCGATGGCGCCAGTTTGGAGGAAGTGATCCGCAGCACGGGGCTGTCATTGTGATAACCTTCACCGCGTCAGGGAGGGGGGTGGGGCGGGTAGCGCTTGTAGCACTTCTTCCTGGTAAGACGATCCATCGCCCCGGTCCTGTCCCAGTAACGATGGACGGACGCATGCGACAGCGGGTAAACCGATTCTTGTTTCGTCTCGCGCCGTGATGGCTTCATCTTCGCTGCGCACGGTGGCGTTCGGTGGCTTAGCAGGTTTCAGGCGCTTCGACATCTGCTGAAAACGCTCACGGTACTTAGGGCGGTCCATGGCTTCCTCAGGCTGGTGCCGTGACGGCACATCCGCCTTCTCCAGCGCCACGCGCCAGTTCAGCGGGGTTTGCCTCCGCCGTATTCCGTGCATTACGATCACGCCTTTGGCTGCTCGACGCGGACTGATTTCCAGCACGTCTTCTCAGGGTCACCGTTGCTCTGAAATACTAGGCGTCCGGAGGTGTTCGTAATTCGGTTGGAGACGGTCTCGTTTGCAGTTGACCTAATTGATGGTCTCGTAACCGTTCTTCACGCATCGCAGCCGCGCGGTGCACACAGCAGATAGTCGAATTCTGATACCTGGCCAATAGCGTGTTTCGGGCCGCCACCGGAGTTCAACCATGATTTTGTCACGTGTCTGCTGGGGTTGGCCGCAACTCTTCCTCCAGAGGTTTGAGTTACAGTTAAAGCCGGGTATCGGTAGCGAACTCGGTCGGCGTCAGGTATCTCACCGCTTTACACCGGTGACCTTGAAGCTGTGATCTGTTGACTGTAGGTTTTACGCAGGGTCTGTTTCACGACGCTTGTAGCAGATCGCAGACGAATGTCGGCAAAGCCCTTGCGTTCTTGAGAGCGGTATATCATCAGATCGTCGTCGATCATCTTCTACAGACTTCAGGGTCTTGATGCGCTCCGTCGTTCCTTGATTCAGATCTTCCGATCTGGGAGGGGTCTGATCTTGGTCATTCTCTTGAAGATTCCTTCCATGCTCTATGCCGAAGCAGAGGTGCCGACGGTAACCAGATGCGATTCGGCACTCCGGCACATGTCAGTTCGCGATCAGATCGTGTCTTGCATCCAGAGGCATGCCAAATCCACTTTCGATCCAGACCGCTGACGTCCTCACTTTCAGGACGCGCAGGCTTTCTCTGCAGGGAGTTTCCCTTGAATCCGTGCCGATATGGTGTTGAGAGATTCACTTGCGGTGTCAAGCGCGCATCGGCGCTGGGGGAATTTTTTTCGAGAAGGCTTGATACGCGGGATCTGTGGTCACCACGGTTAATCGATCGAAACTGGCTCGAAGGACGCCTGGCGTGCTGTATCCGCCGTAATGTCGTTTCTGTGAGTTCATCCAGGGTATACTCCAGCCGCCAGCTTGGCGGCGATCTTTGGCGATCGGGAATCCGGTTTAGCTTTAGTATAGGCGAGTGCCGAGGAGCGCGAATACCCGCGGGTTCTCTCGATCACGACTATTACGGCCGTCAACGACGGGTTTGATACCGAAACTGTCGTTGGGAGAGCCACCGGTTTCCCACAGTTCCATTTCACGCAGTTATACCTCGTTGCCAGCGAGGCGTTACGCATGTGATCTGGTAATTTGTCCTGTCGGTCAAGGTCTGGGCTCGGTGCGATTACGGTGATGGAGTTCACAGTGTTGTCCTGCCCATTCGGGATCGAAGTTCTCGGATCGAGCGAGACTGATGATGCAGTTGTCCTTTTTATCGCGGACCACTTCATCTCGTACTCTTTCCAAAACCGATCAAGCGATGTCGTCTGATCAGCAGTTCCTTGTAGGGGGAAGAATCCATACCTACGGTGTGTTCAGGATCTCTTCAACTCTCACGGTTGGACGCGATTGGCCGCCGCGGTTTGCCGCCGCATGTGTGATACGAGGGTTCGAATTATGCAACGGGAAGCGATACTCTGATTCAGAACCTGTTGTAGGCTTTCCTGCCATTGTCGTGGGCGAATACCCGATACCGGCAAGGCCCAGAGCCGATGACTTTCATCGCCTTGCGAAGCCGGCGACTGGTCTTGCCGCCGGTGTCGATGGTGTTCGGCATTGCGCCGATCATTTTTCAACGTTGTGCTTGCCAGCACGCCCGTGCTTTTTCTTCGGTCCAGCTGCGCAGTTCAGAATGTCATCCTGACCATCACCCATGGTTCGCAGTACCGCATTCAAGGGCGTTCCTGGCGATGATCTTCTTCGACCTGTCCTGCCATTTTGAATTCGGCTCGTATATAGGTCGCATCGGCCATCGACGGGTCGGTCATGTAATGGTGGCCGGTTGGAGTTCACCAGAAATGAACGCGGAAAACCTCTTCTTTCTAGCGCCTTGCAAAGCCTGGGCGTTCCGGAGTATATTGTTCGAATTTCGCAGGCCTACCAATCACGATGGGGCCGGCCCGATGATCAGAATGCTTTTAATGTCTGTATCGTTTTGGCATAGTCTCTACAATCTCTTTTTGGAGCTCAGCGCTTTTTGGCCATGGGCCCTCGATGAATCGTCGAACAGACGGCTCGACATCATGCGGGCCATGGGCTCGCCTCGGGTGACCCTGGAGCTTGAAAAGCCGCTGTCAGTACGTCTGAATACCTTTGCTAATGTGCCCGTCAATACAGACGACTTGTGGTGAACCCGCAGATGGAATGGTCCTAACTGAGGCCTCTATCTACGGCAAAGCGTGATCTGGTGGTAATCTACACCACAGGAAACCTGGTGTCCAGATCCTTGGACTGCGGGTGGTTTGCACCCGTGTGTTGCCCGTGGCCTCATCTTCAGCGTCTTTGGCATCGGTAAGCCAGCGCCAAGCAATCTGATGGCCATAGGCGAGATGCCGAACACGGATGTCGTGTTTCCACCTTTCACGGATCGCCTGAATATCTGGCATAATCGCGTAGGGTCTCGGATCACGCTGCGGTGCCGTTCGCATCAGGAACAGTTTGTACACGCCATCGGCTGCATGCCACACCTCTAACATTGCTCTGGCGTTTGCGGCAGGCCACCGACAGTCAGCCGCAGCCGCCCGACCAGCATGTCGCAAAATGTGTCTTCAACGCCGTAATGTCTGTAGGCGATTCACGTGGGTAGGGCAGATCAGCAGATCGGCGATTCAGGTGGCTGGTCGGGTTTCCTCAGATTCCCAGCGCTGGACGCCACTGGTAGTCCCTGCTTGACGCTTGACCCCGTCCTTGGCCAGGTCTCATTGCCTTCAAAACCCGGGGAAGCTGCGTGCCAAATTTCCAGTGCCTTGCTTCTTTCAGTGAGGTTTAATCGCCGCGGCGATAATGCAGCCGTTTCTGTGAGGCCCTTTTCGGCGAAGAATTGCGCGTCAGGCGGCGGGTAACGATATCCGGCAGAGTCGTCCTTCACCACGTTTGTTATCGCGCAGAATAGCCTTCCATGTTCGGCTGCGTTGTTGCGCCAGCTGCTGGCTTCTAGCAATTGGCAAGATCATGAATTCACCAGGCCCCGTCCGCATGCACGCGGTCAGACTCGATCATCTCGTGCGTGACGACCGGGTGTTGCGCATGTGCGGTATAGGCTATATCGTATACGGATCTGGCGGAGTACGAGGATCAGTAGGATGCCTCCTGATGAGACCTTGGTCATGGGCCGTATTGAACACGTACCCCTCACCGACATTCTGTGACGTCGGCGGACCGATGGCGTCACCACGGAAATGCCTTCCGTCAGCAAGGGCGAGAATGCTCTGTGAAAAAAACTCCAGTAGGACTGACAGTTTTTACCAAACGCGGCTGCACAAAAAGCCGGGATGAGGTGCTTTACAACTCATCCCGTACTGCAGAGGCATTGTCACATGCGCGCTGAATAGACAGATTAGCTCGCAATTGTAACGGCCCTCGACCAAGAATACAACGATTGAAAGCACTGCGGGAAAGGAATACCGAGAAGAGCGTGCAGACAACACAAAGGCCAACTATGTTTCATATAGCGAGACATTTGTGATAAACATCCGCTGGAAACAAGAAGCTGGCACGATCCGACTTCACCCTGTGGCCAGCGTACCGGCCAGGCTCGGCAGACGGACATATGCCGCACTACAAAAAAAAAAGGACTCGGGGACTAGATGATGGTATTGCACCTGAAACGCTTCGCATTGTACTGGTTTCTGCTAATGCCTGGCACCTCTGGCCCAGGTCCCGACCAGCAACGCTGCAGGCCCTGCATGAGCTGCGTTAGCGAGGCTACACCAGCCGCACTACCTGCTGATTCGACAACAACCTGTTCCGAGCGTGTGCGCGAACCCGGCACCGGGAGGAGTACAACCGTGCGCTGGCAATATCAGCCAGTAATCCTGCCAGGAACTGGGGCAACCTTCCGAGCTTCAGCACGCCCTTTGCAACTTCCAATCCTTGATTCGCGCGCTGGAAGCACAGGGCGAAGACGAAGCCCATTACAAATCTGCCACCGTCAAACCGCAATCATGCAGGCCCATGCGCCTTTGACCTCGCCGCAGCCGAAAGCTTACGAACTGGGGGCCCCCCA
>Ga0163217_1116182_pt1 | contig 10782 bp, 14 predicted proteins | sample SynspAceP_FD_185933 | JGI IMG/M metagenome (GOLD analysis project Ga0163217, IMG submission 185933) | Saline lake microbial communities from Ace Lake in Antarctica - Synechococcus sp. Ace-P (PacBio error correction) | ecosystem: Environmental > Aquatic > Non-marine Saline and Alkaline > Saline ...
TGGAAAGGGGAAAGGGGAGGATTTAATTTTAGCCAAGCCCCCCGCAAAAAATCAAAGGAAAATCGGGCCCAACAAGGCAACGCCCCAATGTCCCTTGGCCCCCTGAACCCGAAGATCCCCGAGAAACCCATGTTTTTCCCCCCCGGCCTTATCCCGCGATATCCATGTTCTTTTTCCCCCGACCATGTTTCAGGGGTCAATCCGTGATCGCCAAAGAAATTAGCAAAATACCAAGGGGTCCACGATTCAGGGCGAGTTCAGCTTCATATACCCCCACCTAAGAAAACCCCGATTGAATTGCCCCAGCGCCCAAGGTCAGCGCGGAACATTGCGAATAGCGACGCCGGCCAAGCTTTGTCCGTGCAGGGTCCAGCACCACGATGGTCGAGAAGGACATCATCGGAGCGACCGAGAGATCGAAAAGTTTCCCGCCGATCAACCACGGACTGGTTCCCACGCCCAGCGCCAATCACCCCCAGAATGGTCGGTAGGACCCGGATTACACCCGTATATATTTGTCGATGGCGATGAAGCGCTGGTTGGCCAGCCGCAAAACCCGAATCAATGAAGAACCGCGAATGCGTCAAAATACCCTGTTTTTGCAAGAGTACTTGCCGATGCCCCGTTCGTCATTCCCGTCTGTTCCCCATCCTCCCTCCCTCGGTAATCGGGCAAACTGCCGCTATAACCCAGAGTCATGCCTCGTCGACATGATGATCTGCCCCGTCAATGTTAGTCCACTGTCCGCGACGCAAGGAATGTCCGTCGTTTCCGGTATAACGGCGGGGCTTTGGCACACGTCCCGCGCAGAATTGCGCCGAAACTCCCTCCATCGCCCTGACGGACGCTCGGCGGCGCCATTCCCCATCAGGTCATGATCCACCGCTTCCCACGTTTCCGTGCCAAAAGCCGGGCGCGAAACCCGGGACGGATGTCATGCTGGCCAAATCGCGCGCCCCCGACTGGGTCAGCGAGACCACGGCCCATTTGGCCTGTCGCAAAGGGGGCACTATCAAAAAGCCTGACGCTGGCAACGCTGCGGTGTGATGATCTTGCACCGCCCCCTTGGGCGATCATCTGCCCTGCGGCCTTCCTGCATGCCCGATCATGCAAACAAAGACCATTTATTCCATAATAATAAATTCCCAGTATCCTCGTCCACAATACATCGAGAAATTATCGGCTTGTGACGCCCGCAATTGTTTGAACAATCACATCCAGCCTGCAAAGCTCTTGTACCGTGTGCGCGATCATCGCGCGCACCTGTCGCGGTCTGTGACATCCAAACAGCGCATGCGTCACCTGCGCCCACCCGTCAGCAGCCCGCGCGCCGTGGCTGTGGCCACATCGCCACCTTGGCCGCGTGATATCGGCAAAAACAGACAGCCGCCTATCCACAACGCCTCCAAGCGCGCCGATCCCTTGCAGCGCCCGTCACGATACAGCAACCGTCCGAAACACGTGACATCCGCCCCTCCGTCTTTGCATTTAAACTGGGAATTGAAACGCGCGGAATCGCTGCCCCACGCATCCCGGGAGGAGATCAGAAGACCGGTTTGAATCGCCCATAGTTGTCCTGTTGATCTTCGGTGTGGTCGAAGTAGTTGAGGAACGGCAACACTTCGCCGTTCAGAAGTCCGATAGCGTCTTGAGCCTGCTTCGGCATCATCCACCGAGACTGGTAAATGGAGCCCCAGTAAGTCGCCTCGCCATCGCATCATAACCCACGGCGAATTTTGGTCGCGCCGACAAAGATGATACCGCTCGCGGCTGCGGCTGGCCGCATTCAACGCGCCCACAACCCATGTGTGTCATCACACCGGCATAGACGCCGTCGATATCGCATAATTGACAAGAAACTTCCATAACCTGTCTGCGATTCCTCCGTTCCAATCGCACCGGCTTTGGGTTCCACAAGGTTCACATTCGGGAAACTTCGGGCAAGCGATCATCAAACCCTTTGCGCTCAATCGCTGGGTATAACCGGGCTGCCGGAATCTGCACAACGCGGGCCTCGTTCTCGATGCCCATACCTTGAACTTGTCGCAACATGATCCTCGCCGAGCGCGAACCTTTGTGATATTGTCTCGGCCCGAGAAGGACGAGACCAAGTCAAAAACCCTGCTCGCAATGTTTGAATTTGTGACACGACAGATCCTGGTGTGCGCTTGCGCACGGCCGGGATCAACCGCCTCGCCATTGTTGGCCAGATGATATGCGTCAACCTCCTGCTGATCAGGTCCTTCCATCTGCTGCATCTGGCGGCAACGTCCGCCACCGCATCCAGTACAACCGCGTTCACATTCGGGTTTGGCCCTCTGCACGCGCTTATGAACGCCCGCCGTATGTTGTCTGTAGCCTTGTCAACGCCGGCATTGTTCTGCGTGATGCCTGATCATCCCATGGTTTCTGCGGCCGCAGCCGTAAGCAAACAAAGCTGTCGTGCAGGCCAGTGCGCTTCAAGTGATACTTCATTACTTTGGTTTCCTCCATACGATTATATGTCAACGTTGCAGGGCGACCTCCCAGCCTTCGTGATCAGCACGTTGCAAAACCGCCCCCCTCGTCCAGCGCGATTTCCACCGTGAACGCCCGCGTTTTGTCCTAATATGGACTTATAATAGCCATTTCGGAACTTTTTACGCGGATACTTGGCGATTATTCAAAATTGTCAATCTGGAACGGGAACAGTAATAACGGCAAGCCGACGCGGCCCAGCGCCCCCGTCCATAGGCAAGATGCAACACGCTATGAAAGGAAAATGATCGTTTGGACAATTCGCAACGCCTCCGACCTGCGAGCGCCTGCCCGCGATCTCGGCAAGTCTGAACTGGAGCGGTCGTGCAGTTCCTGAAATGGACCTGTCCCTGTCGAGCTGACAGCACCAATCGAACGCCAACACACCAATCCCGCATCTGAACATGATCCTGCATCTGCTGCGCAAACTATGCGGAGTGCCGGAATGGAATCGCCCTCTGCGAAATGCTGTCGGCGGCGGTTGCCCCTAGCTGCGACAGCAACCCGCAAACTGGCCGAGATCCAGGATCAGGGCTGGTGAGCGACGTCCCCCGCACGCGCAGCGGCAAATCTATTCCCTGCACCCCAGCCAGACCTTTGGAAAGCTCAATCCAGAGATGCCGACCGGATCGACAGATGATCCGCACGTCCTTTGGCGGGCTGGAGAAACAGTCGAATCCACAGATTTACTAATTTCGGCGGCCGTACCAAGCCCGGCAGCAACATAATGCCCCGCCAATTGCCCTGCCCCAACCGCTGAAGAGCTGCCGGGCGGTCCTGCGTATTCTGGTGCACGGCGATCCGACATTCATTGTCATGAGGGCTGAAGCGGCAGTTTCGAAACAGACTGTCGGACAGATATCCTCAACGCGCCTTCCGATTCGAGCGTCCTATACAGAAGCCTTGCGCAATGCTCGAATCGCCCCCAAAAGCCGCTATACCTGACGCCGTTGCATCTCCCATGGGTGGCGAATTTGCCGACAAAGGCGTGAAATCCGTCCGCTGACGAGATCATGATGTATCACGGCTTGATCCCGGCAGATTTCCACACCGCAAGCTGCGCGCCGCGCATTGGCGGCAGGCCCTACGGCGTGCCCCAGCCAGACAACGCCCGAGCTGAATGTTCAAGCGCAAGGAACTGTTTCCGCCGAAGAACTTAGCCCACCACCCCAGACCAGAGCGGTCATCACCGCAGCGCGGCATTTCCACAACCGCGCCGTGGTCGCATGGCGTGGCGTGAATGCGCGCGCGCAACAGCACTTGCATACATCATGAGAACCTTCGCCGCCTTATTGCCAGCCCGATCATCGACATTCCCGAAATCGCGGGCGGCTAAATGACCCGATAATCTGCAGGGCAGACGTCAAACCCATGCTCAATACCGACGGCCATGCTGCGGCGGAATTACTGATCGGAACTGCTGAATACTCGCCACCGACATCCGGTCGATGTCGTGTCGAAAGATACGGCCCTATGGTGCGGGGCAAGGCCATGGCCTATGGCTACACCCTTCTGGCCCGGTATTCGAGCTGAGAAAGCTGCCGCCGCCATGGCAAATACGGTTATCTGCCGCATCCGCATGGACCCGAGGCGCCTCCGATCGCGCCGGAAGGCGCTATTGCTGTGCATCCCGTCCAATCTGGCCGAAGACCGCTCTTGAGACCGCGGTCGAAGGCGCGGTTGCCTTCACCTCGCCCGGCGCGCAGAAGCCTTTAGCCCAGAATGGCAGCCGCACCACGGCGCCGCGCTATTCCGTCGGGGCCGAACCCGAGGTGCGCCGCCTGTTGCCGACTTCGAGATGTCGATCAGATGTCAATGGCGCGACGAGTTGCAATCTGCCGCGCCCGCCAAATTCCCGCAGATTTCCGAATCAAATGCCGCGTCCGCGGGCGGAACTGCAACGACATGCTGCGCGGATCGTCACCCCGCGCGAGGCGCTTGCACAAGTACAGCCCCGCGCCGAACAGATTTACACACTAGTCACTTTAGGGAGGACACCATGACCCGAACCGCCTCAAAGGTAAGAAAACCCTGATCACAGGTGCCGCCAAACAGCGGCATGGGGTGTGCCTGCAATACTGCGAAAGCTTTGCCAGCCATGGCGCAATGTCTGCATCGGTGATCTTGAATCTGACAGCGCAAGGCCGTCGCCGCGCGGATCAACGCCGCAGCATGGCAAGGCGATTTGCCGTGCATATGGATGTTGACCAAAACGCGCGGACAATGCCCGCCGCCGTTGCCGCACGGTCAATGCATCGTGTCGATCAGTGGGCCTGGTTCAAACGCCGCCTGAACAAACCCCAGGTTCTTCATGGATAATCGATAGGACAACTGGGAACATGATCATGAACGTCAACCACCAAGCGATGTGGCTGGGCTGCAGGAAACTGCCCGTCAGATGATTTGCCCAAGGCCCATGGAGGGCCATCCACTACAAGCTGATCAATCGTAGGATCGATCGCATCACGCAAACCGCCTGTGATGTGACCGTCTATGCACTTCGAAATACGGCTCTGGCGCTGACCCATTGCGGTCGAAGTCGGACTGGCCGGAGCTAAACATCACTGTCAACGGCTAATGCACCCGGTGTGGTCGTCCACCCCGCTATGAGCAGTGACAAGAATCGGTCGAGATCGGGTCAACGAACCGCGAGGTCAGGCCTATGACGATATCGTCCGGCCGGCGCGTTGCAGAATCAAACGCGTGGTCCTATCCCAAAGATATCGTTGTCACGGCGGTCCCGTTCCTGGCAGCTGACGACAGCGACTACATGACCGGCCCAGATGATCACATCGATGGCGCTGGTGTATCCAGTTAACCTGATAACAACTGAATAAAAAAACAAAAACGGTTGCGGTATCCCGCATCCGGAGGAGAAAACCATGTCACGACGCCAACTGATGCCGAACCTGCTGACCCCGCAAGATCTGGAACCCCAATTGGAAATTGGCGCGAAGCGCCTCCGGCCCTGCGGTCATACGACGGTTGGATTTCGAACGCCGCATTGATCACTGACCGTTGCGCGCTTACCGTTGCGCGGACCCGTCAGGCCTTGCCTGGCGTCAACGCGGCACGCGCTGTTGTTACGATGTAACAACATCCGCTATGTTCGGCACCAAGATCGGCGAATGGGCAGCGGGACAAATGTGCCGTTTCTGTCCTGCTGAACCGGCAATGACAGCCCCTATGTCTGGGTTTTCGGCTCGGCCCGATGCATCCACAAGCGCATGCCGACTGCTGGAGCCCGAACCATGCCTTGCCGGTGTGTCGGCCGATGCGCGCACGATCCCGCCGAAATCGGATTGAATGCAGAAATACCCTGCCAAGCATGCGCTGAATCGCGATGGTCCGGGCATGGGCGATATGCCCGTGGGACGTGGACTATGCCGGAAATACCGGCGCATTGCTTCCCATGCCGCTGCGGGCGAGGAAGGGAGTCAATGTGGCGACGGCATGCACGATCGACCGTCGGCTCCCGGACTGCGCGCGCGAGTATGCGAAGGGCTAGGAGACGAGTATCCAGCCTTGCTTATCCAGGCCACGCAGAGGCCGTAATGCGAGTATGTCGCGATCTCCTCTACCCGACGAGACTAGCCATGAGAGGCTAAGCCACGGCATCCGCGAAATGACATCGTCGCTTCTGTCGAACAAGATGCCTACGAGATTGGCTCGGACGACGTCGAGTCGATCAACGCCATTTCCGGCGAACGGTGCAATCCGCATCCGCACAACTTCACCGACCCGGCTGATCCGCCGGCGATCAGGCGTTCTTTGAGATATTCTCAAATCTATTCAAGGGCTATCGACTGCTATTAACCCGCACGTACGTGTGCCGTGCGACACCGTCGCAAACTGGATGCCTATAAAAGGCGCGCAAATGGATCGACGCCTCGATCGCGTGATCAAACCGGGCGTGACCACGACAAGGTGGCCGCCGTCTGCCGACCCTAGAAAGATCTTGGCTTTGCAAAATGAAGATTAGGCCTTTGGTCTGCAATTTCGGGCAACGGTCTTGGGCCTTGCCCTTGCAATGACGCCCCCATCATCAGCCGCGCGATCAGCATGGACCAACCGATGGAGATCAAAGACAGGTATGTCTTTGCCGCTGAAAACCATTGCCCGGCCACAAGACGGCTACTCCGCAGCAAGGGATCGAGAAAGAGGTGGTTGCCCAAAACCGGCCTGCGGGTGATCAGCCTCTTCCCGGCCGAAGAGCTGCCCCGATTGCAACCGCTACTGAACAGGAAACCGCGGCCCGGCGCGCAGGAACGCTCGCCGGGTCACTTCCCGCAAAGGACATGCCCATGAGCCCGCCGCCAGAGAAACCAAGTCTGCGCAGATTAGCTTGCGTATGTCCGCCAAGATGGTCCCGTCATCCCGCACCTTCGAAGGACAACCGCAAACCAGCTATACCTGTCGGCCCAACGAATGACCCGGCTCACAGCAATATGTATTCCGGCGAGAAGCCGCTGCTGGGCATCTGCGAGCGCTTGACCGATGATGACCATATCACATCGACCCATTCGCGGGCAATGGCCATTGCGTGGCAAGGGCCTGAGTTTTTAACAGATGTTCTGCGAAATTGCCTGGGCAAGGAGAGGCTATTGCCGCGGCCAAAGGTGGGTCCGATGCATATCCGCGGATCAAGCACGAACCTTGGGGCCAATGCCATCGTCGGCGGCTCGATGGGGATCGCCCCGGATTCGGGCCCTGCCGCCAAGCTGTTGGGGCATGGATTGGAGTGACTGTCTGCCTTTTTCGGTGACGGGGCCACGCGCAAGGTCTGCCTGTAACGAGGTGATGAACATGGCCGCGCTGGTGGAAAAGCTGCCGGTCATCTAATTGCCTTGCGAGAATAACGGCTATTCGAGTACAACAAAACCGAGGAAATCGCCGCAGGCTCGATCACCGCCCGCGCTGAAGCTTTTCGGATCGAGTTTTCATTCAAAGTCGATCGGTCAGGAATGTTCTGGCCGTGAACGAGCTGACCCATGAAAACTGGTGCACGCTGCCGCAAGCGAGGGACCGTTCTTATCGAATTTGGAAACCTACGCTATCAACGGCCACCACGTCCGGTGACATCAACCGCGCCATACCGCTCCAAAAGGACGAGGAGAAAGAGTGGAAAGAGAACCGCGATCCGATCATCCGCTTCAGGGCTGGCCTGGTGGATCAGGGCATCTCGACGAGGACGAGATCGAGGCGATGAATCCGAGAATCGAGAAGGATGCGCCGAGGCCGTCGCCTATGCCGAGGCCGCGCATTACCCGAGTGTCCGAAGTGACAGCTGCAAATGTTTACGCGGACTGAGGAGCAGCATATATTAAGAGAGATTCACCCTGTCCCAGGCCCGTGAACGAGCATCGCCGAAAGAATGCGCCGCGATCCAAACGGTGGTTTCCTGCTGGCCGAAATGTCGCCCGACGGCCGGCCACGCCTTTGCGCGAGAGGCTGTCCGTCTGGTCGAGAATTCGGCACCACGCGTTATTGAATACCCCGAATTTCCGAACCGGGCTCATGGGGTCTGGCGGTCGGGCCCGCCAATGACCGGCGCGCGTCCAATCGTCGATCTGATGTTCGGCGACTTTCATCTTTCTGATTATGGACCAGCTTTGCAATCAGGCGGCCAGATCGCATTACATTCAGGCGGCAACTAAATGTGCCGCTTGTCCTGCGCACCAATATTGGCGCCACGCGCCGATCCGCGCAGCACTCGCAGTCCGCTACACATCGTTGGTGCCGCATATTTCCGGGCTGAAATCGCCAATGCCCTCGTCCTGATACGAGGCCACGGTCTGATGAAGACCGCGATCCGCGATAATAAATTCCGTCGTGATTTTCGAAGAACAAGCTGATGTATCAAACGACAAGGCCCCGTGCCGAAAGGAATATCTTGATCCCTTCGGTGTCGCCAACATCAAGGCGGAGGGCAACCGATATCACCCTGATCGGCCACCTCCTCGATGGTGCAGGTCGCGAAAAGGCGCGGAACTTCTGCAGCCGAAGGGATTTCAGCAGAAGTCATCGACCCGCGCACCAATTGTGCCGCTGGACGAGGCACCTTGTTTTGAAAAAGCGTGCGCAGACCAGCCGCGCCATCGTGATCGACCGAGGGCCATCAAAGCTATGGTAATCACCGCAGAGATCTCGAGCCGCCTGAAAACGAGAAGCGTTCACCATCTGGATGCACCCGTTCCCCTGCGGATTGGCGCGATGGATGTGCCCCCCACCCCTTCTCGCCGCGCTGAGGATATCACCGTACCCACGCCCCGAAGGTGTCCGCCGCCAATGCTCGCCGTCCTTGCGCGGGGGAGATTGATCATGCCGCGTAATGCACCTCCGGTGCCGGCCCGCGAATGAATGTGACGAATGCCCCAGCTTGGCATGGCGCAAGGATGCGGGAAAGACGTGGCCTGGCTCAAGCCGGCGGGCGATCCGCATGTGGCCAGGGCGATGCACTGTTCGAGTTCGAGACCGACAAGGCCACGATGGGAGTCGGCGCAGGCCCATGGCAGTTTCCTGACTCGGGAAGTCACCGCGTCCGAGGGCGAGGACGTGCCCCGTGGGTGCGGTCCATCGCAACAGAATTTCCGACAGTGCCGACGCCACTGCGCCGCACCATAAGCGACGCGCTGAGGCAAAAGCCCCCGGTGACGCGGAAGAGCCTGCTCCAAATGCAACCTCCTTGACCATGCGCAGCTTGGAAATGGCAGGACACCCGATGCTGTCAGTTGCAGAAATCCCTGGCGATGCGGTTCGCCGCTCGATGAAATCCTGTTTCGAGGTCGAAACCGACAAAAGCATCGATGGAGGTTCCGGCGGCCACGTACGGAAAATTATCTGCCGCGACTCCTGGCCGAGGCATGGCGACGAAGGTGCCCGTCGGTGCGCCGTGTGCGATCAATCAGGCCCGACAAAACCGCAAAGACCCTGTCACGGGGCTGGGCGCGGCGGCAAGCGCGGCTGCAAAGCCGCCTGAAAGCGCTCCGGCACCTGCGAAAAGCCCTGACCAAGCCCCGCAAAGGCACCGGCGAAAGCAGCAACCAACCCACCGCCCAACCACCAGGCCTTGAACAGCTTGCACGGCGGACGCGGGACGTATCCTTGCCTCGCCAAAGCGCGCAGGATGGCCATTGGACCGCGGGCTGGATTCTGCAACGGCTGGTCAGCAAGAAAGGCTATGCGCAGCCCCGTCACATGGCCCGATCTCGACAACGCTGGCCCAGCCTTGCCTGCCAAGGCACCTGCCGGTGCCGTGCGGCGCGTCGATCCGTGCTGACAGCAGAAATTGGCGACAGGACGGCTTTGCGGTTTCGCGCAATGGGCCAGCAAAAACGGCACATGGTCTGACAGATCGGATGCCCTGCTGCCTGTTTGGCCGGCGCAAAGCCTTGACGCATCCGCGGTCGTGAAATATCACCCGGCCACGGGAACACGCGCCGTTTCCGCCGTCCCCCGACAGGTCGCTTTTCAGCTATCATCCGGACCCGAGGACAGCCCCCGATCTGATCCGCGCGGATCTGCGCCCGGCACGGCGCTGCGCTCGTGTGATGGGGGCGGAAAACCCGCTCCTTTTCTCACAGTGATGTCCGCCCCTGCGGTCTGTCCGTCACGGCTGGATAGCAGCGCGACCAGATCGCCGGCCCTGATGCCATTCACCCTACTTTCCGCATTCGCTAGGCCGGATGAGCCAATCTCGCTCCCGCCCACCTGCTCTGATCCACAGGGGACCGACATGGAATTCACCGATCTCTATATCAACGGCAACATGGCGCGCAGACGCCCGAACGCTTTGACGTCATCAAATCCGGCCACCCGAAGCAGTCATCGCCTCGGTTGCGTCACCGATATCGCGGATGCGGATGCGCCTGGATGCCGCCGAGGCCGCAAAATAAGACTGGGCCGCACAACACCGCGCCACCGCTCCGAAAATGTTGCGCCGCGCCATGGAGCTGAGTGACCGCAATGCCTTGGGGATTTATTCGCGCATCTGATTCACGCCTGAGAGAACGCAAGGCCGGGCGGACGCGCGTGGCGAGCGGCTATGCCGCCGAGTTTTTCCGCTGGTTCCGAAGAGGCCGTGCGCGCGGACGGAAATGATCACCCCACGCCCCTCGCCAGCGGCGCGTCGCATTCATGGTGCAAGCACAAACCCGCCGGTCTGGCCGTGCTGAATCACGCCGTGAACTATCCGCCGCAATGCACCCGCAAGTATCGCGCGCACTGGCGGCAGCCTGCGGGCGTGATCATCAAGCCGCCTCGGAA
>Ga0163217_1019290_pt1 | contig 10780 bp, 13 predicted proteins | sample SynspAceP_FD_185933 | JGI IMG/M metagenome (GOLD analysis project Ga0163217, IMG submission 185933) | Saline lake microbial communities from Ace Lake in Antarctica - Synechococcus sp. Ace-P (PacBio error correction) | ecosystem: Environmental > Aquatic > Non-marine Saline and Alkaline > Saline ...
TAAAAAAAGGAAAAGAGAAGGATTCCCAATTCAAAAGCTTGGGGGTTGAAAAAAAAAGGGGCCAGAAATTCCGGCGGGGCCGAAGAGCAAAGGAAGACCGAAAGGGGCCGACCGAAGCCCGAGGCCCAACCCATCCAGCCAAAAATGAATGGCCCGCCCCAAGCCCGGGGATTCGGGTTTGAAGGGGGATCGGCCAAGGGGTAACGACCAAACCGCCCAGCAGCCCCCGAAAAATCGCCAGACCCAGAGGGGGTTCCCCGAACGGCGCGTCCTCAGAAACAAAACCATCGCTCAGGGAAACCTGCGGCAAAGCAAACCCAGGAACTGCCGCGAGCGTCCAGGAAAGGTCAACAAGCATGTAGCGACCGCCCAGATATCCGGGTTTGGCAGGACGCCTGTCACCCAACCGCCAAGCCCGATCCATGCCCATCTCATGAACGGTCGTAAGCCCCTTTAATCCGGCCCCCAGAGCGCGTCCCGAATCACCCGGTGCCAACACACGCAACTCAGGCCCGACCGCTCTGGCTCAGAGAAGAACGCCCGCCAGCGCGACAGTGACATGATGCTGGCCAACGACGTGCCTTGAAGCCCACCCCCATGAGATAGAGGCGACCACCATGGGAATGCCCGGCCACCGCGACGGCGGCCGGACCGAACGAGTAAGGTCCTCAGCAAGGCCACTGACACACCGAAGAAAACAGGCCCCAATACGGCAAGGGTCAACGCCCGATCCCACCAGGCCAAGCGGACCCTTTTCATGGGGTTTGGTGCGGTGTATCTCCAGCTTTTCCGAGAAAGGGCCTTGAACCCAAACGAGAAAAGGGCCGACCACAAACATTCAGTGCATTGCCCCGTGAATGGCGACCGCGTGAGGATTCAACGGCAGGCTGCCGTCCAGGGTGGCCCTTGTAGACCCCACTCCTTGGCGATGAAGCCGAAGAAGGCGGCCCAGACCCGACATGGACAGCGCAGCCAACCCGGCCCGCCGTTGGCCGTGAACGGCAATCACCGTCCAGCCCCGAAATCGTCCCCAACTCACGTTCCCGGTGCCGTGGTCAACCGAACCCGGCGGACCATGGAAAGAGGCGCACCCTTGAACATGGAATGGGCGAACAGAATTAGGCCATGGCAAGCCTGAAATCGCGTAGTCCTCGCCGATGCCCCGAATTGAGGAAGACCAGAAGCCCCAGGCTCCGCCACTGTTGTTCTGGGCCAGCATCAAGCTTTGAAAGATCGTGGTTGCGCAAGCCGCCAAGGATCGCTTCCAACCAGCAAGGGTCACGCCCCCGAAGCTCATCAGGGATGATTCTGCCGATTTCGGTGCCACCCAGGCCCGGATTTTCATGCGTGCGAGCAGATTAGACGCCGGCCTTCACCATCGTCGCGGGAAATGCAGATAGGCGCTGACCGCGTCGGCGCCTGCCATGGCATTGGGCAACCAGAAATGGAAACGGCACCTGGGCCGATTTCGTGAACGAGCCGGCAAAAGCACCAGAATCAGAACTGCCAGATACATGGGTGCTCAGCGCAGCACGTCACCATTTGCCAGCAGCGTCGAAAGCTCCATCGAGGCCACCGATCTGCGCCAAAATCAGCAGCAGACCTGCCAAGCAGAGCCAGACCGCCGCCGCCTGTTACGACCAGCGCCTGCAGCGCCGCCCGGGCGTGAGCGCGCTTGGTCGTGGGTTTGACCCGATCAACAGGAACGAAGTGATCGAGGTGAAGTTCCGCAGAACACGAAAACAGCGTGACCACATTGTTTCGAGAGCACGAGTCCGAGCATCGAACCCATGGAAAACATCAGGATGAACATAAAGAAGCGGCCGAGATCCGGCATGGTCCCTTCAGGTAAAGCCCCGGCTAAAGAAACGATGAATGGCCGATGAAGTTGATCAGTCAGCGCAAACAGCAGGCTGAGCGCCATCCAACATAAAAACGAGAAGAATCCCAAGGGGCCGGGGACCCATTCGGTGGCGAAGACAAAGGTCTCGCCCGACGCGACGGGCCCAAAGGAACTGGGCAAAATAGAGAGTCGAACCGCCGGGAGCACGCGAGAACCCAAACCCGCAGAGTCAGACCTGACCCGACTGCCGCACAAAACGGCCGCAAAAAAAACCAAAGCCCAAAAAAAAAAAACAAAGGGGTGGGGGGCCCCCCCCCCCCCCCCGGAAAAAGCGTTGCGCGCAAGCAAATCGGTTGTTGTCTACTCCCATCTTCCGGAACGACCGCTTTTACCAAATCAAGACGCCCTTTGGTGGCACCACCGCAATCTGCGGTCCCCATTTGCACCAGACGTCCAGACGACCACGCGGCCGAATCTTTGGAGCTGTCGCGTGACGGCGGATGCCCGCACACCGGTTGCTGGAACGCGCCTCTCGCCTTCCAAACCGCCGCTTATTTTAGGGTGGTATCATGAACTCGACAAGCTTTCCCGCAAGGGTGAAGTTGCAATTTTATGCCCAGTCGAGGGCGCCGGAACATCGAAGGAATTGAAAAGGACCATCGGCAGCATGATGATAGGGCGGTTCAGGTTTCAGCGCAGCAAGGATTTGAGCAATCCCCCGAAACAAACCGTTTGCCAAGACAACCGGATGGTCGGTTTTCGGCGCAACCTGCTCACGTTGAAGGCGGCGGGAGCCACGGAGAGAACCAGGTTTGCGCGGTTTTTCCCTGAATGGCACGGAAATTGAAGCTTGTAGCGGAACAGCACAACACAGCACAACAACGCGGGCACCCCTATGACGCTGAAACGATTCTGGCAGACATGACCACGGCAGAGTTCTCCGAACTCGATTGCCGAAACCGCACCATCGCAGTGCTCCCGGTCGCCGACATCGAAACAACACGGGGCCCCATTTTGGCCGCGTTATGTGGACCCTGCATCAATCAGGGGGTCATTGCGCGCGCGATTCGAGATCAATGCCCGAGGACCTGCCCGTCACCGTTTCTGCCCGCCATGCCGGTGGGGAAAAGCAATGACATCTCGCCTTCCGGGAAACCCCTCACCTCAGCGCGAGACACTCTCGCTCTGGACGGAGATCGGCGAATCCGTGGCCCCGTCCGGCGTGCGCAAGCTCGTCCTGTCAACTCTCATGGGGGTCAAGCCGCAGATCATGGATAATTCGTCGCGCGGGATTTGCGCGTTCGTCTCGACATGTTCGTCGTGACGGTGAGCACCTATAATCTGGTCGATCCGGTAGCATGTTTAACGACTCCGAACTCAAGCACGGATTCATGGCGGCGCGGTCGAAACCTCATGGATGCTCCATCTTCGCCCGCGACTCGTGAAACATGGCGTCAGGCTGATGATTTCGAACCCATGTCCGTCGAGATGGAACGCAACTACAAAACATCTGCGCCCCTGAGGCGGTATCCGGTTTTGGCTGGCAGGTTCAGGACTCCATCCCTCCGGCGCCGTTCGGCCAACGCAAGTGATGCCGATGCCGAACGCGGCAAGAAACTGTCAGAGTGCCGCCCGGGGTTTCATCGACACTTCTTGGAGAGATTCGAAACGCTATCCGCTCGACAAAATATCCGGCAACGCACAAAGCCCTGAGCGCCCTCTTTGCGGGCATGACGCCCGCCGATGAAACGCCACGGAACACGACAATCTGCAGATCAAACGCCCGCGCGGTCCCACACGATTCGGTGGCAGCTGAAACTTGAACTGGGGCGTCAGAAGCTCTCTTCGGCCTCAAACCGTGCCCCGGTTGAGAAGCCCGAGGGATCGGACCATGCGCTGAATCGAAATCCACAATCCTTAATCGGACCTTGCCCACAGCACGCACATTGGAAGGTATGGGAAGTTGGCGACCTTGCGCAACGCTGCAGCCGCATTCGCCCGCACCAGTGGCGGCATCCTGCCGGGACTTTCATAGACAAAATAGGGTGAGCCCGAGCCGATCAGGCCGAAGCGCTGCGGAGATCTCCATATATCTCTGATCCGAGCTGACATTATAGAAGCAATGAGGGCCTTATCGTCTGCAGTATATTGATATATTTGATATCAGGTATATATACTAGTGGGTTTCCATTAATAGAGTTGAGATGTATAGTCACACTATGGAGTATGATCTAACTATTAGTGACCTCGTTATTCCCCGACCGTCGCATCGGGCCTTCGTCAAACACACCGCGTCCATGCACTTTTTTCGATGACAGCGGCGAGGTTCGGGGCCCTGGAAGAACCCTTCCATCATCGCGCGTCGCGGAATCGCTCTTGCGAATGTGCATGAGTGCGTGCCCGAAAACGAACTCGGTGATCGGCCGCGCCGTAAGGACCCCTTCCGTCCTTCCGCAGCCACGGACACGATCTCCTGGTGCTCTCCGGCCATGGCGCGAACCGCAGACCAGGAATATTCGGCAATCAAATGGTCGAGGACAAGGAACAACCCTCGGTACGAGCGGGGCAAGGGCTTGATCAGATGCCGGCGTCGCCATTACCCTGCAACCGACATCACCTCTTGATAATTACGCCATCCGCCTGCGGCAATGCCGAACCGGACGCATCCATATAGTGGCGAAAACGCCACGATGGTTTCAACGCCACGGCCTAGGCTGGTGCAAGCGGCATTGTGAGCGAGGTGATGATTCCCCGTTCGGCGCAAATAGTGTGATGGAATGCGACCCGAATCGGGGCCTTACAAAGCGCTGAATCCGCGCTCTGCTTCCATGGTCACCAGTTTCGCACCGAGGAATGTTTCCGCGATCGAACGAATGGCCATAGGCCGACGAACCCGGACCGCCCCGACCCACCGGCCCACGATTAGCCACGCGATGGTGGCGTCAGATTTGGTCGATGGTGGCATGCGCAAGTTCCCAACCCTGCTGGCGAGCCGCACATCCATATCTTCACCAGTGTGCCCGCCAGCGCACGTATGCGCCCTCGCGTCACCTCCTCGACCCCCCGCGAGCCCCAATCAATGTCCAGAAGAATTCCGCCGGCAGTGGCACGCTTCTGTCCGTAATTGGCAAGTGCCGCCACCACGTGACGTGATGGAATGCGATAGCGGACAGCCGCGGCCCCGCGGCGACGCGGAACCTCCTCGCGTTTTTGGGAGACACAACGAATATCCGCGATTCTTGCCCTTGAGCATTTCGCCGCAGCAGTGGAGACTGACCCCCATAGCGGTCGCGGCTCTTGCTGCGAAATGATGGCCGGTCACGGTCGAATGTTCTATATCGCCCGATGTCACGGAACGAACTCTGCATCGGAATAGCTCACGCCTTGCTCCTGTTTCCTGCCGCAAACTTGCAAGCGCCCATACCAGTCAATCCGAACGAAGACCGCCAGCCCGAGGGGTTTACCCGACAGGATGCTGCCGGTAATTGAGCACGCCATTGCCGATATTTGTTTGCAACATGCCGCGCTGCGACAAAAGCGGCGGCCAATACACTGCCTCAGGAAGAGCGGGGGCTTCCCATCGCCTGTGCTTGTCGAAAACGAGTCTTTGTCTGCGATTACTCGGCCGCATCCCGGAAATCGGAAAACCCACGATTGGCCGGGACCTCGAACACCCAAGCTTTTCGCGCAACGTCCGGGACCGTATTCGGTCTTGTAGAATGCACGGCGCTGAAGTCGGGAAATCACGTGATCAAAAAAAATACGACTGCGGCAAGCCCATCGGGCTGATAGCCGACATGGAAATGGAAACCATCACAAGCACCGCTCGTATACCAATTCCTCGATCTGGTCCCGCGGATGTCTTGCCATCACCCGATCATGACGACATGCCCGAAACGAAGGCAAGGAAGCCGCTCATAGGTTTCGCGAATGGGAGGTTTTTCGCGATGCGCCACGCGGCGGCGATGGCCATAGCGCCGGCTTCGAACCGCCCGGCCGTATCCCGCTCAGTTCGGGAAATACGGTTCGTGTCGAGCCCGTAAATCGGTCAGGTCCATGCTGACTAATGCGAAAGGTTCGAACACCGACATTCCGGAGTCGATCCAGTGGCCTGTAATTCCGGCAAAAACGGTCCTCCGCCTCGCTCTGAAGTTTCTGCGTGGCTAGAACCATCGGCGCCGGGGAAAATCCGCGCAGCGTCTTCGGGCGCGCAGTCGTGATTGGCCGCGCGCTGCTTTGAGGTCATTGTAGAACGTGATTGCCATATGCCCTTTGCCGGCGTGGCGCCAAGAAACATGCAGTCGGATATTTCGCCCGACCTCACGCCCTGGTTCGGATTTGTCCGGCAGAGAAGAGCAAACCGGATAACGCCTGTGGCGGGCGCGCAGCATCAGCGGGGCCCTTGAATCCTGAAGAACATCTCCTGCGTGGTTCAGTTCGCGCACCCGCGCCGAAATCCAGATAGCGTCCCGAAGACTTGTCTTCCCCAGAAACGCATCTTCAGGGCCCCAGCTGTCCCAAAGGCCTTTGTCACACGCTCCGATGAACTCGGCAGCCCGTGCGTAACGTCATAGCGTGCGAGATGCTCGTCTTGCCAAAGGTTCAGGGAATCCAGCGCATTCGAACCTGTCACGACATTCCAGCAAAGCACGCCCCTTGGAACAGATGATCGAGCGAGGCAAAATTTCCGCGCCAGCGTGTAGGCTCCCTCGTAGGTCGTGTTGCGGTCGCCAGCAGGCCGATTTCAAGTCGTATGCATGGCAAAGCGCTGACAGGAAGGTCACCGGTTTCAAAGACGGCAGTTTCACGTCACGCAATTGGCCTCCAGCAGGTCCGGCCCATCCATATTGGGAACCCGTTCCCGTCGGAAATGAAAGAGCAAATTGTCAAACAGGCCCCGCTCAGCTTTTGTCTTGGCACCTCTATGCCCGTGTTTTTCGAGATTCATGACCGTATCGGTCCAAAAGCATCGCGGTGGGCGCCAGCCGCAGGATGGTTGCCCAACGCGTGCAGTCCGGTGATTCAGGTTCAACATGGTGAGACCTCCCGCTGGAAACTGATTTCGACCGGTTCGGGTGCCCGGCTAAAGCTTTGGCCACTCATGGGCGCGCGCATAATCGGCATTCGAATCACGCATGCCTCCTGAATGTCCCCGGGGAACCGGTGTCTCCGGCGGGGTCTGGCCAACAGGGCAAATCCAGATCGGGGCGAGCGAATGATGGGCGGTTTTCTAGGCGTGGCAACACCAAGCTGCAGGATTTCGACCTCCCATACAGGGGCCCACCACCTGCATCCCGACCGGAAAGACCACCTGCGTTGAGACCTATGGGGAAGGGATGCCGTGCGGGTTGCTTGGTCCAGGTTGAAGGTTGGGACGTCAGGGCGAGGGCGTTCGGTGAATGTGGCTGTAGCGCGATCGCGTCGACCGCTCCTCTTCGGCACCATGGGGCGGGATCCGGAAGCGTGGTGTGATCAACAGATCAATAGTCCGCGGGTACAGCTCACTGCAAAATGCTGGCGCCGAGCTGTTCGCGTTTCTCACGCGCCTGCAGGTAGTCCAGAAGGGACGTCGCGGCCCGCCGATAAACATATTCCAGCAGACCTCGATGCATGAGTGCTTCATCGGCCTCGGTGAAGCCAAACAGGCGAAAACGCATGTCGCAAGACCGGGGAAGCATGAGCCGCCCCAGAATATCGGCCGGATCGTCCATGATGTGATCGTTTTTCGTCGACCTCGGCACCAAGGTCGCGTAAACTCGCCAACAGCCCGGCGAACCATGCCCGCGTGATTTCGGGATCGAACATCCACAAACCCCAGATCGGGATGGAAGAGATCGCAAAATTCCCGAAGGTCCGTCGAAATCAACTAATCCCATCCATAGCGGCGCGGGCGGGAGCGCATAAGAATCCCGGGGGTTGTCCCGGTGATGACGTCCATTGCACAAGGCTGTATCGGCAACACTGCGCGTGATGCGCCCCGATCACGGCCAAGTTCCCAGATAACTGGACGGAAATAGTCCGGGACGCGACCCATGGTGGTCTTGAGGCGCAAATGTCCGGTAAAGGACGCAGGCCAGCGAATTCTGACCCGTCTTCTTGCATCGGAGGCCAGTGGCGACGCGCCCATGTTGGCGGCAGGCGGCAGCTTGCGGAACCACCGCTTGAGCCACGGCGATTTGCTCAGATCCCCAGGGATTGCGTGTCCCCACACAGTTCCGGACCCGGGTCTGTACCTGTCGCCCCGAATTCGGGCACGGTTCGTCTTGCCAGCGGTACAGCAGCCGGCCGTCAGCCGCATCCCGCGCAACCCAGATGGTGGCATCCTCCAGCCACGGGCCTTCCGGACCGATGGCACGGCTACCACGGCGTGTCGGCCACCCCTTCGTCATCGAACAGATCCTTGACGGTGCAGGTAACACCGTCCAGCGGGCTGCTGCGCTCCTGCGTCGCCAGCGTGCCTCGCTTTGTCTTCGCTGCCGGCAGCGCACCGTCTCTGTATCGAGCCAGCAGAAGCCATTGAGAAGTGGGATTATAGGTTTTCAACGGCCTCGATCACGCGACTTCGTCACCTCGACCGGGGACAGTTTTTAACCGGCGGAAACATGCGGGAAGCATTCGATGCAGGAGCGATGGCAAAGGTCTTTTGACATCAACCGTGCCTGCATTTCAGGGGTGTTTTCATCTGTCATCCTGGATTTCAACGAGGGGTCATGCGCGATGCCTCCGCGCCTCTGATTCGGTCAATGAACACAGACGAGGTTCCCAACCGGGCGGCCCCCTGATGTTCGGAACCGGCATTTTGCCGAGAACCATGCGGTGTCTGGGCTATCGCGGGACACGGTTTTGCATGGGCGACAGCTTGGGCGACATGTCCCCCGAAATATGCCGCCAGGCAAGATCGGTCCTTCATGGTGTGGCGGTGATCGCGGCAGGGCAGCGACGGCATCTGCACGGCGTTCACGGAACACTGCGGCAAGCGGTTGGTGTCCGCTGCCCCCAGACAGCCACCGGCGGTACGCGAAGACGCCGCCATCTCGAACGCCTTCAAATTGGCCCCCGGCTGATATTCGAGACTGGTCGGACATCACGCCCCATCTCCGGCCCCTTTGGTGCCCGGGAGCGCCCCCGCGCATTGCCGATCACGACAATGCCGCATAACATTGTGCAGTTCGCCTGCCTGATGATGCCCGACCCGCCGCCGGGCAATTAGAGAATTCCCGGTCGTGTACGCGATGGCAATTGTCTGAAATCTCGTCGCGGTCCATTCACCCAGCGCAATGGCAGCGCCCAGACGCGCAAGCCCCTCGGCTTCTGGCACCCAGTTTCTCCGGCCCCAGCCCGGCCGCGGTCGACAGCGCCGTGGTTGCGGGCATTTTTCATTTCCACGCCGCATACATGCATCCGCGTTCGCAATCCCCGCATCAGCCCATCGCCCGGGCAATGGCTTCGCCCACGAGCACGGCTTGCCCCGCTGGTGCCCAACTCTTCGGTTTCGCAGCCTCCGGGTGAATGCAAACCCGAGGGCCAGCGCAGACTCTGCCGTGGGCTGTGCGTTCGGGCGCGGACCTGCGCACAAACAAGGTCGCATGGGGCCGTCTAATTCAGACCGGGCCGTCCGCCGATCACCATAATCGGAATCGTTTCGGTGATCTCCGTGCGCGAACGCCCAGCCGTCCCGACAGCAGCAATTCCGAGTGCAAGCATGAAGAGCCGCGGGCGTATCCGTCGCCTTCCGCTCTGGGCGATGCACGCCCGCAAATCGTTTCGGGTGCGACAGACGCCCCGATGCAAAGACAGCGCCGCGATTTTCGGAAACATCATCGGCGACGCCATCCCGCACCGTGTTAACAATTGCTCGTGCAAGAGGTGCTCTACAAGTGTTACAAAGCTTGTGCATACACTTGGCAATAATCGGGCCAAGTTTGCCGTCCAAGCGCCGTCGGCAACCTCATCGGGAACAGCCTGAACCAAAGGGAATTCGTGGGCGAACCGGTCAAGCCGGGGTTCTTCGTCGACGATCTTTCAGGGAGTATTTCGGTGCCGTCATTCGGATTGGCTGACGAACAAAAACTTGTTCATCATGCAATCTGTATAGTCACCGCAAGCATGGCAAATCTGCGGCACCGGCCGCATCCTAGGCTTTGTCTCAACTATAGGCTTTGGACTTTCGTTAAGCGATCTGGTCTCTTCCAGCGGATCCAGCCAGTAATCCCGAACTGATGAGCTTCTAGCTTCAGCGTGTCGTCATTGGATACGACACTGTGCCGCGCCGTCCAGATCACCTGGTCCGGCTTCGGGGAAAGGATTGTCCCCCTTGAGGCTGATCATCGTTACATTGCGATGCAAGACCGAGTGACCGTCCTCCAGTCGCCGAGCAGGCGGATGAAGAAACGATTCATCGAGGGAAGACCGACACGCGTTGCAACGCAGCCGCATCTCCGAGGTGAAATGTCCAGCACGAATAACGAACGGCATCAGACCTTGGGGAAAAATCCGGGAAATGCTGCTAAAGCAGGCTTCTCGACGTTGAACGAGACGCTCATGGGAAGGAGGGGTTCACATATTCCTCCCAGAGTTTCTGCATCCAGCATCTTATTCGCCAATTTGCGCCAAAACTGGCCCTCTCGCAGGCTGTCGCCAAATCACATGCTCAAAGCCCGAAACGCGGGCTTCCTCCGGTTCGAGATCCTGGAGCGACTGAGGCACATGTCGCGGAGCTCACGCTTCCTTCCGATCTTCGACAGCATCGCAAACTCCATGGGCGTCGAGGCAAGCTTTCGAATAATCTGAAAGTGCCCATGCGCGACATCAATCTCCAGAAGGCTGAGAATTCAATGACACTTGAACGAAGAACGTGTTTGCCATACCGCCTCAGCGATGCAGTGCCAACGCAGGCGATACATTTTGTTGCATAAGGGCAAAGCTTCAAAGTCGTCC
>Ga0163217_1112305_pt1 | contig 10780 bp, 13 predicted proteins | sample SynspAceP_FD_185933 | JGI IMG/M metagenome (GOLD analysis project Ga0163217, IMG submission 185933) | Saline lake microbial communities from Ace Lake in Antarctica - Synechococcus sp. Ace-P (PacBio error correction) | ecosystem: Environmental > Aquatic > Non-marine Saline and Alkaline > Saline ...
CACAAAGAAGGAGAGATTTCGTTTTTTTTTCCCCTGGGGACCGGACCGCCAAAAGAGGCCCCCCCCTAAACCCTGGGGGCGAAATGGTTTTTTTGCTTCGCGACGCGGAAAGCGTTTTGCCGTAACTTCTACTGTTCCGCCGGCCCGGTTTTCTCGTAAATCGGGAGTGCGGTAGTAAGACTTTCGAGATTGAGGAAAAGGTTCAATCGCGGGGGTGACTTAAAGCCCCGTCCGCCGTGGGAAAAACTTCGCAGCAGTCGGGCCAACGGGATAACTCGGGGTCCCAACTGCCGGGCCTCGGGGCCGCGGGTTTTTGCATTTGAACTGTCCGATCAAAGTACCGGGGGTGAGATAGACCGCTTCCCAAGGTTTTTTTCCAGTAATCGCGCCCCCATGGTGGAAACATGACTTTGGTTGGCGTAGTACCAGTAATACGTGTCGCGTCAACGTTCCTGCGACGGGTGCCGAACTTGCGGGGCACTGGCGAGAAAATGCTAATCCGCGCCGATTGCATTCGGGGTTCCCCGGGGACCATCCGTTTGTACATCCGCAATCAAGAATGCCGACGCTCGTCATCGTCGCGAGGGGCGGGCGTCCGTGGATTGTTTTGCGGCGTGTCGAGCGTAGGGTTGTAGACGTAAAGACGCGGCGGGTGGGGCTGACCTTGGCTAACAATCAACCAACCGATCGATGCCTTGTAGACGTCCGGAGAAACTCCCGAAGTTGGACTAACTCGCCCGCCCTCTTGACGGCCATCATCACCAACCGGTGACGGACGTGTCGCTGCGACCTGGGGCGGTGTAACGCCATCCGCCACGGCGTCCGATGCTGGAGTCCGCTTCGATTGTAATCCGATGCAAAGGCTTTGGGCCGGGAATCCTTTTCAACACGGCGTCTGCGTCCATCCCGTAGGCTCGCATAACGCGAGTTGCGGGCGATGCCGTGGAAATACAACGCCACGTTTGATCGCTGACGAATTTCTCGATCCCGGTAGGATCGCAGTGGATTTTTTGAATTTTTTGCCGAGGAAGTTCATCCTTGGCAACGGACGGCGCGTATTGAATTGCCGTGGGGTGTACCCCGGCGCCTGGAACGCGAGCAGGCCACATCCCGGTGCGGGCGGAGTCACTTTGCAGGAGCACAATCTCGCCGTGACCCTTGCCAAAGCAACCCAAACTGCCCGTCCCTCGTTTTGCAGCGAGGCGAGGTAAGCGAGTCCGATTCGATGGGCCTCTCGTCCGGCCCGATCATCCCTGCGGTGCGGCGCGGCACCGCCGCTGCTTGACGCGGCGGCCTGAAATTTTTCGACTGCCGCGATCGCCATGCCGCGGGCGTGACCGGCCCGCCGACTTCACGTCGTTGGCGTCGGTTCGCGCGTGACAAATCCATCGATGCGATTCCCGACCGGTTCATCCGAGGCCAATGCCGGCTCGTTCGGCGAATTCGACAGCCAAACCGACGGGCCTTCGGGGGCGGTCAAATCGAAAACCGGGTCGCGCCTACTCGACAGAATTCCGGCAGGCCTTCCGGCGTCGCTCGGGCGCATTCGGTTTCGAGTTCGGTGTCCGCATCGAGCCGATCCGTGGCGTCCTTCGTTCTTCTGTCCCGCGTCACCCGATTCGGCCTGCCGCTGAGACAACATTTCGGCAATCGCGCCGGCATCGGGCTTTTGCCCGAAGGCTTGGCCAGGCGGATGACCTCGACGCCGGTTGGATCGGGGGCGGCTGAATTCTTGCAGGTCGATCGAGGACTGGGGCAATCACGGCCCACCGACGCGAGTTCACTGCGTTGGGGTAGATCGCCGCGGATTCTTCGATTTGCGTGAATGGCGCTGGCGCGGAGGAGTCGGAGGGTGGCGCGGACCAGTTTGGCGCGCGACGCATCGCTTGCGGCGGTTGGAATCGGCACGTCGATCCGGGCGATCATCCGCTCGGAACACCGACGTCGAGGTTTCCGATCGGACGGTCGGCGGTGCGGGGGCGGAACCGCTGAGCGGCCCGGCGGGCCGCCGGGTTTGACTGCGTTGTTGTGACAAACCGAGGTACCGACCCTCGCATCGCATCGGCGAGTTGCGCATGCGGCGTCCGCGTAGGGAAGGTGTTTCGATCGGAGCAGGTCCGAGCGGATGCGGCAATCGATACCGCAGGGTGGTTTGTTTTCCGCTCGGCTCGAATCGGTGCGGTCGATTTTCCCGCGCTGGCGACGCGGGGCGTGGGGACCGGAGTGGTTTCACGACCTGGGGGCCTGCGGGGAGGCTTCGCGGGCAATCGGCGGGGGCTTCACGCGATGCGTCTTGCCGGCGAAGTTTGGACGGGGCCGTCGGCGTTTGGGTTGGGCCGCTTCTGGTTCGGACGTTCCTATCAAGAATTTTTTTTCGGGGCTGGTTCGGCTCTTTCGCGGGCGTTGATTTCCCAAACGGGGAGCCGACGGGCCACCTGGCGGCAAGTGAACGTTCCTCACCGGGCACGACGCGGGGACGTGGTGTTCGCAATCGACGGACGCGACCAATCCGGGGTGAGGGCTTCGTTCCTCAGGGCTTTTGAACAGGTTACTTCAACGCGGGCACACCACGCTGTTCGGTGCGGGAACCTTCTCAAGAGCGAAAACGCGGCTGTCACGTTTTACCCCTGCTAACACGGCCTGTCGATGGGCAAGACTGGGGGGAAAACCTCACTAATGTGAACGCAGGATCAAAAGCAGTGACGATCGTGCTGAACAGCACCGAGACTGGTAATCGCATGTTAGAACGGATATGCGACGCGATGCGAACCGCGAGTGAAGTGAGCACAGCGATCGCGCGTAACCGCACTGATTGGGCACGAGGATATACAGGTAGCGGCTCGAGTCCGAGCATTGATGTTGAAACCGAGGTAGTACGCGCAAGGAGAGGCTCATACTACCCTCGCGAGACCTATGTAGCTATAGCGACGAGTTACACTCGAGTAGTCGCGGAGCATCCGCTCGAAATGTGAGCGACGCGTGCGCAACATCCGCTCGACGCGCCCACACCGGCTCGACATGCCGGTCGATCGGGAACAAGGCGACGTTTCGGCTCCCCTCGTGCGTCGAGTGCACGAAGTTGGCGAACAACGACCGCTGCGGAGACGAGCACCGGATAAGACCGAGGGCCTCTCGCCAAATGAGAATCTGATCGCAGCACGCGGGGGCGCAGATTAACGAGAGCGGTCGCAATACGCGAGAGAACGCGACGCGGGACGTCGGCTGTCTAGGAGAGAAGCTCGGCCAGAGCAGACGTAATCCAGCTGAGTCGCATACGCCGCTCTTGCGATGTGCCAACGAGAGCATAAACTCCACCTCACAACGCCGTCCTCGTGCGCACCGTATCGACGCAAGCGACGGCGCGTTGAAGCTGCGCCGCTTTGCGCTGCGGGCCGCACTGAAAGCGCACGCGATAATACGTTCGCGAACTACTCAGCGCAGTGCTTCCGTGAGAGTCCGTCTTCGCGCTTGCAATATACTGAACCGCCGATGCACTCTGCGGTGCACGCTCGAGTGAGAAATCTCTCCCCGCCTCGAGTCGTATCGGCGACGTATCTCACGCGCTCTGCTGTCATCGGCGCACGTCGGCGCAAGAGGTCACCCACGAACCGCTACCACGAAATGTTCTGAGCCGCGTCCTCGTCCTCGACTCGCTCGTGACGAGAAAAGAAGACAGCCAACAAGAAACACGACGTCGATAGTCGCGCAGCTGAGCGTTCCGGCGACTGCGACGTTTTTTCGAAGTATCATGCGGGCATCGCGTGAGATAGTTCGTGAGCTGGTCCGCAGTCGGGCGCCTCGATTAAGTTGCACGAAGTGACCCGCGCGGCGGGGTGGCCGTCGGCGGCTGTTGCGGACCAGTGGCAGCAAGTGGATTCGTCACAGTTCAACTGCCGGGTGCGCGTGACGCGCGAGCGCGGCACCTTCGATCCCAGCGCGAGTTGTCCTTCCAGTCCCCGAGCCGCGTCTACACGATCGACCGAACAGTCGCGCAATTAGCAAGACCGAGAGGCCACGACGATCTCGTAACAGCGAGTTGATGTCTATCGAGCCGCGAAGAATCAAACTGATTGCGCTATCCGAGTTCTTCAGACAGTACTGAGCCAACCAATGCGCTGCGGAGGCGGAATGCCCGCAACGCGAGCGCCCGCACCGTAGCGTCACGCAGTCGACCGTGTAAATTCTGCGAGACTCAATTGCCGCTGCGCACACTCGAGCAGAGTTCGCACAGAACACGTCGCTCGACGATCTAGCCTAGAAGAAAGGTCAACGCTCTAATCGCCCGATCACGCGAGTGCGTATGCGCAACAACCCATCAGATGCGGTTCCAGCGCGAGCAGCAGGTAGAGTTCAGCCAGCGAGAGCCGGCCGCGGAGTAGCGATCGGCTACTCGCCGTGCCGTAGCGGCCTCAAACTTCCGCGGCCTGCGTTCGACTTATACGCGAGGCAGTTGGCCGCCTCCGCAATCAACATGGCGGACACCACACGACAGCCGGTGAGCGGTTGACGATGACAAACATCCCACGCCGTCGCGGGCTGACACTCTCCTGTATGTCCGAAAGATTCCGTTCTTAGTTCTCTGCATCGCGACAGACGCCGCGAGCAAGATGTTTGACACGTCTCGAAGTCCGAAACGTGAACGTGCGCTCGCGAATCGAGCAAAAGCGATCAAAACACAGACACGCCATGCACACTACTCCGAGAACCGAGACGAGACCATAACACATCCGCACTCGCCAAGGATCACACCCGACGATCAGCGTCGAATCCCCGACAGCGGCGTCGTAACCTGCTCGGAGCTGCGAGTACGATCGCGCCGCGGCGCCGCGCGGTATCGCTTCATGTTGTCACCAATCTTTCGAGCGCACGAGAGCTCCAGTACTTAGTCCGTTCCCTGTGACTCGGCGTCGGAGATACCACTAGCAAGAGCGGCGACCTAGCTCGCATGCGATGAGGACGGAAGCGCCATGCGAGTACCCACGCAAGGCCGCGAGTACAACCGGAGCCAGTCGCGAGAAAGGTGAGCGAGACGTGACCCAGCTCGCGTAACGCACAGACACAGGACGAACGCGATAGAGAAGCGCCGCGCCGGCTCACGCTAGAGCAAGCAATGGCTTAGATCGCAGAGACAAGAGCGATAAAGACAGCTTTTCAGTCAGCCGATCGCGCGCGCAGTACGTCGCAAGTCGCAAGTCGAGCACTGACTGTTGCACGCTCGATCTCTCTGCTACGCGCGTCAGGCCGCACATCGCGGACCAAAGATGATATGTATGACCATTCGACATTTCGAGAAAAGCACCTATCTACGAGACCACGGGAAGACGTATTGGACGGTCAGCGATAGTCTGCTTATCGCAACATCGGCCGAGAGCGCAGGAGACTCTCGCACAAGCACTCGACGCGCTGCGAATAACGCGGATCTTATTGCGCTGCATCGCGCGTATTCAGTGCTCGCCTATCGCATCCCGAGACATAACAGTACATCACTCTCGCGAACTCTGTGCAAGGACAGTCAGCGCTCGTCAAGGAATATCAATATAGACTAACACGATAGCGACGATCTTACGGCAGTATCCGCTCAGCTGAATTCAAACGTAGACGCGAATTGTACTTCCACGGCATCATCCGAACGGTCAGCGATGAAGAGTGGAAAACACGTAAGGACGTACGGGATCAGCGAGCAAGTATCGCCAGACAGTTGTAGAACCGTAACCAGCCCTAAAGCCTGCACTAGATTACCATCAAGCGAACGTCAGATCTGCGCGATGCCGTGGCGCATGGCAAGTATCGATGTAGCATGTACCCCGCCATGTCCCGAGGAGCGGAAGCGAGGCCGAACACAACGGCACCGGTGGATACTCGATGGCGGTACAAAAGTACAGAGCGACCAATATCTGCAAGGCAAAGCGGAGCCCTTTCGAAAGCGGGTCGGTGTGCGAATCTTTGGTCGACATTGCCCGATTTATCCGAGCGCATGCGTCTCTAAAGACACAATCACGCAGCGCGGTTGGAGTTCTAGTGAAGTATGTTCTCATAAGAGTTTCGATGCTACACCACATTCTGGTCAGATTGGCGGCCCAAGGCCCAAGAAGACTCGACGCCGTTGCAACCAGTAGTGCTGATGCGGATGCACGACTCCCCGTGGTAATGAAAAGTTCTGGTATGCGTTTTCTTCGATTTCAAAAATTCTCTCTCGCGCCGGGCGCCCGTTCGCCGGCGCCCGTTCTGGGGCGTACAACGACGTGGGTCCCGGCCAACCTTCGGCGCTGGGTCGGATGGGTGCTGTGTACCGCGCGTTTCCGTCCATAGGCAACGTCGACGGCTCGTCTTCAGGAACTTCCGAGGCCGGTCAAAACGAAATGATCGATCGCTTCGGAATCGAAGATGTCATGAACCGGCGGCCCCGCGCGACGGTCAGCGGTACCGACACGTGCCACCTTCGGGATGCGAACCTATTGTTCGTTGATCCGGGCGCGGCGGATGGTTCATGGCTCCGATCGTTTGATGAGCATGTGGTCGTGAGCTGGCAATTGAACGCACCTTTTCGCTGCGACGAAGCAAAATCCTGGCCCGCCCGCGTTGAAATTGCGAGAATTGGCGGATCTTTCCCGGCATCCCAGAACCCAATTTCCGCCCGCGACGGGCGTGGGAGGTTTGTCACGAACCCACCGTCACCCGGCTGCTCGTGTGTCTCCGCCATGTTTGATGCGACCGCCCAACCGCTCGGCGAAATCGAACGCACCGGGAGTGAGACTGTCCACGCGAAGCCGATCGCTAGCGCCGCCCCGGTTGCGAATGGCCTAAACACTCGCTGCTGCAGCGCCCCCCCCCTTTTTGGGGGGGCGGAATGGGGGGGTTTTTTTTTGCTCGGCCACGGTGTGGGGAATGATCGTGGCCTTCCAACGAGTCAGCACGCTTGAGGCCGACTTGCTCGCAGCGAGCAATTGTCCGAGGGAATTTACCGCACTCGTGACCTGACGCCTGGCGGGGCTCGTCGTTCGATTCCCGCAGCGGATTTTGGCTCAGTAACTCGAAAGCGGATCGCAAAATTGTTTCACCGGATCGAAGGAACTCGGCCTTTGGGATCGCCTCCAGTTTTAGCCCGGTTTGCGGCGATCGAGACTCGATCATGAAGGACAACTGCGACCGATGGAAAGTGCCCCGCCCCCGGTCACGGCACGGCAATGGACAAATCACGCGCCAGCGGTTCCCACGCCCACGCCGCCGCCGGCCCACCCCTTCCGCCGGTCCACTCGGCACTTAATCGAGCCGCACGCCGTCAGGGAATTCTCCATGGCCCACTGAACTCAAAAAATCGAATATCGCCGGACGCGTCAGCCTCCGCGCTGAATCGTACGTCGTGTTCCTGTTGCTGACTTTCTCTTTCCCTCGTCAGAGGCGAGTTTTCGAGGACGAGGAACGGCGGCTCGACCCATCGTGCTGCCTTCGGCGACCAGCGCCGTGCCGATGACCAGCAACCGCGTGAGGTCCGGTCGTCGATATCCGACGAGACCGGGGAAGTTCAACCGTTTCGCGGCAAAGTCACGCCGCTCAAAGAACTCGAAGAACTCCTCAAGAAAAGCCGTCGCGAGTAATCCGACGAAATCAAACCGTGGTCATCACGGGCCGACCAAGCGACGACTTTTCCAACCCGTCGTCAACGTCATGACGGTGTGCAACCGGACGGGCGTGAGTGATTAAACCCGTACACCACCAAAGACGGCCCGCAGGATAAAATACGTGGTCTCGACCGACCCCAAACCGGACTCCCCCGTCGCTCTCGAAAGCGACGCGATCGCCCCCCGGTGCTGCGCCTTCTATTGCAAGGCCCGCCACCGGTTTCGATTTCCCCAGTCATGCCTAATTCCGCCAACGCCGGCATCGACGACGAGTCCCTTGTTTCCGATCGCGATGTCGAGACGAGGCGTCGACGCGGATGTGGCCGCTCGATATCGGGATGCGCGCTCGTGGTCTCGTCTTGTAAACATGTCTGGAATTACTCTCCTTTGACGACACCGAATTCTCCATAATCGGTTGACCTAACCCTGAATCCCTCCGTGCCTCTTCATCACGTTCCGGGATCTCATGTCACTGCGTTTGGATCGCGTCGCCCAATTCGTTCAAAAATCGATCCAGGTCGGTTCCTTGTCAGCACGATGTTCACCTGCTGCTTGTTGATGCCTGGCGTTCAATTAGTGATTTTCCCCCACTATTTCCCGAGGCGTTTGCGGGTGAAACCCGAGCGTCCCGATTCGCAAAAACGGTGCCGAGTACCTGTTTCAAAAGCCGAAGGAAACCGAAGCTCACAATTCCGGATTGGTCGCGTCCGTGATGTCGAAACCACGTCCCGCGTCGTGCCGCCGTGAAAGGAACGTCAAACTGCCGCCGGTGGGCCCGTTTAGGCCTCCCGTTTGGGAAATCCGCAACGCCCGCGAGAAGAGCCGAAACCAGCCCCGAAAAAATTCTTGATGGAACGTCCCCGAACCAGAATCGGCCCAAACCCAAACCGCCCGACGCCCGTCCAAACTCGCCCGCAGAGCGCATCAAGCGTGAACCCCCGCATTGCCCGCCGAAAGCCTCCCCGCAGGCCCCCATCGTCCGAAACCCCTCCGGTCCCCACCCCGCGTCGCCAGCGCCGAAAATTCGACCGCACGATTCGAGCCGAGCGGAAAACAACACCAAGCCCTGCGGTATCGATTGCCTGCATCGCTCCCGACCTGCCCCGGCATCGACATATCTCCCCTCGCCGACGCCCCCGCGATTCGCAAACTCGCCGATGCGATGCCGCAGGTCGGTACCTCGGGTTTGTCCAACAACGCAAGTCAACGCCGGCGGCCGGACCTGGGCCCGCTCCAGCCGTTTTCCGGCCCCCGCAAACGGCCGACCGTCGCGATCGCGAAACGTCGACGTCGGTGGCCTGACGGATGATCGCCCCGATCGACGTGCCGGATCCACGCCGCAGCGATGCGTCGGCGCCCAACTGTCCGCCGCCACTCCGACCTCCTCCGCCCCAGCAGCCATCACGCAAATCGAAGAATCCGCCGCGATCTACCCCAACGCAGTGAAAACGCGTCGATGGCCGGATTGCCCCAGTCCCTCGATCGACTGCAAGAAATCAGCCGCCCCCACCTTCCACCCGGCGTCGAGGTCAAATCGGCTGGGCCAGCCGTCGGCAAGGCCCCCGATGCCGGCGCGATTGCCGAAATGTTTGTCTCAGCCGGCAGCCGCAATCGGGTGACGCGGGACAGAAGAACGAAACGCCAACGGCATCGCTCGATTGCGGAACACCGAACTCGAACGAAGCGCCCGAGCCGACGCCGAAGCCTGCCGGATCTGTCGCCGTAGCGCCGACCGGTTTTCGAATTTGACCGCCCCGAAGGCCCCGTCGGTTTGGCTGTCGAATTCCGCCGAATCGAGCCGCATGGTGCCCTCGATGAACCGGTCGAAATCGCATCGATGGATTGTCACGCGACCGACGCCACCGACGTGAAGTCGGCGGGCCGGTACGCCCGCCGCGCATGCGCGATCGCGGCTAAGTCGAAAAATTCAGCCGCCGCGTCCCAACGACCCAGCGGCGGTGCCGTGCGCCCGCACCCGGCAGCGGATGATCGCCCGGCACCGAAGAGGCCATCGAAACTCGGAACTCGCTTACCTCGCCTTCGCTGCAAAACGAAGGACGGCAGTTTTGGTTCGCTGCAAGGTCACGGCGAGGATGTGCTCCTGCAAAGTGACTCCCCGCAACCGGCATGTTGCCTGCCAGCGTTTTCCAGTGGCGCCGGGTACGACCACCGGCAACATCAATACCGCGCCGCCGTCGTTGCCAAAGGATTTGACTTCATCGTCAAAAATCAACAAAATCCAACGGCGATCTCACGGCCTTCGAGATCCGCTCAGGATCAAAAGTGGCGTTGTATTCCCACGGATCGCCGCAACTCGCGTTATGCGAAGCCTACCGGGATGACGCAAGACGCCCGAGTTGACAAAGAATCCCGCCCAAGCTGTCATCGGATTACGATCGAAGCGACTCAAAGCCATCGACCCGTGGCGGAATGGCGTTACAGTCGCCCCCAGGTCAGCAGCGACTAAAACGTCCGTCCCGGTTGGATGATGAAAAGGCGGTCAAGAAGGCGGCGAGTTAATCCCATATCCTCGACGTATTCCTCCGGACGTCTACAAAAGGCATCGATCGTTGGTTTGAGTTTTAGCCAAGGTTTCAGCCCCACCCGCCGCGAATCTTACGTGCTACAACCCCTACGCTCGCCGACACGGCGCCGACACAATCCCACGGACGCCGCCCTCGCCGACGATGACGAGCGTCGCATCCTTGATGCGGATGTAAACGGAAGGTCCCGCGACAACCCGACAAGCAAATCGGCGGCGGATTACATCTCGCCAGTCCCGAAGTCGGCCCCCGTCGCCTCGAACCGTTGCGCGAACACGTATTAAACTGGTACTACGGCCACCCAAGTCATGCGTTCCACTGGGCGGCGATTACTGGAAAACCTGGAGCGGTTATCTTCACCCGCGTACTGATCGACGTCAATCAACGCCGGCCCCGGGCCGGCTAGTTGGCGACCCCGAGTATCCCGTGCCCGACCGGCTGGAGTCCCCCCACGGCGACGGCTTTTTACGTCACCGCGATGACCTCGCTCATCTCGAAGTCTACTACCGCACTCCCGATTTACGAGGAAACCGCCGCGACCATAAGTGACCGCACACGCTGCCGCGTCGCGGAGCAAAACCAATCGCCCCGGTAGCCCTCTGCGGTTCGCCCAGAACG
>Ga0163217_1002675_pt1 | contig 10779 bp, 14 predicted proteins | sample SynspAceP_FD_185933 | JGI IMG/M metagenome (GOLD analysis project Ga0163217, IMG submission 185933) | Saline lake microbial communities from Ace Lake in Antarctica - Synechococcus sp. Ace-P (PacBio error correction) | ecosystem: Environmental > Aquatic > Non-marine Saline and Alkaline > Saline ...
AGGTTGAGCGTTGGCCCAGGCCCGGACGAAAAACCCCCGCCACCAGGCGTGCGTCAGCGTGAGCTGCATCGAAACCTGAAACCTAGATGGATTCTATCACCTGGGAGCGGTTGCTCTGGCGCTCGAGCCGTCTGCGCTCCTCCTCGTTGCGAAAACTGGGTGAAATCAACACCCGGCAGGCCCTGTTGCATCAAAAAAGCGGGCTCTGCAGCCGAAGAAAACCGGCCTGCGCCAGGTGAACCCGCCAGGCCCTTGAGCAGCCTGTTTTGCCGGTCAATGCCCTACGGGCCCCTGCTGCTGGCCAAAGGCGATCGAGCCCGCTGCTGCGCCGCAGCGAGCCGTGCTGTCGCCAGCCTGCTCGGCCCGGGTGGGCAGCATCGGTGAAACAACCACTTTCGGCGCTGGTATGGCTACCTGCGCAGCCAAAGGCGGCCCAAGAACCAATTCCTGCGTTGCCTCGCGCTGGAGTGGCAAAAAGCGGCGGCTTTTTCCTCTGCCCTTGTGTGTCCGCTGGCTCCATCCCGGCACCACGGAAACGCCCGCGCTCGCGCGTTACCGTTTTTTTGCTTCGGTACCGTCGAGCGGCTGTTAGCCCCGGAACGGGCCGCACAGCCAGTCCTGCTGACGTGCTGGAGTGCAGGGAGAACCGGAGGCAAGGGCGGGCGATCCTGGCTTGGAACGGGGCCCGAGATTCCCTGGTCGCAGGCAGGCCCGCCGCCTAGGCCTTGGCTCTTACGCCCCTTCAACGGCCGTCTGGCCGCAGCAATTCGAGCGGAAAATGAACTGCAAGGGCCGACCTGTTCTCGGTGGCTTCCAGGACACACGGTGGAGCGACGCCTATCTTGATGGGCCTCCAGCCAGCGAGCAAGCGCAGACGCACCAGTGATCTCCTGGCGCTTGAGGCCAGGGAAGCCATAGGCCGGCCAATCGGTGGTGCTGAGGTCGTTGCCTGGAGCGGCTGTAGCTCAGAAAATTTTCGGTGACCAAACGAGCAAACCGTGTGCTGACCAGGTCGCTGCTGTCGTGCGAGCAGCTCCGTCACGGCGCCAACCGGTGACGGGGCTGGCAGCTGCAGATCTCACAGGGGCTCTCGCAAGCACGCTCACGCCTGTTTCGCCCAGCGGATTTTCGGGCTGGTGGGAAGGGGAGAGGGATCAATTCGAAAAGGTGCTGCTGAAAGAATGGAATTCTGACTGGGCAGAGCCCCACGAATCGCCGCCGAGAGGGTTGACCGAAGTTCGGGGGGGAAAGGCAGTAAAATGGTCATGCAGCTGGAGCTTCTAATAGAAACTCTCTTTCCTCGCCCCACCGTCTTTTACTTTGAAACCGCTTTCCTTGAACCGTCTTTCCTTGAACAACCTTCATGAGCCTGGGATTTCACCGAGGAGCGGCTTCATGGCCCTGCAACGACGCCTTCAAGGAGAGCGGTGAACATCCGCCATGGAGTTCCCTTGCCCATGGGAAGGCGCCCTTTCCACTTCCAGGAAGCTCAGCCAGAACGGCCGCGGCCGAGGGCTTGGATCTGAAGGCGATTCCACCAACCTGCAGGTTTTCAGCAAACGGTCATCGACAGCCTCCAGGAAACTTTGAGGCCTTAAGGCCCCCGGTGACCTGGATCTCAGCTGTAGAAGAGGCGATTCCTTTGTCCTTGAGGCCATCCTCAGCCGCTGAACGATAGCCGGGCATTCAGGCTGGCTTGATCAAAATGCTTGGCGCCGGTCCTTCACCACCCTGTTGCGCATTGATTTGCGCACGCCCCCGCTGCGGGCCCGCCTGGCCTTCCAGCGCCATCACCCTCGTTGTAAAGCTGAAGCAATCTCAGCGGGAATGGCGGCTTCCATCGAGACAAACTCTCAGCGGCGATCGCCGCAATCAACGCCACAGGACCGGCATCGCCATCACAGACAGGAAGAACACCTCCTCCCAGCCTGCCATCTCCCCCTGCTGATGCTTCTCAGGCACGAAGTAGCGCTGGAATGGGAAGCACCAGGGCGGTGGTGCTCTGTTCGGGCTCCACTGGTCGCTCTCATCCATCGAGAGGCCCGATGCGCTCCGCCCCCAGCCAGTCGAGCTGGGGCGTGAATCGGCCACGTCGGGCAGGCCCGGTAGCCCCAAAGGGTAGGCGGCTGCCGCGATACGCTGGGCCAGCACGTGCGCAGAGGAGGCAGGTCCTCGCTTGCCGAACCCCAGTCCAGGCGGACTGCGGGCGTGGACCCATTCGGCGAGGGCCTCGGCCAGCTGCCACGCCCAGACCATGGAAGTAGAGGTAGTCGGTGTAAGCGGTCGCGGCAAAGACAACTCCCGGGCAAGCGCAACTGGCCCCCTCACCCATGGTCCGGCCTGCATCGGCAGTAATCCCCGTGGGGCGGCCATCGTCGAGATCCCGGGTAGAAGTCGGCGACGCAATAGCGTTGCCACGTGCGCTGCTGGGCAGCACAAAGCGGGCCCAGCCTCCACTCCAGGCAATTGGGCCCGATCAACACCACAACGCTGTTGCCTCACACCGACCGCAAGGGGAAATACGGCCGTAGGCCAACCCGGGGTCAGCAGGGATTCCTGGAGCAGCGCTCGATCCAAGCGGGTCAAGGATGGGTTCGGCTTTCTCGGCCCAGCATCTCTCGTAGTTCCGTACCCGGTCTGCTGTTTTTCGTCTTGCGCAACTGCCACTGGCCGGCGAAGAAGGCATTGCGATCGAGGTAGGCGAACACCTTCAAGCCAAGGAATCTGCGCTTCATCCAGCCGCGGCTGCCCAGAAAGGGCGCCTGAATCGCCGGCTCCTCCGGAAACGGCACTCGGAGCGCTCCAAGTTTTTTTCTCAGGTGAGACTGCAGCGAACCGGCCTGCACTGTGCCGCCTTCGCCGCTCAGCTGCCGCTCGGCGGAGAGGCCGTTCTGCTGGGAGCCCTCCTGCAGAGGTGCCTGGTCTCTGACGTCTGCTCGCGCTGGCAGGTTCAGCTCCGCTGCCCAGGCCCCAACCTCAGGAATGCCGGCGAGAAATCCCGCAAAGTCGTCCCAGTGCCGGCCTGTTTGGTCTCGGCCAGGGCATCCATGAAGCGCAAGATCCGAGGAAAGGCATCCACGGCCATAGATCACCTGACCCTTGTAGACACTCGCGGCATCTTTGTTGCGAAGCGAGGCGTCAAAGCGCACCACGAGGAATCCACCAGCACGGCTCAAATGCCAGCCTGGTTGAAGGGCCCTGAAGATTTGTCTTCAATGAAAGCGGTCGATTTTACCGCAGCCCACTCATGGCAATACAATCAGCTGGTGCATGTTGCTTGGGCTTCGATGACTCGCCTCAACAGGCTGCTTGATGCCCAGATTGATCACCTCATAACCATTATTGAGGATGAATATCAAATAAGATTCTGCCGATATCGGTGCACATGCTTCACGTGGCGATCAGGAAAGTTTGGCCTTGGCCCGCCGCTCCCTTCCGTTCCTTCTCCATAATGAGGCTCAATAAAAGCCACCGCCGCTTTCATCGTTTCAGCGCTCGCATCACAAACGGCAAATTGCAGTCTGGCCGGGAGCCAAACGCTCACCCACCCTTTCATGCCACCAGCAGAAAGGTGTTGATGATCTGCAACGGCGGGTAGCCCCCCGTGATGCTTCTGTTGAGGGGCGAAACTCGCAGGCCGCATGCGCCTTCGCCATCAATGATGTGCCTGGCTCAAAGCGTTTGTCCACACGGCGATCCGCAGGGATGGGCCACGTCGCGGCCTCCCGGGCAAACTCACCCCCTCGAACATCTTGGTGAAGTTCCTGCCAGGCGGGTCTGTAGGTGCAGACGTCCCCATCAAAAAGGCGGGCATCGTTGATCTAGATCCAGACAAACCTGCTTGGTGTCGTCATTGATTTTGGCCAGAGGCCAAAGAAATCTTGGCGGGGCTTGACCTCGCCCGCATGCGAAGACGGCGCTGCAGCACTCGGAGACATTAGATCAGAAACCACAGACCTCAGAGAGAGAATTGAGCACGATTCGGAGTGGCCTGGAGAGAGACCAAAACTGATGTTGCACATCACCACGGGTCCCCACAGCCCAGCGGTACATTGAACTGCCGGGCAAGCTGGGCCCGGATCCGCCGGATCGCCCTCGATCACCGTGGCGGCACCATTGAGCCGACCGGCCCTTCCTCGAATCCGGGGAGATCGGCAAGGGCGAAGCTGGGTCGTAAGAAAATTTCAGTGGGCAGATCCGCGAATTCAAGGGCGTCGCGATCGGCCCCGCTGGGCATGGGCGAACTTGCCTTCTGCCGTGCGCGCCATGCCCACTTCATCAATCGTTCCACCACGCACCAAGGCAGCCCGTAGCAGCTCGCCAGACCTCCAGTAACCTTGAATGAAGCGCTCATTGCCTCTTCGTAAGTTGGTAATTAGAGGATGCCACTTGCCAACCAGCCACCATATGAGTGCCGGACCTACCTCTTCTGCCACTCGGTGAATCAAGCATCCAAACGGCAAGATTCCACATGGAGGTAGACCAAAGCGTTTGATCCAGATCGTAGCATATCTTTCTTCGAGCCATCCCTGCAGACATAATCGACATTTGACCATCGAGAACAGGCATTCTCCTTCACCTGGCCGCGAGCACAGGGCAACCAGGCATCCCAGTCTTCCTGACTGAGCGTTCACTGCACCTTCTTGGAACCGGCTTGGCGTTGAGTCCGCTCGTCCAAATTGATCAAGAAGGAATTGTCTGTTATAGGTAATGCAATGATGACCCAATAAGCTCGATGATCAGAACTGAGCGAGCATGGCCATCGACTCTGCAGGCCGGGCCGGCTGAGTTGCTGTTTTCCGGCAGCCTCACCTGCCGTGGTTTGGGACTGAAAAGATCCTCGGCCAATTCGCGGCCTAGGGCGCCGATATGGGGCTTGGTGTGTGCCACAGCAGCCCGCCGAATCACCTGAACCCGCGAAGATCTCCACGAAGTTCATCATCTGCTGCTTCATCTCCCAGGGGCGTCAACCGGTAGTGGGGCATACGCCGCCCACATTTTCGGCAAGCCGGCATTGGGAATGCAGCTTCCACCAACAAACCGGACTGTGCGTCACTCAGTATGCCGCACATGCTCCTTCAATCTGCCTCAGCGGCGGTGCGCAGTTGAGGCCGAGAATGTGAGATCGGGGAAAGGCCTCAAGATCGCCACCAAACAAGCAGCGATATCTGAACCCACCAGCATGGTGCCTGGTTGTTTCCATGGTGACCGACAACCATCAAGGGCCCGTCGTTGGCCGGTAGAGCTGGAAGGCGGCCTCGATGCCCTGCAGAGCCGCCTTGATATCGTCAGCACGTCCTGCGCAGAGGTTTCGCGCAACCAGCAGCGCGAGCCATTCTCAACAGCCACACCCGGCGATTCAATCCCTCCGCCTGCCTCCTGGAACGACGCTATCCATCGCATCGAATCGAGGATATAGTGAACCCCAGGATGTGAGCAGCTCGTGGTGGCCCCGATCGCACGCCCTCAAGAAGCCACATAGCGGGGCTTCGAAATACACGTCAAGTGCTTGATTATCGACGTTGCCACCTCCCTGGCCAGTTCCGCGAGCACACGCGAATGGTTGATTGCAAGAGCACCCGATCCTCCAGGCCGTACTCCACCAACAGATCGAGGCCTGCCCCGAGAGAGAACTCGTCGGTTTCGAATCACATCCACAACCGGCCGCCAGAAACTGGCGACTGCGCAAACACCGCCTGTACCACGCGTCGGGGCGGTGAAAACCCCAGATTTTTTCGGTTGCAACTTCCAAGGCAGCGCCGCCGAAACTCAGCGGCGCTGAGACCAATCTGCTGCAGGGGAAGTCCGGTGCACCGGTCGAAAACCAGCACCGGCCGCTCCGGTGCATGCAAGCCTCTCATGAACCCCATCGTCCGCCGCTGGGTTGCATCGAGCCACCAATGTCGTCATGCCAGCAGTTCGCTGGGCGATCAGTTCTAGATAAATCGCCCTTGGCTTTGGAACCGGGGCGAACGTTCACTCTTCAAGGCCGGATTCGCGTCACCCAAGCGGTCCGGTAGCGGGGTCCTGGCTCCTGGGTGATGCCCGTGAGCCGCAGGCGGAGTGCTCCATCAGACCGGCTCGATGCGGCGGGCATGTCTCGGTGCTTTCCGATCGCCCGCACTCGGCGTGACCCCGGGCGGCGTGCCGCTGAAGGAACCACCATCTCGCGCCGATGAACAGCTCGGTTTTGTCGACCGCATCCCGCTCCGCAGGGTGGGATGCCCATATCTGGCCAACTCGAGGATGCTGGCGCGGGTGGATGCCCTCGAGATGCTCCTGATCCAACCCCCCGGGGTGATCAGCTGCCAATCGCGGACGAATGAAAACAGATCCATTGCCGGAGCTGGCTTCACTCACCTTGCCGCGGCTGTTGAAGCAGTCAGGGCCTCATCGAAGCCAGCTGCGTGACGGCTTCGGTTTTGGCGAGGAGCTGGTGATGTAAGCGCCACTGATCGTTGCCGAGCGCAGGGCAGGAACGGTCTTTCCTGGCGAACACCACTGCTGAAGCGGCAAAGCTCACCCCGTCGGGGGAGAAGGTTAGTCGCCGAGCTCGAATGCCGTAATCAGGAAGTCGGTTTCGATGTCGTGCAGCCTCGGCGCGAATCCGAAGATCGCTGGTGGTAACACAAACGGCCGCAGGTAGATCGGTGTGGTGGGCGCTTCGCGCCGCCAGAAACTGAACGATCGCATCAAAGGATACGTTTCTTTCCTTTCCAGTTCAGCAAACAGAGCAAGCCTGGCGCTCTGGCTGAGGCGGCGGGCAGATGGCGATCGCCCCGAAACAGCAAGGTTTCGGTTTGGGGTTCGGCGGGATTGGGGCAGGCCGCCATGCCGCGAAGGCCCCGGGTGCCTGTAGTGGAGGGCGTGGTGGCCACGGGAGATCGTGGCTATACCCGCGAAGAATGGAAACGACAGCGCCCCCCGAACCAGGCGTAAGGCAGAAACCTTCCACATTGGCAGGTTCGCGTCGTGAGGAGGCGGACAAGTTAGTGCGCGTCGAACGAGACGCGCTGCCGCGATTGCTCTTACTCACCGCCCAAGGCGAGCCGAGGATGGGGCGATGCACCGGCTTGCCTCGTTTCCAGGCTCTCCCGATCCCGGGAGTCTCATCCTGCTGGGCTTGTTGAGACGGCAGGGGGCCCTCCGCACCGTTATTGGTGTCAGCAGCGCCGACAACGCGATCTGCAGCAGCGCTGGGCGGCCTGCTCGCCAAGCCGAACGCCCGCCCTGATGCCGCGGGGGTGCGAGGCCTGAAACCATTTCCGGCCTTGCTCCCTCCCGCCGGCGATCGATCACTACCTTCAAGCACCAGCCTGCAGCAACCAGAGGTGGGTGCGGGTGCGACCTGCTGGGGGGCGGGCGGGGGATCTCGGGAGCTCCCGGGTTTGGAGCGACTGGGGACTGGGGCCGGCTGCGGGCCGAAAAACGTACAGCTGCTGGTGGTGGCCCGGCAACCGCCGAAGAGGAAAGTGGCCCTGGCCAGCCTCCGGGATAACGTGGGAGCCGGGGGCTCAGCCTCTCATCGGGCACGGCCTGCGGGAGGGTGGCCGCGAACAATCTGCGTCAGGTGGTTGAATCGCGCCCTTGGCGCCCTGATGGCCGGGCCTAAAGGTGGAACCTCTCCGCGGTGGTCCCCCTTCGCCCGACCCCCTGGCCATGGACTGGCGCCAGGCACCCGCCGGCCGAGAGTGGGCCTGTGCCTACCGGGCCCTGTGGCAGGGCCGGCGAACCACGGGCCCTGGTTGAAGCCACTCTGCTGGCCTTGCGGGGCCAGGGCTCCTGCCCCAGGCCCTTTTGGGTGAGCGGCTTGAGGATCGGCCGTGCAACGGGGCGTGGCCGACTGCTCGCCGGAGCAAGTGGAGGTGGCGTGCTGTGCGAAGCCTCCCTTCGCTTCGTGCAGTTCGAAGGAGGCCGGACTGGGGCTCCCGCTTTTGGGGGCCCTGAACGTGCCCGGTGTTTGCCAACGTCTGCAGCACACCAGGGCCGTGACCAGTGGCAACGCAACAGCATCGGCCCAGGCCCTCTCGACCTCAGCCTGCCAGGTGCCCTACCCGAACCTCGATGGCGCAAGTACACCACGCGGGTTGGGGCTTCAAAGAGCTGTGCGCGCCGAATCAGGGGCTGACCACGGCGCCTAAAGAGTACTACTACGACGCTACCGGGCCCGATCCCCCGGCGGCTCGACTAGATCGCCTAGCTGCTGCGGAGCCTGGGTGGAGCTGCGCCTGACCGCCGCGCCAGAAAGAGGGTGGCCCTGGTACTTCGCCAACTACCGGCCCAACCGCAACAGTCGGGTGGCCCAATGGGGGTGGGCTGACAACCTCCGGCCAGCACGCCTGATGCTGAGACTGGCTTCAGGAGGCCCGCGGCCACGACCTCGGAGCAGGCCCCCTCCCTGAGAGCGGGCGATGCCCTGATCAGCTGCTGCGGCGCGGGCCGTCAGCGAGATGATGCCGGAAAGAGCCACCGCCCTGCCCTCGAGGCCATCTGCCCCTTAACCACGTACCAGGCCTGGTACGCACCCTGGCCCGGCCGGCCGGGCGGTTCCTGGAGGCCCCGCTGGGGGCCATACCCAGCACGATGCGGGCTGGGAGCGGCACGGCCGGCGGAACCGGTTTGCCCCAATCCGCGACCTGCGCTACGGGGTCTGTGATGGTGCTGGGATTCAGCGGCCCGAAGCGAGCTACCGACCGCGACCCCGACCTTAGCTATCAATCACGGCTCCAGAACTGCCAACCGGCCCGCAAGCGCACGCCTACCTGGCTCCCTCTATCTCTCTGCGATGGCGGCAGGGTGGCCGCCAGCCCCAGCGTGGTGGTCGGCATGTGGGCCAAGCGACGGAGGCAACCGCTGGAATGGCTGCGTGGCAAGGGCCCCTCGGCTCCTCCACGACTGCTTTCACCCCGGAATGGGCGTGGGGCGAATGCCGGCCGGCGCCAGTCTACTAGCCCTCCCTTTCATCGTCAACGATCCCCTTTGTTGATTTTTGTGTTCCTTAGCATAATCGGCGGTGCCCAGCCGTGTATCCTTCGATTGTCACCTCACCCGACCCCTGTGGCCCGGCCGGGCTGGTCATGTGCGACCGCAGCAAACGGCTCGAAACCTGCTCGAATAGACGATACTGGGGCAGGCCCGCCAGCTCGGTGCGCCCGGGTGGGAAAACACCCTGCCGGTCAGCGCCTGGCCAGAGCAGCTTGACGCATGGCTTGTGTTAATTAACCGGCAGGCCCCAGCCAGGAACGGGGATCGGCCGATGCAGCAGAGCCAGCCTCGAATTCCCGCCTCGAGCCGCGACGGGCTACCTCTGCGACTCAAAGAAGCCCAGATCCGCACCGGGCTGCACATCTAAACGGCAAACCCTGCCGGAAGCCGAGCCCCTGGCGAATGGCTGCTCTTCTGCTCGCCCGCCCCCTGGCGAAGGGGCCGGTCCTGACCCAGGCGCTCGCACACTGATTCTGGGTCTTCGCTCTCGATCCCTTGGGCGGATCTGGAGCAAAGACCATTGAATAGACGCCAGGACCGGCACAACTGGGCAGCCCTGATTCGACAAGCACCTGGTTGCTCTGCCCGCCACGGCCGCATGGCCGCCCAGCGTCTGGCTTGCGCTGCTGCGGCGACGCCGGATTGAGCCTGCTGGAAGCAAGCGGGCCTCGGCGCCTGCTGAAAGAGCTACTGCTGGAGCAGCCGTCGGCACCCCGCAAAGGGACCACTGACCGCTGCCACAAAAAAAAACCCCGCCACCCCGGGCTGCCAGACAAGCCGCTGCTGCGAGCGGGTCGCCACAACCCTGGCTGGCTCCGGGCGGCTGCCTGGCCTGTGGCGAAGCCGAACGGACCAGGCCTTCCGTCGCCCTGGCGTGGCTTGGGGAGGCGGATTGGGGCCGCCGGCCTCAGGCCGGTGCCAACCCAGCCGCGCCGCCCAGACCTGCTGCCACCGGGCGCACTTCTAACAGCGTCGACCTGCGCGGCCCCTGCCCACCGAACGGCCGCTGGGACCCTGGGGCGCCGCAGCGCTGAAACTTTCTTGCTGGAACTGCACCCTGCAGAGCAGGGGACGACCTCGCCCATCTGGCCCTCCTCCGGTGGGGGCACGGCCACGATGGCGCAATGGCGGCGAGACATCGGCCAGGCCCTGGCGTTGAATGGGGTCCGGCCCGTCTGGGACGGGCCCACCCGGCGGCATGGTGGGCTTGGAGTGATCACCGCTCAGCCTGCTGCAACGGCCGCGGGTGATGTCCACCCCGCCAATCTCCGGCTGTTCCGCGATGCCTTTCCTGCAATTGATTGCTTGATGAACCAGGCGACCGGCACTGGTCGCAGCGCTGGATGAACCGGAAGCAGTGAGGAATCCCCTGGCCGCCTCGGCCGCCGCGAAGGGCACGGTTTTACGGCCCGGATTCTACGGCTCAGCGACTGGGGCCGTACGGCGCTGGCCTGCCAGGGCCTGATCCGACAAGCGGCCAATGGGAGCAAGCCGCACCCGAACCTGTGGCGAGGCCCACCTAACTGGAAGCGGTTGGGTCGCTACGAAAGCCGGGGAGGAGGAAGCTGTGAGGCCTGTGCCCCGATCGGGCCGGCCTGGAGCAACGCCTCCAATCATATGTGGAGGTGGTGTTTGCACAACCAGGACAACAGGGAGCACCGACCTTGCCTCGATCAGACCGACTACTACTCAGTTTCTCAGGGAGGGCTGAGCGCGGCCCGTACCGCGCGGGCGTGCGGTGGCACAGCTCCAGCCCTCTGGTTCGGCGCCAAATCCCCGTCACGCAGAGCCCGG
>Ga0163217_1047021_pt1 | contig 10779 bp, 9 predicted proteins | sample SynspAceP_FD_185933 | JGI IMG/M metagenome (GOLD analysis project Ga0163217, IMG submission 185933) | Saline lake microbial communities from Ace Lake in Antarctica - Synechococcus sp. Ace-P (PacBio error correction) | ecosystem: Environmental > Aquatic > Non-marine Saline and Alkaline > Saline ...
AGAGAGAATCCGAATAAACAGACCGAATAAGGATGCAGCAATACCCGTAAACAAAGATCAATAAGTCCTGATGCTGGCATAAAAAACTCGGGACTTAAAATCATTGTAATCATCTGAAATGGGGGTGAATTAAATTCAGACGTCAGCCTGCCAGGTTTCCGGGTTTTTTAATCAGTCCCTCGAAAATATAACCGTATAAAGCAACAACCGAGCGCATTGGGCAATTATGTGGCTGCCTGAAAATATCCCGCTGGCAAATCACCCAATAAATAAATGCAATTCCACCGGTTTTTTTGGGGCGTTCGACTTAACTCACAGGCAAATGTTAAACATGGGTGCCGGGTTGTGGGGCTTGCTGTGGGAGCTTGGTGGTTATCGGGCGCCTGAACGAATGCAACGTCAGCAGGCGTCGGTTAAATTCAATGCAATTCATGAAGTGGAATAGTGACAGAAAGATGGTTTAATTGGTTCCACGAACCGCCCCAGCGAATACCCATTAGCAGTGAGACCATCCAGTACCTGTTGCATACCGATAAATAAACTCTGATTCACTTGGGCAATATTTTCAGCATACAGGCTTTAAAAAACGTTGGCTGCAAAAGCCAGGATAAGAACAGGATTCTTCCTTTTTCAATGCCAAATCCAAGCTTCAGCAAACCAGCACTACCATGACTGCAAACGGACGAATCCGAGCATGAATCCAAAGGTTGATTGCCTCCTGTTTAACAGGGTATTTAACCAAAACCCAGATCAGGTGCGGTATCCACAAGTGGTGCCATCCAATCAAACGCACCACATTAAAAGGAGCACTAAAACATTAATTCGTCGCAGTGAACAAGATAATTGACGTCAAACAATCTTTACTGAGTTTATAGGCGACGGGTCAGTGGGTTGTAGGTGATGCCGGTAATATCATAACATGCAGTCCCTGCTTCACGACAGCAACGTGCCAGCTTCAGATGGTCCAAAAACAGCATAATCATGCGTGCCCTTTTGCAGCATGTTGGCAATATATTCGGCACCGCGATGGCTAACAGATAGCTTTGGATTACGATTCAGAGCGAGAAAAAAAATAATCACCATCCGGTCTGGCCATTGGTGGCTAACAGGCCATTAATAATTGCCTGAGGATCGGTACAAATGTTCCAGCATCTCCATGCAAGGTCACCACATCAAAACTCTCAGGATGTTTTTCTGCATGGCTCTGCAGTGGTTAATTCATATTTAATTTTTTAGTCCGGTTCCAGTGCTGCAGTTGGCGATATCAAGGGCATTTCGCCCATATCGATGCCTGTGGCATCAGCTCCACTTTTACAGCGCTTCAGTAAGGATCCCGCCGCCACAGCCTACATCAATGGCTTCTTTACATTTTCAACTGAGCTTTTCCGCGATAAAAGCCGTCTCTAAGCGGATTGTTTCATGTACGGTTTGGATTGACCTTCACGGGACCCACCAACTTTGAATGCAATGCATCAAATTTGGCGACTTCAGCCGGATCGACATTGTGTTTTTGTCATGAGACAGACCTTATTTTGTTGCCCATTGTTGTGGCCTGGGCAGAGATATTGTGTGCATTTCATGGTGGTTAATCTGGCGTTGTTTCAATGAATTGTTTGCCCGCACCCAGACATCGGACACTTTATCGCGACCCCGTTGCATAAAACCCAAATTGAGACGGCAAAATCATAAAACGGTTGTGTTTCAATCTCCGCTGAGATCAATGGCGAGATATCCGCGGCTTTACGATTTCAAGCGTACCGGTTATGGAGTCAATGCGCAGAGCCCCCTGCCGCATTGATTGTAGCCATCTCCAACAGGCCTGGTATGCAGGAACCAAGCCTGGGATCACCGTGCCACCTTTTGCGAGAATGGCAGCCCTGACGCATTCCGGCAAACATATCCAGGTCCATTGTTGGATGCTGGACCATCGGTACCGAATGCCTGACCATTGACCGCCAAAGCTTGAATCAATTCGGCAATCGGGGTAAATCCGCTGGCCAGTTTAAGTTGAGAACTCTGGACATGGGCGTGTGAAACCGCTTCGGCGCACCAGTCCATTTTCTTCTTCGGTCAGCTGCGTCATATGCACTGCAAATCAAGCGTGGAGACAGCATGACCTAAATTCTAAGTCGGGCTAATGGACGTTTGCCCAAACTGGGGTGAGACTATCGCTTACTTCTGCCGGCGTTTCATGATATGCAATCTGAATCGGAAATCCAGTTTCTTCAAGCAATTAATGATGATGGCCTTGCAGTGTTTTGGTCAGAAACCGTGGTAAGGGGCATGCGGTGCATAGTTTGGTGGTAATGCGTGGGATGATGAACGGTTACTTTATCGTGTAAGGCCTGACCTTTGTGTAAGTATCATTTCATCTTTTGCCCAGTTGCGTGGGAAATTCAATCACCACCATACCAAGACTAGCTCGGATACCGCTGCTATCGACTACTCGGGCAGTTGCTTCGGGAAGAAGTAACATATCACTGAAAACGTGGTAACCACACGGATCATTTCGGCGATTAGCCAGAGCCAGAGCCGGCTTCCACAAAAGCATCGCCAACAAAACTGCTGTTTCAGCGGGCCAGATATATGTTTTATAAGGCCAGGTCATCAGCGGGTATCATCGCTAAACCGCGGAATAATGTCAATAGCGGTATGGCAATGCCCATCTATTATTAATCCAGCATCAAACGCAATGTTCTCAAGATCCTGTGTCTGAGTAGCTTGCATAAAGCTCGTTCCGCCTGAAGTTTGGCGGTAATAGCGCTACAATATTGCCCTCCATTGATGACAACAGAAATGATTTTCCGAGAATAAGCTTGTTCTGGCTGCCGGTCATCCGCAACACAAGCGGGCTTAATGATCAGATGCGTTTTTTCATAGCGCCGATTATAACGCCATCAGGCAGGAACACAGTGCAAAGCATCAGTGAAATGATTCAGTGCCCATTCAAAGTGGCATGATCAGCAGCTGCATTTACTGGACCAACGTTTGCTTCCATTACAACAGGTTCTGGCTTAGTTTTTTAAGCTATAGATGATGTCAGTAAGGCCCATTCGCGATATGGTTGTACAGAGGTTGCACCTGCTATTGTGTAGCCGCCCTGCTTATGCCGTGGTCCTTGGCATCGCGGTGAAGCATGGAATAAAGCCGGATCAAACTGGACAGGCCATGATATACCCTTGGCTGCACTAGCCGATGCGAGACCACAGCGGTGACCCATTTAAGCTGGCTATTGAACGCGATGAAGTGGCTTATATAATTTACCTGAAACCTATTCCCCAGAAGTGGAAAATGTGGAGTCGCAATTGAAGATTCATCAGCAGGATATTCTGGCAACCAAACTATGGGCAAACTGGGAGCGGATTTAATTGAGACTGAGAGTACCGTCTTAACCATTGTATTGGCGGGTGCGTTAGCGACAGGTGGATTCGGTAACGGCATTAGGCCGTCATTCGTCAGGGTTTTTAACTGAGGGCAAAATAAAAACGATGTTCTATGCATGAAACGCGTCCCTGGCTGCAAGGTGGCGCGATTAACTGGCCTGGGAACTAATGCAGGACAAATATTTCCGCTGCACTTACAGCCGATGTCGCTGCTGCGCCATTAATGGCCTCTGCAACGATTGCACTGGAACTCATTGTGGGGCCGATCGTATTGCAGCCAATGGCGATGTAGCTAAGTAAAATGGCACCTACTCATTAGCTGTGTTAGCCAATATCATCATGTAAAAGTCATGGTGTGGCACCGTTAGCCACGATTGACTGGCAAACTGAATCAGGTGAACTTATTCCATTGAACAACGCCCGGCAACTGAAAATAACACATATCGGTAGTCCAAACTAAATTGCGCCAATTGGTGTTCAGGGTTTCAAATCCGGCCTTTATGTTCACACCGGCGGGTTATAAACGCTAATTGTTACTTGAAGCAGGCGTGTGTTTTGTTTACCATCAGCGACACAATGACAAAACCTTTCGTAAGCAGTAATAAGGTTTAGCAAATATATGTACAAACCGCACTGGTAACCGGCAGCAATCGAGGGCATTGGAACTTGAACTCTGTCGGCAATTAAAAAGCACGTGGCTTTGCTGTGATTTGCACTTGTCCCGTCATCGCTCTCCGGCATTGACGGAGTTGGATGTGGAGATTATTGAAGATGTTTGGAGTCCGCGATCCTATCAGTCTAAAAGCCACTCTCAAAGAAAAAACTGGGAGATCGTAAAATTGACTGGCTGATAAACAATGCGGAATGCGCAGGGTTGGGGCTTAACTGATATTGATTCCAATGCTATCGAAATGCTTTAAAGCATTTTGAGTGAAATAGTCTTGGCCCGTTGGTTAACCACCCAAGCACTTGTTAATCATCTGTCGCAAGGCAGCAAGTTGGGTATTTAAATCCTAGCCGAATGGGGTCTAATCGCAGATAATGATTCCGGTGGCAGCTAACGCATATCGCATGTAAAAGCGGCGGTGAATGCCGCTGGTAAATCGCTTTCCATCGACTTCAAAACCCAATGGATTGCTGGTCGGCTATTTTGCACCCAGGTTGGGGTCAGAACAGATATGCCCAAGGGCATGGCGGCTTGGTTATGCTGCAATGAATCGGCTGCTGGTTTGCTCGATCGGAATGGCAGAGTTGAATACATTGATAACATGGTACGTTCTGGCCAATATGAAATGGTGAAAGTCTTGCTTGGTAAGAATAACCCATCGCTTTCTGACACAACAGCAAACAAGGCTTGCCGCACTGCAAAAACCGGCAAGCAGAATGGCCCGCCCAGTTAGCGGATAGCAGCCATCAATTTGTCGGTTTTGTGAAACCGTTGAATGGGCCAAATGGTATTGAAGCTGTGTGATTGGCAAATTCAAACAGTCAACTCTTCTGGAAAGGCTGAAATAGCTTGTTTGCCATTAAACTTTTCCGAATGCTCACTTGGAAATATTGCATCGGGTTACCAGCAAATATCAAACAGTAGCCGTTTTATCGATTCGCCATTAATTGCCTCGCGGAAGCTGAATTTGTTTTGACTGAGTGGGTGCCAGAAACGAATGTGCTTGCGGAGGCTGTAAATGGAGGAACGATTAAGCTTTCCCTGGCCAAACATCTTGGCTTGCCTGCATCACCTGCATGTTCACATTGGGGAGGTTTGCAAAAACCGGAATTTACTGCAACAGAGTGGCCGCTTCGCCTGAAATAACTTTACAGGCATTATCTCCAGCAACAAGCCTCTTCAGTTGATCAAGCGGTTTTACATCAGGCATTGATCAAACAAAACCTAACATCTCTTCTGAATTTATGTTTGGTTGCCAATCATGCTGATTTGCGTTGGGGATCAGCTTCCTAGATGCAGGACAATAAGCTATCTGCTTTGGGTTGAATTTGGATGCCAATCGTCTGTGGACAAGAACCCTGGAATTTGGTTGCTAGAATTTTTTGCCTTAAACCAGCAACAGGCGGATTGCTTTGGTTGCTGAATTCCAACGCTATCAATCAATACTGACCTGGCCCCCCAAAAAGAACTGTTCGCTGCCGTATCGTTTGTTTTATTGTTTTTGCATGAACGTGCTTGGTGAAACAGATTCTTGATGCCTGGCTGAATCATCCAAAAGATTTAATTTAAGTCTTGTGATGTTTTGCTGCGTGGTTAATAGCTTACGCCAATTTGAAATACCCGGCCATGGCCAGAAACAGATAAATACTGAACATGACGATGGTGGCATAATACACGGGTCAGCGCATAAAGCACAATCGCTAATTATTAATCACTTTGCCAGACAACCAGTTTTCCAACACTTTACGTGCCATCAAGAAGGTGTTCATCACAGAAAACACTCTTTCTAACGCAATCCAGATAAGGATATTGGGTGGCATGCCGCTTGACAGATAATAACCGAATACCAGACTGAGAAACCGCCACTGGCGATAAAAGTCCAGATGGTTATTGCCAGGGCCAGGCATGAATATTCAGCTCCCGCTGTCTGGTTTTCAGTGCCGAGCCAGGAATAAAAGGCCATAGATTGCATGCCATGTAATACAGGTTGAGCAGGGCTGCATTGGCAACTGATTATCCCAAAACAGAATGTGTAAATAATCGTACTATATAAAGGCTAACGGCCAGCACCATTTGCGATTTCAACTGGCAGCAAAAACAGGATATAACCAATGCCCAGCAGGGCAGCAAATACTTCCCACCAAATCATCCGGCCAACCTGCTAGCGTGATATCCCACCAGTTTGATTCTGACATCAGTCTTTGACTTGATGGCGATCGTTACCAATCAGTTTTAATACAAAAACGCTATGGGGAAGTTGAGCAAACACGGTTTCCAATTTCACTGTCCCATCGCATCAATCAAACATCACGATATTCACCAAAAATCTGCGTGCTAGGGTAATTTCGATGCACGATAATTTTTGGGTTGTTTTCACTTGCGCAATAAACGCCAGATTCGGCTCTACAAAATGTTCGTCAAAGGATATAGACTCGATATCTATCAGAAATTCGCATTACTGGTTTCCTGAAAAAAAAGGGCTTTTTTATGCCCTGGGTAAATTAGTAAGTCGTAAAGACACGGTCATACCAAAAGTACGTGGGTCACCATATTGTTTAACTTTTTTTCGTATGTTTTAATCACGTGGGTCGTTGCCAAGAAAAAGCCGCGGGTGTAATAGTCTTTATCAAATAAATTACGGCCCCACAGGGTAAATTTCCCCAATTTGTTGTTGATACGCAAACTGGCATTCGGTGGATCATAAGAACTGGATTTGGCATAATGGCTAATTGGAAAAAATACGAATTCTCTTTGCTTCAATATGGCGCGCAAAGTCCAGTTTGGGATTCAAATATGACTTCATTCAACGGTAAACTGATATAGACGGGGCATGAAGCTCTGACGTCCTACCATCTACATTAAAACCTTCAGCTTCAAGTTCCGGATTTTCATTTCATCAAAGGGTCGCACTCAATAAGCCCAAAATGCAGCAAAGACTCGGATTGAACGTTAATCAACCAGTCCATTCAGCTTCGATACGATTTTTTGCCACGGGCGGCATTATCAAGTGAGTCTTCCAAAATTCACCGCCAGGTAGGATAGACTTTTTACTTGAGCATCACGTCCGAAGAGGCATAAAAAGCAGTGATGTTTAGTTTGTTAAATCACCTTCAAGCCAAAGTGATTTCAAACCGACTTCTAAATTCCACATTATTCAGTTAATCAAACTCACGTTTGCTGTCGGCAAATCATCGTTTTATTGACGCCGCCTGATTTTATCAGCCGCGAGATAACGATGTAAATGACCATGTGGTTATTCGGTGACTGATAATTTTAATCCCAGTTTTTACACCAAATAATGTTTCACTTGATCCAGACTAATCCGTTGGAACTTCATAATCCGCTTCAAAGCGCTCAAGACCCGCAGCCCAGAATTAGAGTTAATCTGTCGGTTAAGCGGTATCCAAATTTGTCCAAACAAACGCTGTGTTATATGTTTTGATCTCAATTAAAAACCAAAGTCCGGACCATCAGATACATAATCACATGAGAAGAAGTAAGCACCATACCCAGATCCGATATATATAATTAAAATATAAGTACGGCTTCATCGGATACGGTTTTCAAAGGAATAGTTTTCGCGGCTGCGATTAAAAGTTTTGACGCTCATATGGACAGAATTCGTCATTATCGAAAAGTCGTTATCAGTACAGTTTGTTTGCTGTGCAGGTGGGTTAATGAATTGAAAAAAGCATGTTGGCTTCAGCCATTGTTCCATCAGCATCAATAGCTATATGTGGATATCAGATTACTGGTAAGTGAATGCCGCACTGCATCGACACGGCCGATTAATTTGCCATTCAGATTTCAATGCAAAAGCATTGGTAATGTTGCCTTATCTTCACCTGGGAAAATTGAAAGGGGCTATTGCGGCTATTATCTAGGGTAAAGGCATCATAGCCATTTCCGATATTTAGATGCAGCAGATTTAAATCAATATCAGTATCATTATTGAACCAGCCATTTCAGATTGACTCTTGCCGGTAAATTTCGTCACGGTTTTGTGTACATTGTCACGACCCCAGAAAGTCATTATCCATGAAACCCATCTGATCTGAAGGTATGAACAGCCACACGACCTAGTAAGCTGTCTTTATTAACGACCGCCAACCGCAACACCGACACTCCGTGTATTGTAAATTGACCGATTGTGGATTCAAAAGTCCAATAATTCCGTTCGTTAGTGGCTGTTTGCTTTGCATATTGATAACGCCAGCAACGCATTGGTGCCATACCGCTGCCCTGTGGTCTCCGCACACTTCGACCTGTTCAATATCAAAACAAAAGTTGCAGCGCCACCTGTTTCTGCTCGAAGTCGATACCATCAATAATTAAACCTTACAGGGGGATTTAATGGAGCGGCAAATTGACTGCGTTCACCATACCACGGATCTGAAAAAAACTGACCGCGTGAAGCGCCACTGGAGATATTTACATTGGGTGCCACAGATTCAGAAACATCTTCAATAATGCTGAGCGCCACGGGATGTCGTATGATCCTTCATTCAAAGGTTGTCAGACTAACGGGAATATCCTGCAGCTTTCTGCCGGACGAAAATCAGCGCTGACCCACATGGATGGTAAGTCGGTAACATTGGATTGCCGCGAATGTGCTGGTAGATAATTGCGCTGGTGACTGCCAATGGAAAGCAGGGTGGGTTTCATGCACCTATCCTTTTTTAAATTCATAAAAAGAACAGGGGATCACGCCATTTGCATTGATCTAGCAAGAAGGTGTTTGCCGCCTGTCCCTACGCCAGTATTTACTGGATCAGGTTTCATACGGTCTTCACCAACTGGTGAATCCAGGCCTTGCGACCACCCCGAGGGCTTGTTAATTAGCAAGTAGATGAAATATAACAGAAAAAAAGTGACTTTTCGCCAGTCTTAATATTGCATCACAGACAAAAAAGGCAATCCGAAGAAATAGATATATAGAGGTTAATTTACTGGGAATAAGGTAATCTTAATTTCAATTTTCGCTTTTAAGGTATGAGGCCCTGAACGGTAAAATGCCTTGAATCTGCATTGCGTAGCCGTTTCATCATTCAGAAGTCTTCTTTAGGCTCATGGTGTTACCTGTGTAACCAGGAAAATTTGGCTTAACCAGATAACTTTAGTTTGATCACCCTCGCTTCAACGTTCCAGCCTTTATATTTGCTAACAGGAACGCAGGAATATCATACTATTTCACCTTCGATATCAACTTGACCGCACACAGAACTCATCTCACAATTGATAACATAATAAGCTCAATTGATTGGTCATTAAACTTTTTTCAAGTTTCGGAAATGGTGGCATCATTGCCAAGTTAATGTACGGGTATGTCCCATTCATTTCCCACTTGTGGCAGCAGTAGAAATAATGGCTGGGTGGGCCATCGTGTGGAGACTGTCGAAATCTTTAACCATGTTCCATGACGTGTCCGCTTCAGCATTAATCATCACGGTCTCTTCGACTTGAAGCACGTGACGCACATGGGCAAATACCAATGCTGCAATAGGCAACAAGCCTGTAAATAAGGCTTTTTGATACGCTTTCATTATATTTTCCTTCCTTATATTTCAATTCGAAATCGCTAAAATCAGCACAAATAAACTACTCATTAACATTCCGAAATGCTAAAGGGAAAAATTCAACAATGATATGGGCGTTTTGAATAGTTTGAGCGTTGCAGGTGAGCGGGCAAAAAACTCAATAAAAGCATACTGTAGCCACGCAGATAACTGCCTTTTACGGATCCCATGTGTGTCGTACTATTGGTTAAATAAATCCACTGGCATTCCATTGGCCTGCAAGGACATCCTTGACTGGATCGAAAGCCATATTTGGCGATAATGCGATACCTAATTCCAAGCCCAACATAGGTTTTAATCACATCAAGCATCCGTTGCGGTGAGAAATGACATTGGTTTCAGGCCGCGTTCGATAAATAGATGATCCTGTTGGTGCACGACCAGTAAAACCCATGACATAGGTCAAAGTATTGGATTATTGTGAATCGCCTCAAGGGTGAGTTTTTTTTCTCATTCAAAAGCGATGTCCCCGGTGGTGTTATCCACGGTAACGATTCCAACTCATAGCAGGGCAATTGCCAGTTTATCGAATTTGATAAGCTTCGGTTGCTATGCGTAAGTCCTAACTTTTTCCGGTGGCTGGCCATTTCAAGCGACTTTCGGGGGCGTAACCTGAACCCATTTTAAATGTTACGTCGGATACATGTTCTGAACAAGGCCTTGATTGCTTTAGGCAAGGCATGCGAGGCCTGTGTTGCGTGGTGCCGATTGAAAGTGTGCCCTTTTTTTTCAGAGCTGTCAGCAGCCGTTCACGAAGATTATCTAGCCTCCTGCAGTAACCCGTCGGCACCCATTGCAATGATCGGGATTCACCCAATGGAGTGATGGCTTGATAATCGTTTTCCCATGACGTTCCGATAGTAATCAACAGCCCTAGTATCGTCTCCAGTACTGTATTTGTTACTTACACCTGGTTGAGATGCGTGGAGCGCTTTTTGCAGCAGCTGATATGCTGAGGCCACGGCGCGCGAACTTCGCGAACAATATTTAGTTTGCCTTGCACTTCATGTGCATAATGCCGCTTAGTTATTATAAGTTTAAATATATAGAATAAAACAATAAGAAATCATTAAATGGATTTCCGTTGGTTTACATCTCGATGAAGGCACACCTTCTGTGGGTAGTTTGGGAAAGGTTGTGCGTTGAAATTGCC
>Ga0163217_1096244_pt1 | contig 10779 bp, 17 predicted proteins | sample SynspAceP_FD_185933 | JGI IMG/M metagenome (GOLD analysis project Ga0163217, IMG submission 185933) | Saline lake microbial communities from Ace Lake in Antarctica - Synechococcus sp. Ace-P (PacBio error correction) | ecosystem: Environmental > Aquatic > Non-marine Saline and Alkaline > Saline ...
AAAAAAAGAAAGAGAAAGATGTTGGATAGCGAAACTGTGGAACCGGCATGGCGGGGGGAGAACCTTTCCTTCAAGTTGGATTTTTTCCTTTAACGGGGCAAATTCCCCCAATTTGCCCAAAAACATGAAACATCCTTTTGGACCACAGGTCCCCCCCCCCCAAACGCTTTTTTTCTCTTTAGGGGTTTTGTGGTAAGTTCCCACCCCACCGGGTTTGGGGTTTTTTCAGCCCTTGACAAGGGGGTGTTTGGAGGGTCCCGCCCAGGGTTCGGAGTGGTCCCACCACCGTCCCAAGACCCTCACACACACCATGCAATAGCCCACCCCTCTTGCCCGACTTGGACACCCATGCAAGTCCCGGGAACGGCTCATCCGCCGGCAAATCTCTCTTCGGATGAAGGCGTGCCACTTCAAAGCCCCTGCAGCACAAGCCCGGGAATCAAAAAAAAAAGCCTGCCGTACGGCCTACAAAGTGGGCTCTCCCAGGTTTCGAGCAGGCGGGCCGTAGCGGCACTGGCCGGATCGACGGAGTTGGTTCGCGCCGCAACCAAGCGCGGACGCTCGATCCGCAAGCAACTCCAAAGCAAGGCATTGTAGACTGCGGCACCAAGCGCTGGCACGCTTCCGCCGCATCGCCAGGCTCTCTGTGCGCCCCTCTCCAACCGTTTTGGGTCGGCTCATGAGGGCCTGGGTCCTGGACGACTTGAAGAACCCTTGAACCCAAACGTCCTTGTTCGTCGCTACAGTGGGAGCGCCCCGGGGACAATGATCCCCATGTCGACATCAACCAGCTGGCCCAGGTTTGGCGGGTCGGCGCACCGCAATCACCGGCGACCGTCCGTCAAAGGCTTCCTCCCGAGTGCCGCTCGAAGGTGCAACGTCGCGATCTCGAACGACGCCACCGCCTTGGCCTACGTCGAAGTGCTGGCTGATGAGCAGAAGGAGAACGAACCCGTTGGATTCCTGGCCCGTGCCGTCCGGCTGGTTCTCTGAGCAGGGATCACCTGTCGGCGGATCCTCTCAGACAACGGCCCCTCCTACCGCTTCTGGAGACTGGGCGAAAGCTGGTCGCGCTTGGATCTCAAGCCCATCCGCACCAAGCCCTACACGCCGCAGACCAACGGGAAAGGCGGAACGGTTCAAATCAAAACCATCCTGGCGGAATGGCTTACGTGATCGCCTCAAACCATCGGGAATGAAACGCAACCGCTGCTACCCGCTTATCTTGGGGATCTAATAACGGCAGCAAGGTGCCATCTGCTCGCGGGTGGCTCACGCCTCAGCAATGCCTCCCAGCGGCTGCTGATCCTGAATGACCCTGGTGAGAAAAGCCAACACTTTAGGGCTACGCCGCCAGGACGGGCAGACAACGCTGACGACGCTGCGCGACCGGCTAGGAATTTCCTGGACGACGGAATAAGTCCAGTGGACTCTGTCCAACAACCGGCATTGCTTGCTCGATGCCGTGAACGTGACTTTAACTTTGATTTACTGGCTCAGGAGAATCAGGGCACGCCGGATTTCTATATCGAAGAAGTCTGCGAAGACGCCAAGCCCTTCGGACTAACGCACAAGAAGTCGCCGCTGCGATTAGATTTTTGAACGCAAGGCGAGATAATATGAAAGATATCATCAGCAACAACCAGGGCCGAGTTTTTCGGCCATCCCAGGCCTTGGAGGCTGCCCCATTATGAACACGACCAAGTACCTGCTTGCAAAACATCCCCGACTTGCACCGGTTCGAGCCGAGAGAGACGCAACATCGCGTCATCGTCTGGTCGCTAACTTCGGCATTGAGGCCGCGTTTTCTTGCAGAGTACTCTGAATCGCCCGGAGAAGTGGATGGGTTCGCTTCCATTCCCAGCTTCGTGACTTCCCGCCAGCTCGCCTATTCGGGCAATGGGAATTCGCCTATTGGCGGGATGCCAGTCGTGGGAACGAGATGCGGACCCTTTGGGCCCGGCGGTGACGTGGTGGTCGTTCAAGTTCTCGGGCTTTATTGAGGTGTTCAACAGACGGCGCGCGCAATTTTCGTCGTGGTGGATTCAGGTTCTGTGCTTGATGACATCAGCGAGGGAGGAAGGACTACCGGCGGTTGGCCGGATGCAGCTTTTCGCGCAACTTTATCGAGGCGAACACCGCTGAGGAAAACCCACGCGATATTGGGTTCGACGAATTGTGTGATTCACTGATGATCTAACTCAACTCAAGGAATCAGCAACCTTTCATAACGATAGGTAATCCTGTGAGGTGCACCGTCCGTGGGCGTTGATGAGGAGTTTTTCTTCAGCCACGCATTGCCACGGTACGCTTGAAACGAGCTTTATCCAACGCTTTTCCGATTCCCAACGAAAGTCTCAGATCCAGAAGAATAGGGACTCAACGGCTTGGATAAGCTTGAGAGCTATTGAATGCCAACTTATTACTTCCAGATCACACAGTGTTGTTGGTGAATGCGACGCCTGAGCAGCTTTCGCAAGCCGAAGTGGACAAACATCCGTTTACTTGCCCATGTCGCGGGTTCGTGATATCCCTTGATGAGGCGAGGGCCTTTGTTGAGGCAGAGTTTCTGCCCAAGCTGCTCAATTGGCCTGCACACTAAACAATTCCTCCCATTGTTATCCCGGCCCAACATTTGGCAGTACAGGAAGCCATCAACCACCCCGAGCCGACGTTTTTGGCCTATTCGCCCAGAATTTCGGTGCCGAGCTCCCCGAATTTGGGCTCCAGCTCCCGCGAATTTGAGTGCCAAGCTCCTCGAATTTTGACCGAGCAGCGCGAACCTTGAGGATTGCTTGGTTTGTCAGGCCAGCTGGCCATTTTCCTATGGTGGATGATCTGGCGCCGCTCTCAGAGCTTTGCGCTCGACCGTTTTTGGAAGCAATGGAAATTAGAGCCCCGGAACCAAGAGAAAGGTGGAACTCGCCAGGTGCTGATCGATTGTCGTCCTGGACCTTGCGAAGGACGGTCATCACCCTCCGCTGACTGGCAGAACTGGTTGAAATCGGAAGCCCGACACCCTCCGGGATCAGTAGCCCGTACAAGGTGCTACGTCCGCCAGCGGGAACTGACCTTGCCGTTCCTTCGAAACACGCCCAACCAATGAAACGGCCAGGCGTACACCGCCGTCAAGTGTCCAACCCATGACCACCCACCCGCCTTTCGCCTTGCGCTTTGTTCGTTAGATATGGCCTGCCGGAAGGGAATGCGAATCGTGGGAGAGGACGAACTGGAGGGCATCGCTACGTGAGTCCTCGCTCCCAGCTCAAGGAGTTTCACCCAGAGGCCTGAGGGCCGGTTCGTCCTGGGTGTACAGGTGTAACCATGTTGACGGCGGCCTGAGGTACGGGCGGCCGTCCGACATCGCGCTACATCGGGGAGGCGACCCCCTCGCGTGGCGCTGGAGCAGCACCAGGCCAAGGAGTTATGGACTACCGCCTACGCCTTCACCTTCAAGGACTTGGCCACTGAACAAGGCCCACGCCCAGCGCCTGGAGAACCTGCTGATGGGCCTGGGTTCACCGTCCTCAAGGGGGCACAGGGGGAGCGCCGGGACTTTTCACCGCCAGCGCCCCAACGCACTGATGCGCACGCGGTAGCACTATGCCGGCAAGGGTCCCCACGCCAGGCAGGACAACCAGGTGGCACTGCTTACCAGGACTAACGAGTTCAAGTCGTCCGCCCACGGCGGCGCTCTATTGCTCGCCCTGCAGTGCCAAACGGCCGGCTTTGAGTGTGAAGGATGCCGGCGTGGATCACCTCAAGGAGCACCCAGGACGAGCGGCGCGGTCTCCCGAGTTGGTTTTGAGACATACAGGCCCTAATTCCCGCTCAGGAACGTGCCGGTACAACAGAGTGGCGCTGAGATATGGCTGGCGGACTGCGCCGAACGAACCAGGCGATCATCACACGACGCCATCGCCTCGCAGCTGCGGCAGCTGGCATGGGTGGCAGGGCATCGGCGAAGTCGAGCCCATTGCCCACGCCGGCCACGGCCTGCTCCAGGGCTTGGCCGGTCTTCTGCCGTGAGGCCGGGATGGGCCAGCAATGGTCCCGAACACTGCAAGCACCTACTCCAACGGGAAGCCGTAGTAGCCCACGCATGCACCCACTCCAGTTTCCAGGGCCACGGTTCCGGGCAGGAACAGCGGCTGGCCGGATTCGAATCAGATCGCGGGGCACCGGTGCTGGCGTTCCGATGGCCGCACCGGCATCGGTCCTCCGCTTACGAAGTAGAGGGCCAGCACATTGGTTTCCACCGCCATCACGGGCGCAGCAGGCTCGCGAGGTCAAAAGTCAGCCGGCACGGCTGGCCGGACTGGTCTTCAGCAATCCGAAACCCGACTCTCAAGGCGTGGCTGCTCCGGGTCTTCCAGGGCGCATGCTCGATGTGATTCCCCACTAACTGCGAAAACGCAACGCGCTGCCCTGGCAAGCCCGAACTGCTGGACTGGCAACGCCTTGGGGATGGTGACTGGCCCCTTGCTGGTGATCGAGCTGGTGGCGGGCATCGGCACCGAAGTCCATCGCACTCGCTCCTGGGCTGGGTTATTACCTGGTAAGGAATAGGTGTGGGGAACGACTCCATGGGCATGCCTGCCTCGTTCAGCCACGACAGGGTCATCTGTCCTTTTTGGAGCCTCACCCATCGTCGCAGGATGTCCTCAATCAGCAGCACCAGGTGCAAATGGGTCGTGGGGAGGGTCGAAATTCCGGGATGAGAATGCAGATAGAAATCTTCGCGCCGATGTGCTCTCGGCAATGGACCGAGCATCCCGGCAACCAACTTTGAGCGATCTGTGCCGTGCGGCCGATCACATCCGCCAGCAGAGCGGCACCGAGGCCCCCCGAACCTTCATGCGCTCGAAAGGTCAACCCCCAGGCCGAGCCAGCGGGCACGGGCTGGGGATAGCGGCCGGCGGCCTTTGAAGCCGCAAGCGGAAGCCTGCGCCGGAGTGATGCTGGCCATGCACCAGGCGTAGTAGGCCACCAAATCAAATGCTGCCGCTTCGGTGACCACGACACATCCCTGCTGTGCCGCCAGGGGCAATGGGGCCTGGCGGGCATGCTTTCCGCAACGCCAGATCGGTCCCTGCCTCCTCGACCGGCATTCGAAACGTCGAGGCGTCGGCGAGGCCAGCAGCGGGGCCGACTTGTAACCCGGCGCTCACTCCTAAAACGGTGAGGGCCGATCCATCAGCCGTGGCACGCAGACCCTTCAAGCGAACGGGCCGGCCGTTGGTTGGCGTGCTCCAGGCGCGAGCGCCCTCGGGTCGAGGCGGAATCCGTCCGGGTCGGCCAGCACCTGCTGGCGCCAGGCGGAGATGGGTGATCACGAACCGGGGTGAGATCGGTGCGGAAAGCGGTGACAGCCCGACATCAGTTGGCGATCCTCGGCTGTGGCCGCCGTACTTCGATGCGGTCCATTGCGGGAACGGGTTGCTGGCGGGGTCCAAAGGCCTGCCTCGGTGTCCGGCAATTGTACGGCACCAAGATCCTTTGGCCCCCTAGGCTGAATGACATCAGGCACACACGCCTCCCTAGGCTTGCTGATGAAGCCCTTCGCGTGGAGCCCTGGAGAACATGCTCAACCTCCTGGCCGAGCGGCAAGCTGTGGCTTCGAAGCAGTGGTGGTGGCGATTGAGGCGGGCGATCTGCTCGACGTGTTGGAGCACCCAACCAGGGCAGCGCTATCCCAGGCAGCGCATCCTCGTGGTGCGGCTCCTGGCTAACGTCCACTGGTGGCCGATGTCGAAACCGAAGAGCATCTGTTAGCGAGACGATCTCATCCCCTCCCGCCTGAACTGGAGCCTTGCAGAGCAGTAGACAGCTTCTTCACTGAAATTCGAGGCCGGTGAACTGGCAGTGTGGCCACGCCGGCTCTTCTCAGTCAGTCCAGGAAGCAGCGAAGACAACGGGCCAAAGAGACCAGCGGAATCAACATCCGTCTTTCAGCGGTGACCTCCAGGCCCTCCGCACCCGTGCCATGCAGGAAGGCATTCCTTATCAAACGCTGGATCAGCAGCGTGCTGCACAGTTACGTGAGCGGCACGTTGCAGGACGCACCACGGTGAGCTGATGGCGATGCGTGGAAGCCGCCAGCAACTCGAATCTCCCGGGACTGCCCCGTTGCCAGCGACGGCCATGGTCCATCTGTCCTGCGGAGCTCACCGCAAGGTCGGAAGATGACCTTTCATCAGTCAGCGCCAGGTGCAACGGGTCGGTGGACTGACAGCAAGGGTCTGACAGTCGTTCAGGCACCGCTTAGCCTCTGGCTGGCCAAGCAAACGAGTTGCCGGACGATGCTAGCAGGACCTCCCCGGCCCAACCTTGGGCGGTGACGCCGCCGAGAAGAATCGCGGAGGCCGTGCGCCGGTTGGTTTGCCGCATGCCGCACCCACGCGCCTGATCGCCTTTGGTCCGCTGCGCAGGGGATCTCAGCGTTTTGCCAACGTCCTTACCTTCTGGTGGTGGAAGCCCAGGTGGCCGACCGCTACAGGAAATGCTGCGCCTGCGCCCGTGTCCTGCGCGGGCTTTGATTGCCGATTCGACCTGATCGTGACGAGCCAGGCCTCTACGACTCCCGCGCCAGGTGCCAGGGCACTGTGGAGTTCGGCGGCTCGCACACAAGGCCGGGTGCGTATGCGGGCGATTGAGCAGAGCCCACTTTGCCATGGTGCCACAAACAACCGTTGCACGAATCTGCAACGTTCACTCGGAAGCTGGCTGAACTCATGAGCGACGAAGTCTTGCCCGATTCCGAACTCATCCTCTACCAGACGAAGAGGCCGGCACGACGCCATCCAATGTCGATTAGAGAGATGAAACCCTGTGGCTGACCCAGGCCCTAGCAGAATGCCGAAGCTGTTTTGAACAACTCCCCAGAAGTGACCTGCATTTAAAGCACTTTTCTGAGGGTGAGCCTGGTCGAATCGGCAACTTGTAAGAACTACTTACAAGGTTCGTTTTGGAGGGTTGGGCGCGAAGTCCTCGCGCAAAGCTTCGCCATTATTCGGCTTGAAGCGGTTTGGCGTCGGTTTTCCGCGTGCGCAGCCATCGAGGCACTCAGTTCCGCCAGTGGGGCCATTGGTCGCTTAAACGAGTATCTGGTGAAAGGCTTCACCATTGAACGACGAGCGGCTGAAGAATCCCGCAGGAAGTGCAGAGAGCCTTATTTTGACGAGCTTCTCGATGCGCATCCGCGAATCGCTCGTGGAACGTCCGCTTCTATCAGAAGGTACTGGATATCTAGCAACGAGTGGGTGACTACAGCCGATGGCGAAACCACCAGCAGTTCTCGCACACCTGTGCAGACAAGAATGCATTGGCGGCCCATGGCCATACAGCCGCTGAGGTCAATACGCCGAGCGGGTGGACGCGACAAAGCCATTCATGGGCATAGGAGCAGACACACGCCGCGGCATCGTGCGCAAAAGGTGACATATTCTGTCGCCAGAACTAACCTCTCCGCAAGATGAAACTTTGCAGGTCTTGAACCCGTAACGTTACCTCTACAACATCAATATGCGGAGCTCCAGGCGTTGGACGCGCAAGGCCGATGACGAATGCGAGACTGGATCAAGAAGCTGGATGAGTTCCCTGGCCATCTTCCGACGTGATGTACTGGACAATGCAGGAAAGAGTTTCTGCTGAGTCCTGCCAGGAGGAAGCTGAGTTGGAATAATGGCCGCCTATCGGGCGCTGCTCGATGCGCAAACCTTCAGACCTAATCGATGTGGGAGTTTTTTGAGAAAGGCTGCCAAAGACTTGAAGAACTTTACCGACGCCGAAGAAGCCCAAAACGCCGAAGCCATGACCCTCACCGAAGCCCTCATCGAAAGACGGCGGCGCCTTGCTGGTTCCAGGAGCTGGGCTATGTGGTGCGCCATGGCCCTGATCTCGCCCCCGGCCGAAACGGCGGCGGAGCGGCAGTCGTTCGCGATGTGTGCTGGTGGGCCGGCTGCGCGAAAGCTACTTCGCCGGCTCAACCCAGCCATCCCCGATGACGCCCCGTGAGGAAAGCCCTGCGCAACGCTGTGCGCTGGCCACCGTCGCTGGTACAGACCAACAGCCCGCCTTCCACCGCCTGCGGCGTGAGGGCGTACCGGTGGAGTATCCCCGCCACCGATGGCAGCTCGCCCGGCGACCCATGTACGGCTTGGTCCGACTTCGCGACGCCAGTGCCAACGACTGGCTGGTGGTGAACCAGTTCAGCGTCAAGCGACGGCCACACAACCGCCGGCCCACCCTGGTCGTGTTCTCAACCGCGCTGCCCCTGGGCCCTGATTGAGCTCAAGAACGCCGGCCGTTGAAGGGCCACACTGGGAGCGCGCTACGCCCAGCTGCAGACCTTACAAAGGCTGAGATTCCCTTCGCTGCTTCCAGTAACAACGCCGCCTGGTGGTGAGCGATGGGCTGCCAGGCCCGCATCGGCTTCGATCACCGCCAACGCAGGAGTGGTTCAAGCTGTGGCGCAGCATTGATGGCGAAACCGACGCCCCGCCACAGCCCTGGAGCTGGAAACCTGATCCGTGTGTGGGTTCGAGCCGCAGCGGTTACCCGATCTGCTGAGCATTTCATCGGTCTTTGAGGAAGACCCTGAATTCGGAGCCCTCCACAAGAATCATTGCGCTACCAACCAATTCCCACGCCGTGATGCGGCCGTGCAGGAAAACGTGCGCGCCAGCGCATGGGCCCGCCGCCGCGCTTGGGCGGGCGCCCGGGCGACCGTCGCGCGGCGTGAGTGTGGCACACCCAGGGGCAGCGGCAAGAGCCTTTTCGATGCTCTTCTATGCGCCCGGCACGTGCGCTATCCAGCGATGGCCAATCCCACCGGTGGTGCTTCACCGAATCGCAACGAACCTCGATGACAGCTCTTCGGGCCAGTTCCAGCGCTGCGCCGACATCCTTCGGGCAAAGCCGCCTGGCAAGGCCCAATCGTGAAGCAGTTTGCGCGAGCTGCTCAACGCGCCCAGTGGCGGCGTTGGTGTTCACCAACCAACCAGAAGTTCCAATGCCCGAAAGGGTGCGCGATGCCCCGAGCTCAAAGCGCCGCAGCCGCAACATCGTGGTGAATCGCCGATGAAGCGCAACCGCCAGCCAGTATGGCTTCGGCGGCAAGGTGAAATGAGAAGCCGGCGCGATGACCTAAGCGGGCTTCGCCAGCAACCCTGGCGGCGATGCCTGCCAACGCCTTCCTTTATCCGCTTCACAGGCACGCCGATCGGCAGACCGACGCACACCCCGCGCCGTGTTCGGCGATTACATTCCATCTACGACATCCAGCGCGCCGTGGCCGATCGGCACCGTGGGGCCGATCTACTACGAGAGCCGCACTCCAAGCTTCTCCCTGAACGCCGCCGCGTTTGCCTGGTCCTGGATGCCGAATTCGAGAAATCACCGAAGGCGAAGAGCCAAACCAAGCAAGGAAAAGCTGAAAAACCATGGGCCCGCGCCCTCGAAGCTGGTTGGCGATCCAGCGCCCTCGCCCTGGTGGCCGCCGATCTGGTGGCGCAATGTGGAGAAACCCTGAGGCGATGGATGGCAAGGGCGATGGTCCGTCTGCATGAGCCGCCCGCCGCATCTGCGTCGATCTCTACAACGCTTTTGATTCAGCTTGAGGCCCGAATGGGCGCTGACACCCTCAAGGTGTGAATGACCCGCAAGCGCCGATGACGGCCGACTGGCAGCCCACAAAATCCGCAGCAAGGAAGGCGCCCCGCCCGCAGCTGGCCAACGCGCTCAAGGATGCCAACGATTCCTTCAAGATCGTGATCGTGCGTGACATGTGGCTCACGGGCTTTCGATGCCCCTGTCTGCACAACCATAGGTATGCCGACAAGCGATGCAGGGGCCACGGCTGATGCAGGCGATCGCACCGCGTCAAACCGCGTCTTCCGCGACAAGCCCGGCGTCTGGTGGGTGGATTATTCGGCCTCGCGATCAGCTTCAAGCGGGGCCCTGGCCAACCTACCACAGAAAGCGGCAGAAAGGCCCGACCCCACCTTCGACACGCCGGCCGCCATCGCGTGGAGCTCGAAAAACACGGCATCGCCTCCGGATCTCCTGCCAAGGGTTTGACTGGTCCGTGCTGGACGCAGCCCGGCAACCCCCACCGAGCGCCCTGCAGCTCCTTCCGCAGGCCAGGAGCACATCCTGTTTCAGGAGAACGGCAAAGCAGCGCTGGCTGCAGGTGGTGGCCGAACTCTTCACGCGCCTTCGCCCTATGCTTCCGCCAGCGACGAAGCGCGCCCGAGATCCGCGAACGACGTGAGTTTTCTTTCAGCGTTGCGCAGGCTGCCTCTCCCAAGCAAACCAGCTCCACCAGCCGATCACCTAGCAGATGCGACGCCGCCTGCCGCCAGCTGGTGAGTCAGCGATCAGCACCGACGGCCAGGTTGATCGACGTGTTCACCGCAGCCGGCCTGCCAGGCCCGACATTTTCGATCCTCAGCGATCAGTTCCTCGCCGAGGTGCGTGGCCTTAAGCATAAGAATGTGGCCGCGGAAGTTGCTGGAAAAACTAACTCAAAGCTAGCTCAAAGTGCGCCTCAAAAACGCAAAACCTGGTACAGAGGCCAGGTGTTTCCCCGAGAAGCTCAAAAAACCCTTAATGCTTACCACAACCGGCATCACCACCGACGAGGTGATCGAGGAGCTCAATCTCGCTCGCCAAAGAGCTCGATGCGCCCAGCAAACGCGGCGAAGACCTCGGCCTCGTCCGACGACGAAGTCGCCTTCTACGACGCCCTCGCTGCCAACGACAGCGCCGTTGAAGCCA
>Ga0163217_1109438_pt1 | contig 10779 bp, 11 predicted proteins | sample SynspAceP_FD_185933 | JGI IMG/M metagenome (GOLD analysis project Ga0163217, IMG submission 185933) | Saline lake microbial communities from Ace Lake in Antarctica - Synechococcus sp. Ace-P (PacBio error correction) | ecosystem: Environmental > Aquatic > Non-marine Saline and Alkaline > Saline ...
GTCATGCGACGCGTCGCCGTCATAGGTGTGGATCCAGACAGTTCTTGCAAGAACCGGCACCGTCTTTCGTCTTTGCCCAGAACGGTTGGCGAAGGCCACGAGGCAGCCATAGCCGGCCAGCGCATAGGTGCACCATACGTTGGTACTGCGTGATGAATCATCGCGTCGCGCACGTCGTCATGCGAACTCTTCGTCAAGCACATGGGCCTTGGCCCCTCAGCGACGCAAGACCTTCCATGCCTTGCCAAGTGTTCGCTCGCTTGGTTTTTGATAATCATGGCGTTGCAAAATTTTCGGCGAGCTTTCCATACCTTCGCTGATGCCGTTGGACCCTGCCGATCAGGGCTTCGACAGGTTCTTTGTCCTTGGCGCGCGCCAAAGGGCGACAAGACCAACATCAAAGCGACTGTTTTGTTGGCGCAGTACATGTCCTGCAATTGGTCATGGGTACACGTCTTTTAGACTGTTCATTCGGCATATGCGATTCCTTTGGGATGTGATTGCATTCGGTTTCAACGCGCGACGCGGCGAATGTGTTCCATGGTGGTGTTAGGATGATCCGCCTCGGCGCGTGCCTTTATATGCAGGCTGAATTTATGCGGCCCGCAGCAGAATTTTTTATTGCTTCGGACGCCTGTGGTTGCGGAACGAACCATTCAGCCTCTGGCCCGTTTGTCCTTCGATGACAGGAAACGTGACAATCTAAGGAGGAATTTTGATTGCCATGGAAGTTTTTTTACTCATCGGCCTGATCGTGTCGTTCTCGCCGGTTCTCACCATAGTTCGCCCTAACCAAAAGGAGCGCAACATGGACTGAATCACACAAAAAAGCAAATCCTGCCGGCGCGCAGGAACTTGATATGAAAAAGTAAAGCAACCGCTGCCATCCGCATCGCAAGGAGGCGAAAACGCGGGCTAAAGATGTGACCGAGTACCGGTTGCTTCCGACGCCGGGCACGCTATGCCGACGCCAAGGGTGCCGCTGCAGATGAAGTCAAAGGCGTGGCCAGCGCATTGCGCACCGCAGGCCGAACGAATTGCGCAGCCGGTTTTCGCCCCAAGAACGGTACTTTTAGCCGCTTGCAGACGGGCTTGCCGATAGCGTCCAGATTCGATGCGTGACAAGGATCTGGGAGAGATGGTTGGGGCGGTCAACCGATTATTTGCCAAAGCGTAAACCCGTTTGTCTTTTTGGGCGTGCTGCATACTGGTAGGCTTTGCCGCAACTCGTTTGCCCAAAAGGCCTCTGAGACGGGTGGCCCGTGGTGGAGCGCACATGCTATGAGGGCCGCGAAATGGAGCGCCCGGTGCCAACCGAACGTGGCGCCAAGGTTCCTAACACCAAATAATGTGGGCCTGCGCCGGCTGTGAACACCACACCGAAAGGGGGCAAACACAATGAACCGGCGATTCCCAACAATCCACAGGAAGCCTGCTGAGGCGAATGCATTGACCCACGTCAGCCTTCGCTTGTGCGCAGCGAGTCGAGAATCTGGCCCGCGCTGAAGTGAATGAAACCTGAAAATCGGCTGGTGCTGCCATCGGTCTGAATCGTGGGGGCAGTTGTCGTTGCCCTGAACGCATTGAACGTAACTTTTCCGAGCGCCGCTGGTCGCGGCCCCTGACCGAGGGCGGGAATTTTCCGCGGCTGGGTCTGCACTGATCGTTTGGCGTTGGCCTTTTGCCACTGATCGCCTATTGGATGGCGAACAAACAGGGACCGGCGCGTCCAAGCCTCAGCAGCTTGGCATAACCGACGCGTGCCACTAAACGTAAAGCGCGGACGCGCAAGCCGTGAGGAAGGTTTAACAATGACAAAATGATAACCGCACGCCCGAAGAAATCGAAACGCGAGATCGAAACGTGAACGCGCGCTGGATTTGACCACACCTTGATGATCCTGCAAAATAAATTCCGGTAGAGACCATTGCCCGTCAGTTCTTCGGATCATTTTCCGCAGCAATGGTGGGTGCATTGGCCGATCGGTCACTGACGCGGTCAAACGCAAATCCGATAGCGCTGGCGCTGACAGGGGCAGGGCTGCGCATGGCTGATGCAGGCGACAGAGCGTCAAGCCGTGACCGCGTAGGTTACAGCGTGGGACAGCCTATAACCCACGCGTGATCCGCGCAAACCGCGCAAACTACTATTGCGATTCGCGACGACCACAGTGTCCCTCTGCCCGTCCGCCGCACAGCAGCATGGCGTATCCCCGCAGGAACAGGCCGGGGATTCCTTGGGCCCACAGCCTGGTGATCCGTCCAAGCCCTACTATTCGGGCGAGGTTGCACGGTCCCTGGTGATGTGCATCTTGGCACGTCATGACGACGAAACGATAAACCCCGGGTCTGGAACAACGCGCAGGCGACCGCCGCAATCGCGCGAGGTGACCGCGTATACCGTTGCCGCGTCCAACGCAGGGTTCGACCGTCGCGGGCAAGGCAAAAGGTGCCGCGGGCGCGGTGTTGATGCCGGTCATTCGTAGCCTGCAGGCGCGCGTGATTCTCGCATCTTCCACAGCGGATCGTGCCGGACGCAGCTGCGCCGCCGTCTGTCCGAGGGACGAAGAGCTGTCCGACGCCACGTCACGCGAACGTGTGAATTGCCGGCCCGTGAAAGCGCCGTGCGTGCACGTGCGTCTGGCGCGTCTTATGGTCGCGAAGGGCGTGATCGTGCAGTCGATGTCTTTGAAAGAACAGCCTTGGTTGTTTGGTGCGCCTTTGCAACTGGCCCGTCGGGGACGCCATTGGCGGCGCATTGCCGCGTAGCGCGGACCGAAGACGTTAATAATGGGTCAGCAACCGCGACGCAAGCTGATGGCCGATGCAAGAGCGTATCTTTTGCCGAAGAGAAGTCGAAGTGGGTAAAAGTACGCAGGCGGCAATCTGATGAGCCAAGAAATCTTGCGCGAAACCAAAGAGGATGCGGAACGCGGAGCCGCTAGCACTGGCGCCTCAGCTGCCTGATGCGTTTGTCGAAAAGCCAAGGCTCGGTCAGCGGGTCGTTGATGCGGCAGAGGCCGAAGCAGACAAACAGAAAGGTTGGCGAGAAAAAAATTAAAATCATAAAGTCCTGGAGTTCTCGGTTGAACAGATCGAAAAGCCCGCGCTATTAAGCGCGGGCTTTTTGCATATCGGGCTAAAATTAACGGTCGCCCGCCCGTGCCTCGCTTACGGCAGGATCAACACGAACCCCCGGGAAATTTCCCTTGGCTACGCCGAAAGGTCTTCGTCCATAGAACCTCGGTCATATCCTCGACCAGTTCTTCGGTCCAGCCGGGGCAATATCCAGCTCTTCCTCAAGCGCCGTCATCTATCGCGTATTTATCCAGAAACGCGGCCATCCGGCCGCTTGGTGTTTGGGCTCGCGGTAATTTCGGGTGGGCGGCCAGATAAGGACGTAAGGCGTTTCATCCCCTGGGGCGCATAATCGTTTCGAGCAGGTCACAACCCCCCTTGAGCGGGGTCGGTCGCAGGCAGGCTGCCATGTCGCGCATGAATAATGTCCCCAGATCAGCGGCGCAAATCTTCGTTGCACCAGACCGTGAATGATTGAATCTGGGGGCAGAATCGCGCAGCAATCCCAGTGTGTCTGACCAGCGCACATCCAACGGATCTTGTCCGCCCCAAAAACTGTGTCGGAGATTTGTCAGCCGCCACAATCATACAGCAACAAGGCAACAGCGTTGCCGGATTGCGGATCCCATGAAAAATCTGCAGTTCGCATCAAGGAAAACAACTGTGCCCATGCGCATCATACCGCCAAGGGGCGGCGGGGATAGAAGCAAATCGCCTTCGACAACAGCCGTGCGGGGGTGCGAAAAGAAATTTCGCGTCGGAAAAAATCAACCCGATCCCGCGTCTGAATCCCCCATGACGGTCTAGGCAGCACAATTCCCGCGCCCCCTTCAGCGGCAGAGGATTTTTATACATCGCAATTCAACGTATCCCGAAACAAACCGCGGTAGGTGGCTAGGGCTTGGCGTATGGGTTTCCCCTGCCTGGGGTCAGTAAATCATGGTTTAGATTTGCAGGTTTTCAAGCCAATCTGTCTTCTTCGTGTAAAATGGCCACCTGTGGTGCAAAAAATCAACTGCATGAACGCTTTCCCCCACCCTAAACTGGTATCCCGCATTCCAATAGCCTTTTCCGCGACTTGTGGTAAAACTGCAAAAATTTGACATTTCCGCCCTCTTGCACGGGCCCGCAAGCAATCTCTTAAACCGCACCCTCAGTGCCCCTATAGCTCAGCTGGTAGAGCAAACTGATTTGTAATCAAGTAAGGTCCCGCGGTTAGAGTCGTGGGTGGGGGCACCAGTTATCATTGAAATTGCTCACAATTTGACCCTTTCTGTGATCTATCCCCCCAACGTATCCCCCAGGCCTTTTATAAAGCTCCTCACGCTCGGCCTGGATCGACGAGGACAATTGATCCCCGCTGTAGATTCCTGATGGTCGGCAGCTGCCCAGCGATACGGGTGGACCGGTGGACCCGAAGGCTGAATTGCGCCCGAGAGACTCGGACCACTTTTACTGTGATTGATCGGGTCATGTCGGATTCCCTCTTCGCTCTGAATGATTTTTCCAAAGTTCCAGTTGGGTGACTTCTTTTGCCCCAGCCTCGGACAGCGCGCCTTTGCGCTTGGTCAGCGCGATGTCGAAGTGCTCATGGTGGATGCCTGCCTTTTTGCAGCCATTTGGGCTGGACCGCCCGATCTTGTCAGCCATGGCCAGTAGTTCTTCGGGCGTGTCGGCGACCATGTGGCACATCTTCACCGTCCAAACGGGGCCTGCATGTTGTCGACGTAGGTAACTCATGTCGACACCCCCGTTCCATTCGACCCGCCATCGAGGAGGCGACCGGCGCGGGCTTTGCCGATGCGGCGCCAATGACGTGGAGCGCTCACCGTGAAAACCCGCGACCCCCCTTCAAAGGTTATCCATCGCGTTCTTCCCTCGAATTCTTTGTAGTCGTTGCTGATATCGGCTCTCCAACTCTGGATCAATCTTGCTCACGTCCAACGGCAACCGGCCCACTCGCCCGCAACTGCTATAAACAGGAATGGCGTACCGGCCTTGCGGCACACTGATTCGCGCAGGCTGCGGATACAGTCGGTGCGTCGGGACGGGCGGAATGCCGCCTCGGCCGCCAACAATCTACCCAAGTTGAATCACATTGCACAGGTTTTTTACATTCAGGCGACCGTTCACAGGGCGGGCTGTGTCGGCCAAATCAACCTTTTCGGGCGCCATCCAGAAATTTTCCACCAAGCGCATCCTATGTAAGAATGCGCTAGGCCAAGATGATCCGAATCGCTGTCCAGATCAAACCGGCCCCAGCCCCCAGCGGTTCCATCGACAAGCAATCCAAACACGGCATCCTTGAGAAAAAAAAACGGGCGATCCCAATTTCTAAGCAGCTTCGGAATGTCGCCGTCAACGAGCTTCGGCTTGATTGACGACTGTGATTCCAATCAGACCGGATGTGCTTAAGGCAGCCGCCCAATCTGCTTTCGATGCCCATGCAGGCGGGATCATCTGGAACACTTTCGATGCGTTTGGTCAGCAGCTGGGGCCGGGTGTTTTGGTCGCGGAATGTCAGTTCCCTTGACGCTTCTGCCCGCCAAGCCGGGTCCAACCGGTTGTCGAAGATGTCCCGAGAGGCTGGACAGATACGCGCGGCCAGCGCCAATGCTTGGCGTTAAACTGGTTCGCCTCCTCGGTGATCTTTGCGCAGCTTGGCGGATGCCGGCCTTTTGACATAGCGGCGTGGTGCGCCCGGACCCCCCAGTGTTTGCCGCCTGTGAACCCCGTATCACGCGCCTCGGCTACAGTGGTCGCCAGCCTGGGCCGACCTTTCTGGCAGCCTTCCCAACAATTAACGGTGTAGCCGTACCATTCGATTTTTGGTTTGCTGGGTCATGCCTTCGCCTCACTTCATCGATTGTGCTGATCGCCTTGAACCGCCCAGAATGCCGCAATTCGCGCTGACAAGCGCCTCTGCCAGATTCCGGACAAACGGAGTTGCCAACAGCAGCTGACCTGCACTCGGACTTTCGAAAACGGCAACCAGCCCATTCATCGTCAAACTGCCTGGCCAGAGCCCTCATCACGTAGTCCTTTAGGGAAAACCATGGGGCGTTAAACAATTCACGCGGTGTCAGCATCCCATCCCAATGTCCACAACGACGTAAGATTGCGCCGTCGATTTTTCGATGGTGACAAACTCGCGTGCATCCCAAGCGTCATGGCCGCCGCATGAAGTCCTGCAACCTCGGCGGGCAAACGCTCACATACTCCTCTGTTGAAGGGCGGGCTTTAAAGCTCAGCCTCGACAATGCCCGAAGCGGTCGGTTGGACGGTGACAGTGTGCAGGGTTTTCATCATAGTCCGCGCCGTTGCCCGCGCCCGTAGTATTTGGCGAAGAACGCTTGCGATTGAATATGATATACCGGATCCTGCAAATGGTGGAAATCGGCTTGGATCCATTCATGACCGCAGTTTGCATCCATGCGGGGCCCGACCGTTCTGTTGTGCCATGTAGACGGCAGCAAGTGGCGTGTTTGATGCCCTCCCGCCAGCTACAGTTCCCAAGGGCTTTCCTATCTAGGGAACGAGGTGCTTGCCCGGTGGCTCACCGTATCCAGCCTGAATAAGGGGTTGGGATGATTAACGCGTTCCTGAATCTTTGCTGCTCGCGCAAGATGGTGTGGTGCGGATCACTGACAGAGCGATTTGCGCCACCTGTTTGAGCGTATGTCCAGCACCGGGGCCACGCCACGGCATGAATGCCCGCCGCCAGCGGTGACAGTCTTGAGCGGGCGATCTGGTTTTGGCCTTCGGCCGCCCGCATGTTTGACGTGTAGAGGTTGCGAGAGGATCGGGGCGATTTAGAGCCGTGCCGGTTTTCGACGGTTCCACAGTGCGCAAAGGCTCTTGCAGATCCGCAAACGCGCTTTGAACGACCGTCGGTGTGTCCGTAGAAAGGTGGCCAAAGGCGGGGCGATCATCCCAAGGGGGGCAGCGCCGCCTGGGCGCTTGAATGAAGCTGTTTCGCCGTGAATGGTCGACATCGGTTTCACGCTAATAATCCTACCCGTCGCGCCACCGTTGAACCGCGTGAATCGAAAGGGCCACGACCTGCCTTTCACCGCGCTTCGCGCCCGTGATTGTGCGAAAGGCTCCCCACGTCCTCGTTTGGCGGCCGCCGTGCGTGGAGTTGACGATGAAGGGCCGGTCAGCGTACGATTCAACAATATCGTTTCATCCCGCGGCGCAAACGCGGCCATCGTGTGTTTGCCAGGAACGCACAGCCGTCAGCCCGAGCTTTGTCTTGATCTGCTCCTTGGGTATCAAAGATGGACGGACAGGGATGCGACCAGTTCGATGCACTCCGCCGCAAGTGCGCCAGGGCAACCGAATGACCGCGCTTTACGTGCCAAGCTTATCCGTTCCCCCATGCGTGGGCTTGGGCCAAACGATCGTCGACCCGTCCGGCGCGCAACCATGAAGAACCGCTTTCCGGATGGTTTGGTGCGCCATAGTCGCAGGCAACGAAGCTCGCGCCACTGGGACCTTGTTGCCAGCCTTGCGCGCCGCTTTTACCCCAAAGCTCGAAAGGCTCTGGCCTTCCAGTTCCTTTTGATAGGTTGCCCCCGTTGCCGAATAGCCCCCAGCCGCGAAAAACTCCTCTACGTTCTCCATTCAGGATCCAACGTCCAGGGCCGCACTTGCCTTCAGCCCACCGCACAAAAGATCCGATGCAGGGTCGCGGATATTGCGATCGCGGGGCTTGCCGCCCTTGCCTTCGGAGAAGTGTTTTTGCAGTCAGGGCTTGCCAAAGCAGTCCAACCGGACGGCCAGCCCGCCACCTCAACAAGGGTCAACGCTCCCAATATCGTTGAGAGGTGGCAAGCGTTTCAGGGTGGGGTTGGCAAGCGGTGAAGGGCTAGGGCGGCAGGCATTGTGTTTGAATCGCCACCGTCCGGACTGCGCCCAAGGCATGCCTCAATGCCAGTGGAAGCGCCGCCGCCACGCAAGCAAAGCTGTCGATGATCGGCGGAAGCCGGCAGCATTCATGAGCCTGACCATCTCCCGCTGAATTCCGCTCCTCAATCTCTGCGAGCGTTAATCTCCTCTTCTGCTCGGAGTAAGGCGAAGGGGCATCGTAGATGGCAGCCCAAAAGGGTCATACGCTTCAGATCATTTTCCGCTTCAGCCATCGGCCTCCTTTGCGCCATGCGCTGACAATCATCGATGATGGTTTTGACCAGCGCCGGACATCAGGGTTGCCTGCCACCATTCGTTGAAAGCCTTGGTCCCCCTTTTCCGAGCTTCGGCGCGGCAAGCATCAAGGGTCCTTTGTCTTTTTGGCGGTCACCTTGGCTCATGGTCCCAGTCAGCCATTGCGCGGCCCCGTTCCTTCCCCATTGGGGCGCTGAACGTCCAGCAGGCCTTTGATTGGTCCTGCCACCTTTGATCTGGATGAAACGGGGCAGCCGGGCGATGGATCGAGAATGATCATCGTGGTCATTTTCCGAAACATCAGAATCGCCCGTCGCTGGCTGGATCCCAAGGTCCATCGCGCGCCGCGTCTTTGGTCCGCGCGGGCGTTGGTTTTTCTTTCCAGCCGGTCTTTGCCGACTTTTCCCTGCATCACGGCTCGGCTCTGGTGGCAATGATGATGTTGCACTTGGCGCGCACAATGCCGGTCGTCAGGCCGGCGGTAAAACGTGGTTTGACCTCGGCCAGGCAAGCCTGGCTGCGCTGGTTCTTCCTTGCACTTGTCCGTCTCCAACCCGTTAGGCAGGTCCATACACTTGGGCCTGCAGGTCGAGGACACCGCCAACGCTTCCCCAAGCGTGGCTAAAGCTGTCGAGGATCACAACCGCCAGCCTTTGGCCTCTTCTGCAAAGCATCAAATACCTGAATCCAGCGTTCGGGGCGAAGCCGACCATATTGGCGTCATCGTCCGACGGCTTTTCATGTCGGTAGTGAAACCATCTGAGGGAACGCGGCCTTGTAAAGTGCAGGGCGCGACGATTTTCGGTATCGACATACCCAATAGGGGATCGGCCTTGGCCCGGTGACAGCGCTCAGCGATGCCGACAGCCATCAGCAGGTGCGGTTTAGGTCTTTGCCGGTGCCTGAGGCCGCCTGACAGGCCGATTGCCAGCGGTCAGCGGGTCGTTAAGTTCGGAAACGGGGGTGAAATCTGATCATTCCCCATCGGGGGTCATTCTCGCTTGCGGTGTCTGAAGGGTTCGGGGGATTTGCCACTGCCGCGCCTCCTCAAGCACGTCTTTGCCGGTGCGGCTCTTGTGGTCGAGTTTCGACGCTTTCGCGCTCAAGCCAACGGGTTGTGGAAGAATTCCGGGGAGTTCGATGCGGTGAACGCCCAAAGGGGGTAGCCCGGCCAATCGTCCAACGCTGAGGCATTTGGCCCACATTGGCCGCGGCCCGAGCGATCTTCCTTGCGGGCCATCATCATGAGTCTGGCCCGACCCTCGATTCACTGCAACTCGTAAGGGGCGGACTTCTCTTGGAAGAATGAAGCGGAACAGCCGATCTTCGCCAGTCGCCGCTTTTCCATGTGTCGAGATAGTGCGCAGCCTGAACGTCGTAAGCCCGTAGTTCATCCACTGCCCGATGGCGGCGTCCGGGCTGCGTCGGTGGTGGTTTTGAAGTCGGTAAAGGGGTTGGCGCGGCAATCGCCGGGGGCGTTTGTCGACCATGGCGCGGCACCCAATACGCCGTCAAGCTGGCGAGGCGGCCACCTCAGAGTGAGCCGGATCCAGAATCGATTATTTAGTGCGTCAGCTTTTTCGAGATTTTGGCCCGCATGGCCCTCGATCTGCAAAACCTCCTCGGGATTTCAAGCGGGGTCAGGCCAGCTTCGCGCGCAGCCTCGATTGAATCCTTTGCCAGCCTTGTTGAATGCCCGCCCCATTGCTGGCGAGGATATCGTCAGGGATGCGCAGAAATCAAGAGCCAGCGCCGAGGGTGGCCCGGTGGGCAGCGCGAACCAATGTCGAACGTCTGCTATCCTTTGGGCTCCCAGTCATGGGTTTTAGGCGGGGTGAGGCCGTCCAAGCATGCAGCGGCGAACTGCGCAAGCATGATCTTGGCGATGGTGCTGGACAGGACTGGCGCTGGGCCGGATCGGCGTGATAGACGTCAGCGTCAAGTTGATGGATTGCCGGATTGGAGTTGGGGTTTGGGGGCTCATATCGAACCCTCCACGGTGACCGATCTGGCCAGTCATGATGGCATCCGCCGATCAGCGCAGCTGTGGCCGTCATCTGTGAAGCCGTTCATGCCTGGTTGGCGTATCGTCGCGGAACCGTTTGCGGGTGCCGCTGATCGGCTCCCGCTCGGCGCGAGCTTCATTGGCTTGGGCGCTGCTCCTCGGCGAATCCGGTCGTCGTTTCACGTTGGGGCGGCGGCTTCCATCGCGGGTTGGCCCTCCTCGAGCTCGCGGGCATGTTCGTTTCCTGCGGCCTCCTGCTCAGGCGTGCGCGTCTGCCTTTCTCGTTTCGATCCGCGCGTCTCGGCTTGCCTCCGCCTCGATCCGGTCGGCCTCATGCCTTCTCAGCGGTCAGAACGTTCGGCTTCACGGCGCGCGGCTTTCCTCGGCATCCTTGCGGGCGCGTCTTTCGCTTTCGGCCCCGCAGCGGGGTCAAGCTTCTGCAGCATCCGCCTCGCGCTGTTCAGCCTGCGGTAAGCAGACTCGATAGTGGCTGAGCGCCTGTTTCGTGCTTTGCCGCGGAATCGGCTGGAT
>Ga0163217_1074292_pt1 | contig 10778 bp, 3 predicted proteins | sample SynspAceP_FD_185933 | JGI IMG/M metagenome (GOLD analysis project Ga0163217, IMG submission 185933) | Saline lake microbial communities from Ace Lake in Antarctica - Synechococcus sp. Ace-P (PacBio error correction) | ecosystem: Environmental > Aquatic > Non-marine Saline and Alkaline > Saline ...
TCTCATTTTATCGGACTTAAGCCTAATTGGCTGTTATATTGGGGGACATTTATTGCGGTTTGTCACGCAAGATTTTTTCAACGCCATAGGGTTAGGGAGGAACTGTTTTATCGCTACAAAAATGATGTTTTACGGATCACCTCGTATACAAAATTTCCGAACAGACGTGTAGTGTGAAGTAGATGGTTTTGGTTTATTGGAGGGAGGTTAATTATTTTTATAACTTTGTTGGTTGATATTTGTTTGAATGCGTCTCTCTGGAAGCTTGTACTAAATTTTTAGTAATAGTTATATGTTATCTTTGATGGAGTAAAAAAGTTAATTCAGTAGAAATTTAACAATTAGATTGTTAATACTAGAATAAATTTAACAATTAGTTATATATTTTAATTAGTTTAATAATGATTTATTACTCTTCAGTTGTATGCCAGTCTATAATGGGAGAATATTGGAGAAGTATTAAATAGCGTTTGTTGACAGAATTTTTACGATTATGATTATTGTAAGATGATGGGTCACAATTCATTCTATTGAACATTATAATCAATAAGGATTTAGATAAGGCTTTAAAAATGAAAAAATCAGGGAGTCGATCATACACAGAAAGTGGACTGAAAGAGAAAAGGGGAGTATTTACTTGGATGGCTTGTGATGATGATGAAAATGATGATTCCAGATAGATTTAGGGATATTAGAATAGGGATTGTGGGTATTACGGCATTGAAGATTTGTGTGGTAAGGACTATGTATCAATTGTTTTATGATTTTGTGATAAAGCCTGCTTTTATTTATTTTTTAACTTTTATTGAATGTGATATGTATGATGAAATGGTAAGAGAGGGCACTGAGGTATGATACAAGACTAGAGGTGGACGAAGGTTATGATTTACTCTTGAGGTATTTTCATTTACATTGAAGAATATTTCAGGTGATTTTATTTTTAAGCGTGGAACCTAGTATCGTGAATTTATTCTGTTAGGCCCATAAACTGTTTGGGATTTTCAAATATTTAAATTCAAGACTTTTTCCAAGTTAGAATTACTTGGAGAAAATTTTGAATTAACTTTAATTGTAGTTGACTCCAGTTGTCATTCTTAAAATTAAAGAGGTTTTTATGATGGCTTATTTATTTGATATAAGATTAGTCCCAGATTTTACCGAAGAAAATCATTAATGGAGTGTTGGGATCCGTGTTTTTCTCCGAGTTTGTACAAATCTCTCAATTAGGGTAAAACCTCTTTTTTATTTAAATGAAAATTTTTTTCACAGAATTTTTTCTACAGTGAAATCTTGCCACGTTTTGGTTTATGTTTTATAAGAAGTTTCTTGAATATATTATGTATCATTTTTTATTGTAAATATGTGCAATAGGGGATATGCCTATAAGACACTTATAATATTTCCTGTATTTATTAAGGAGGTTCAATACCATATTTTGGTTGGGAGGAGAATAGTAATAGATTGCTAGCGATGAGGTATGTTTATATTTAGACGATTGATTATATATATAGTGGTAGACTCTGTTAGGTGCAGACAAAATTTGAAATAATAAACGTTGTAATATGTATATTTTTATTTGTTTATTTTTTTGGAAGGTGGTATTTATTTGTGTTGGTATCTTCGAGATGATGCTTCTCTCGCTGGTGTCTGAGGGAAGGGCGTAGGTTCGCTTGCGCATGATGTCTCTTCGTATATAGGATGGTGTGTTTTTTAGGGATGTGTGGTGGATAGTGTGTATTGTGTAATTTGTATTTTGTTAGTACTGTTGTGGCATTGTGAGATAATTCATATTAGTCTTTTTAATGTGATTTAAGATCACTTTGTTTGATTGGGAGAATAGTTGCTTATTAATCGTATTTCATGTTTCTGAACTATTTAGATTTTTCATATTGGTTTATAATAGACTGAGTTGATTAGAGAGGAAGTATTTCTAAAACAGGAGGAGGAGGAGGGAGGATGATTTGGCTGTCTAGATAATTAGTTTTGGCATGAATTAATGGACAGAGTTATTGAAGTTTTAGTGGTTCGAATATGGAATGTTGTGATTGTAATAAGAACGTTTCTTTCCGAATCACGAAATGGTGTGAAGGCTTAAGGCATTTAAAAGAGTATGTATATGGGAGTTATTTCTGCACCAGTTTAATTAAAATAAGAACTGGGTTGACAGCAATCCAACACTTATGCCACATCTTTCTTAGAGGGGAACACAATGAATTTATATTTAAATGAATTAACTTGTTCAACTTTTAAGCGGAAAAGTATATTAAATTACTTTGTAAAATTAGTATCTTAATAACTTCGAAAAATAAACATAAAATTTTATATTTAATTTTTATTGTTTATTTTTTTCCATTTAATTAGAGTTAAAGATGATTAGTGTTTATTTTTTTATAACTCAAATAATCTAATCGTAGTAGTTTATTCGTATTCTAAAATATATTGGATGATATTGACTTCCCTATATGAAGGAAATATTTATGGTTTGGGGTGTCTATATGATTATCATTTGCCTGAATTTATTAAAATTGTAATAATGTATTTCAGAATTTTATTAAGACATATTAAAACAAGTGCAAGGAGTTTTATGTAGAAAAGATTCGTTGTGGAAGATTTTTATTCTATTTTTTTAATAAGAGGGTTTTAGGCTATTGAGATGATTTTTTTTCCACTGGAGAAAATAAAGGATGCCAAGACATGATTGAATGATTTTTTTCGTAAAGTCTTGACTTTTTAGTTCTTAATTATTCAACTAATAGCATCATAACTTTTTAATTCTTTCTGTTAGGAGGTGATAACTGAGTGAAGTTATAATTTAATGTAATTATTTTTTTTCTCCGAGGTGAGATTTATCCTAACTTTGAAGGGCTTTTTTGAATAGTTATTTGTGAATATCGAAATCGTTTGTTTATGATGGCGGTTCCGATAAATTTTTCATTATACTGTTTCCGAGTCCTATTTAATTAATGCACTGATTATATTCTTAATTTGGGAAATGAAGACCTTAAGAGAATATAATGCTTTCGGGCACGCGTAGTCTTGTATATGCTAAGGTTGCCTCCTTCTTACATGTTTTATTATCAAATAGCAGGTTGCATGGTCGTAGGAGAGTGTAATATAGCAGTAGTTTATATTAAATCATAAACATTTTGATAATGAAGGTTAATCACAAATCTTTTGTTGTACTAAATGGCGTCACAATACTACTCTGTATAGAGGTTAGTTCCGGGTGAAAAGTACTTTTATCCTGATTTCGGAGTTTCTTATTGTTGGTTTATAGGTTCAAATCCATTCATAAGCAATACTCTTTTTTTGCTTTCACAGCCCTAATTCTTTCTTTCAGGTCGAAGTTTCTGGTATAGGTGGATGGCCGCCCCAATGATTTTTTTTTTCATTTTTGAGCACCTTATTCTTGAGATACTTTATTGGATTTGGATGATTTAATGATGATCTGGGTTTGGACCTCATTATGATCATATATCTATCGGTTAAAGTCTGGCCCACATAGCGTTTAATGTTCTTCCAAGTTTTCGATTATAGCTGGGCATTTACATGAGAGAGGTATAATTATTTTTAGCTGAATTATGTACTAATTTTTAAAGTTTTTTCTTATTGATTTAATCTATTGTTTATATTTTTACTGGAATTAATTTTTATGTTATTACAGATTACGCTTATTATTAGTGTGAATGTAAGGTAAATTTAGATACAATTGGATTTTATTCAAAAGTATTTTATTGAAAATTGTATCTGTTTTGCTTCATTTATACAGTATCTGATGGGATTTCGTCGTCGTAGTTGTATGATTTTACACCATATTTTTTAGGAAACTCTTGGTTAACTATTGGTAAAAGATTTTCCTTTTAGCGAAACTTCATAGTTTTTTTCGATAACCCGTAAGTCTGTTCGCCAAGGTTAATTTTCGCCTTTTTGAGTGTTTTTGGAGTAGCACTAATCCAAGGTTTTCCATTTGAGTAAAGGCGAAATATGAAAGGACGCCTGGCAACTGTAAAGGATTCAATGCAAAGGTGATAGGGTGTATAAAAAAAGGTATAGGTTTTTCTATTTTACGATTGGGTAAGTGTGTTTGGGGTATATGTGTAAACATAGGTTGGATCTGTTCTACTACATAATGAACTATCTTTTTAAAAGTGTTCTAAGGGATATAATTGAAAAACATTTAAGGCAGTCGTTTGGATGTAGGAATTTCGTTTTGGATCATTCGTAATTCGCCGATTTGTTGTTCGATGAATCTGGTGCATTGCAAAGAGGTTAATCTTAGGGTTTTTGTCATTGCTTAGATTTTGGTGGTTGGTTTCTATAAGGGTCAGCACTTTGATATTTTAGGCCAAACTGTTTACGGCAATAGATTATGACATATTAAAGATATTATCTGGCTGATCAATCGCATTGGTCAGATTACTCGTTATCTGATATTTTTTAGATAGGGCCAATGTGTTCTCATTCAGCATTATAGCATGACATGTTTTTTATGCTACAGGCTTTGAGAATTATTGTGAGATTCTTCGTCTGTATTATGATGGCATCTATTCTTAGCCTTGCAAGAATCGGCATAATTCTGTAATTCTAATTTTCATTCTGATATTATCCTCATAAGTCATCTTTTTGAAGTTAAATGGAATCTGAGTTTTGCTAAGATAAGTTTTGTCGATAATTTTATTCAAATTTGGCAACAGCTCTTCAGAACCGATTAACATTTGATTTGGCATCTGAGATAACTGCCAATATTGCAGTTGGGTTTTTTCGATTTTTTTTTAAGGGTATTAGATTTATAAGAACTTATTTTTTAATATTAGGGTGATTTTTATCTTTTCAAGGATGAGCGTTATTGGACATGATATTAATGCAGGATTATTATGCTGTCAGATGGGTGTTATTGAGTGACTAATAGAATTAAATTATTTCAGAGTGATGAGGCGTGGGGCAAAGTACTTCGGGAATAAGCATTTTTACTTGTCTGAGTAACTAATACATTGTTTATAGGTTGGAGATTCTTTGAGATGATGATGAATGTATTGGATGCTTTGTAATTTATTAATTTTGTTTCTGAAAGGGTCTTCTGAATGATCTTTAGTTTACTTTTTTAAGGTTAAGGAGTATTTTGTTTAATGTCATTTAAACATGGAGCCAATTCATTTGGCCCATGATGCAAAGATTCTTTCATCTAATTTTTGATTTTGAATAAGTTTTGTTTTGTTTCTGTAAATATGATATTTAATGATTTATCCATTCAGTAAGAGTGGTTTAGGAATTTTTATTTGTAAGATTTTTACATCAGGTAATATATTGGGATTTCCAGGTATGATGATCTTAAATATTCATTTTCGTAAGATTTGTTACAAATCTTGATTGGTTGGTTGAGTTGTAAGGGAATAGTATGGGTATTAAAAGGAGGAGGGGAAGGGAGAGATGTTGCATTCGGTATGCTTTATGATTAAGAACATTAAGGATTTTTGGTTTTAAATTTTGAATGATTTAATGATATAGTAGAAGTAATATAGGTGGCGGATAGTAGGTGATTTAAATTATGTGATGTCAAATAGAATGTATGCTGAACGGCTTTGTGGGAATGTTTGAGTGGTGAGGTGTGTTAAGGAACCATAAGGGCGTTTTTATTGTGTTTGAGGAGTAAGTAGAAGAAATTGAGGATGAAAGGGATTTTATGAGGTTATGGTGCGCCATGATTGGTGGCATGGTTGAATGTGATTAAAGTTAATCTTTCCTTAAGCTTAGGAACGGTAGAGGATGATTATCGAATGACTTTTAGGAAAATTTAATAGATGTAGAGGATAATTCGATGTATCATGGATTAGGAGAAATTTCGACTATAACGGGTGGGTGGCGAGTTGAGTTGACTTCGGATAATTAAATAAAATGGCTTTATGTCGGAAACCCTTGCCGGATTCATTCCCTGGAAGATAATTGTTGAAGTTTTTACTTAGTACTCAATTTTATACCAGGTGCTGGGCGGCTGATGGGATGATCTGAGTGCATTTATTTCAGTTGGAATAAGTCTGCGGTTTCTGAAAAGATACAATCGACTATATTAAGTGCTTTCTTTATGGGTAATGTAGATGGTTTAATAAGCAACGATTCCGATATTCTGTATGTGGATGATTGGGGAGGTTTATGGTTGAGGGTTGCAATCAGATGGTTATTGGTTTGGATGAGGTTTGTTGAGATTTTTAATAGAATGTGGATGAGAAGAGAGGTTATTGAGGGGAATTAGATTCTTTTTTGGTAAAGGATGATTAGGAGGATAATTCAGGATGGGAATTTAGTATTAGATTATGCGACTATTGCTTTGGAGCTGAGGATAGTGCATATTTGAAGTTGGAGGATAGATTCTCAGACGGATATTGAAAGCTTTGGATAAGATGTATTTGATGATGCTGAAGTTGATGGGATTGGTTTTAAAAAATATATGCGATAGGGGGAGTATTCTGAATGCGGATGGGTGTAGGGAGTTGAAATGATCTTTTTAGATTTGTCATCTATTGGCGTAAACGTTCTTTGTGCGTATATAAGGGTTTGTGACTTATGAATAAAGCAGAGGGGTTGTTGCAATGGGAAACTAAGATGGTACCTTTTGCCGATGCAAAGATTTATTTCCGAAAGAATGTTGGGGGTGGGTAGGGGAATGAGGTGGAAAGTAGGAATGTGTTGGTCACCGTGGGCAGCCGGGATGCTTTGAAAGATGTTTTAGGATTTATATCTTTAGACAGATTTTGGAAGGCATGGGTGTTGAGTTATGTAGTCTAGTAAGTCAGGGACGGGGTATTTTATTTTGGGGACTGAGTGACAACAGAGATTATCTTGTTAATTAGGAAAAGAATTTTTAACCTTTTTTATAACTATCCTTTGCATTTTGAGTCTTTGGTGGCAGGGCTGTTCTCTTTAATGGTGGGTGTTTTAAGTTAATTCGGAAACTATGGTGAATATGGGTCGAACTGTAATGGAGGGTCTCAAAAAGGCGAAAGGATTGAGTTGAGGGGAGGATTAATGTTTGGACGGTTGAGAAGGAGAGGTTTAGGCGTAAGAGAAAGATATATGATTCATAGGTGGTTAGGCGATAGGATAATGTATTTTATTAAAGTGATTGTTGGTAAAGGGAGGATGTACATGATTAGAAGAGTAGATATATGTCAGATGAGAGAAGTGTTGTGGACAGATTGATGGAGGCACGTTCTGATTTTCAATATACTTGTGAATTGTAATCCATTTGTTGATCCACAGATTTGAGCCGTTTTATTGTTCGATATAGATATATATGTAATCCTTGATAGGAAGCAAGATATAATTCCAGTAGAAAATATGATTAGATATGATTAGATCAAATTTAAACATTGGTTATTTTTAATTCGTAAATATGAGCGAAGTAGGTGTTATATATTATTCTTAGTTGTATGTCGGTGGATAATGGGATGAATTTGGAAGAGTATTAATGCGTAATTGTGGGCTCAGAGATATTTATGGATTAAAATATTTTGAGATCATAGGATGATGGTCATAACCGATTTACTATTGAATTATAAATCATAAGGGATATCCTAGATAGGTTGCTTAAAATGAAAATGGGAGTGCTATCAAAGTGGACTGAAAGAGCAAGAGGGAGTATTTAGCTTGGATGGATTGTGAGACCTGTAGAAAATAGATCGATCAGATAAGTATTTAGGGATAATTAGATGGGTTTGTGGGACGGATTAGAGATTTGGTGAATTGGTAAAAGTCATGGTATAAAATTGTTATTAATGAGTTAGAAGTGCTAAAAGCTGCTTTTTATTTTCTTCTATTCGAACCTGCATGTATGTATCGAATGACATGGTAAGGGAGGATTGGAGTAATGATAGATAGGTGGCGGATTTGATTTTGTTTTGAGGCTAGTTTCATTTGATTTGACGAAATTTCAGGTGTGCGATTTATTTTTATAAGAGGCCGTGTCCGAAACTGTGGTAGTAACTGAAACTTTTTTCTGAACGCATAACTGTTTTTGATATTCACAATATTTTTCAAAACTTTTAAGGTTGATTTACTTCGGATTTTTTGAATTACTTTAATTGTGTTCGACCTAGTAGTATTTTAAGATTCAGAGGTTTATGATTGGTTATTATTTGAATAATAAACTTAAGTAGACTTTAAGAAAGAATCATTACTGAGTTTGGATCCGTTGTATTTTCTGTTTGTAAGAATATCTAATTAGGGCTAACTCTTTTTTTTTAAAGATAGATTTTTTCAAACGTTCCTATGATTTGAACGTTTGGTTTAATGTTTTTCTAGAGGTTTATGAAATATTTATGTACATTTTTATTGTAATAGTAGCATGATGGAATCATATAGACTTATCATTTTCTGTATTTATTTAGAAGTTAATATAATATATTGTTGGGAGGAGATAGTATCGATAGTGCTATGAGGGAGTTAGATGTTTTTTATTTATAAAAAAATAAATAATTAATCGATTTTATGTATGATAGAGTGAAAAAATAACAATGAAAAATTATATAATAATTTTTATTGTTTATTTTTGAAGTGGTTTTTAGATTATTATTTTATTATGTGTTTAATCTGATATTAGTGCTTTCCGCTTAAAAGTTGGAACGTTGTTGGGATTTAAAGTTATAATTCATTGGTGTTTCTTTCTAAGGAGAATGTGGTGATAAGTGTTGTATTGTTCTACATTTTGTATTTTGTTAAGTCTGTTTGGTTGTTGTGAGCTATTATATAATAGGTTTTTTAATGTCATTAAGTCAACATTTTCGTTTGATTTGCGGAGATACGTTGGCTTATTAATTGAATTCTGATTTTTTGCATCCCTTAGATTTTTCATAAATTGGTCCATTTCATGCAGACTGAGTGATCTGGAGGCAAGTCATTTTCACAAAGGAGGGGAGAGAGAGGATGATTTTGCTGCTTAGTAATTAAGTTTTGCCATATATGGAGAGAGTTTTTGAGAGAATTTAAGTGGTTGATATGGAATATGTGATTGTAATAGACGTATTTCCGAATCAAGAATGTGTGAGGTTTAAATGGAATTTTAAAAGAGGATTATTATAAGGAGGAAGATTTAGTGGAGGTTTCAATGAGTTGTATGTAGGAGTGGCGTGGTGGCTGAATGGCATCATCTATGTGATACAGGAATATTGTGTGTGTAGGCTCTTTCTTAGTGTATTACACGTATTCTAATTTAGTAGGGTTAGGAGATTGGAGAGTGGAAAAAAATGAATACTTTACTTTCAATGAAAGTTAGCATTGTAAAAAGCTTTAGGGAAGCTATATTAAAGTTAAACATAATTTTAAATTAAGTAATATAAAATACATTCGAAAATTACAATAAATTTATATATAATTTTTATTGTTTATTTTTTTTTATGCTTATATTAGCCGATTAAAGTCGATTAAGATGTATTTTAATTGTTTTTTAGTATGATAAGACATCTACCCGTCAGTTAGAATTCTATTACTATTCTCTGCCAAAATTATGTGTATTGAACTTCTGAATATAGGAATTTTATAAGTGTTATATGATATAATATTGGCCTAATATTTATAAGTACTATTTATTTTAGAATTATTATAAAATTTAACCAGTGCAGTTTATGTAGAAAGATTGTTCTGTGGAAAATTTTTCTATTTTTTTACAATAAAGAGGGTTTCTGTAATTGAGATGATTTTTTAGCAACTGAGAAAAACGGGATGCAGATGATTGAATGATTTTTCATTCGTAAGTATGTTTTTGTCTTTATTATAAATACGGCCCATCATAAATTTTATCTTGTTAGGGTGTGGCTATTGAGTCGAAGCTTCATTTATTAATGTAATTCAAAATTTTTTCTGGAGGTGAGATTCTAACTTTGAAAAGCTTTTGGATATTTTTTTGTGAATAAGTTTTTGTTGTGGGCGGTATAGATAAATTTTTCAATTTACTGAGTTTCGAGGCTTATTGGAAAATAAGATGTTTTTATTCAACGGATGAACTAGCTAGGAATATATCTAGGACCGTATGTTTGCTATATGAAGTCATTTGCCTTTTACATGTTCATTCGATCTGAGTTGAGGTCGATGAGTGTAAAATATAAAGAAGCTTTTATTGTATAGCTGCATAAGAATTTTGATGAATGAGGGTACATCACAAGATCTTTTAGTGCGTCAATCATATTATAGTAGTTTCATCGGTAATTTTTCTGATTTGAGTCTATTTGGTTTACAGGTTACAATCATCCAGTAATTCCTTTTGCTTTTTCAGTCGAGTTTTTTGTATTGCCGACTCCTGTTTTTTTCATTTTTTTAGCAACTATTTGATCCTTTATTGTTTGATCACTATTGAGTGGTATGTTGACTATCTATGATATTTTTATTTTAATGGAAGTTGGCCACAATAACGACATTTGTTCTTCAAGTTTTTCTGGATTATAGTGGGATTAATACCTGAGAGAGGTAGATAATTATTTTATTACTGAATTAAATATAATATTGTTAATTTTATCTTATGTATTAATCCTTATTTGTTTGAGTTAATTTTAACTTGGATTAAAATTTTATGTCTAACTTCAAGATTAACTTTACTTATTGTCTGTGAAATGATAGGTAAATCTTATAAACATATGGTTTATATTCCAAAGATATTTATTGAAATATGTTGAATTGTTTTGGCTCTACTTTATACAAAGCTATCTGAATGGGTTTATAGTGTCCGTAGTTTGTAACATGATCCTTTAAAAATCATATTATTTAGAAAGGATTTGGTATATTGAGAGATTTTC
>Ga0163217_1075432_pt1 | contig 10778 bp, 7 predicted proteins | sample SynspAceP_FD_185933 | JGI IMG/M metagenome (GOLD analysis project Ga0163217, IMG submission 185933) | Saline lake microbial communities from Ace Lake in Antarctica - Synechococcus sp. Ace-P (PacBio error correction) | ecosystem: Environmental > Aquatic > Non-marine Saline and Alkaline > Saline ...
GATTTGATTCTGATGATTATTACGTAACGAATGGCAAGATGAATTAGAAGATGGCTGGATTGGCGATGAATCAAATTGCGGTGATCATGTCTTGACGCGAAATGAGTAAATTCGGAATCGCATCGATATTTGGTCATGGGAGGGCAGCTGAACGATATTTAGCTGGAGAACCCCGTCATCCAAAAGAACTTTTTTGAAAAAATCGATGATTTGGTGATGAAAAGGGTGGTGGTGAATCTCAAAATTTTTGAAGCCTAAGGTTTTCTGATTATTTCGTAAATAAGAATTTTATTTTTTGCCCGAAAGTGGACGGTTTTTTGTTCGAAGAATTGATCGGATTTTTCGAATTCGGCCTATTCCTGTGTTTTTTAGCCTTTTTTTGATGGCATGAAAGTGGAAATAATATTTTTATACAATTGCAAGACCAGCGATGTCATTGGGAATAGTGGACGTAATAGCTAGACCAGTAACTCATGCGAGAAACTGAAGCGAAAATATTGAATTGATGTGGATCTCTGCTCAGATCCGAAGCAATCTCATCCCGCAATACAGATTGCTTCGATTTGGACAGAGTTGAATAAACAGCTTAGCTTAGGATTAAATCCTCGCAATGATGAAAAGCACATGCAATGACGTGAAGCCAATGACAACCGACAACCCAAAAACAGACAACTGACAATACAATAAATCCATGTTCAAAAACTACCTTAAAATTGCTTTTCGCGGATATTTGAGAAATCGAAAATTCACCGTTTAAACTTGATGAGTTTTTTTGGGTTTTTGCCGGTCTGTTTTGTCGCCTATGGGGCATTTCTTACATTCAGTTTTGAAAAACAGTTATGAAAAACCTTTCATGAAAACCTCCGAATCAATCTATCGACTAGCTTCGAACCTAACCTTCTCGAGGATTACAGTGTGATAGGATTCTCGAATTGGTCTGATGATACAGAGCTGAAATCCCAGCAAGGACAAGTGAAACTTTTTAAATCAATCCCCGGGAATTGAGAACATTCTCCAATTTTATTACTTCACCTAATACGGAGTTTATCCGGTTCGGGAGAAAGTAAATTCAAAAACGATTGGAATTTTGGACTAACCAATACGCCAGCTGGGTTTTGTAAATATGTTTACTTTGGGAAGCCAATTCTAGGGACTTTGGAGGCTTCTCCTCTGGCAATAAAAAAGTAATGCTTCACAGCTTTCGGTGCCGAAAAGCTCTTTGGTCCAGACTATTCATCGCAGTCAGGTCCTAATCAATAAGGTTTCTGTGCAGTATTTGGTGGTGAAGACTATTGAGCTTGCCAAGCAATTATTCAAGATGTTCTCTCATTCCTCACTTTTGATTTTTCAGGTTGCCATAAAGTTCAGGTCGCATTGATTATTGGGGGCAGTAGAATCTATGTTCAGACCAATTGAAGGATTTTCAAAGAGTTGAAAGTCCAACTAAATAAAACCATAAGCAGTCTTCACCCACGGGCTTGCATCAAAGAGGAGTTTGTATGCCGGGCACTACCTCAACCAGATCCAAGATTAATTCACCTCAACTCGAATATTCTCTAACGAGTCGAAAACTCCCGGGAATTACCATTACATTACCCTAAATCGGCTTTTTGGCAGGCTTTATTCTGGTAATAACAATTTTTAAATTATGCCAAGCCTACACTGGCTATTAAACAAAAGATAAGTAAAAACAATCGGAGTGAGGAAAGCCATGGGAGCTCAAAATTCATGCCATCAGCCACTCAGTTTGATGGAGGGAGTTTTACTTTCAACTGATTGCTCTCCTTTTGTTGGACTTCTGATTTCCCTTGGTAATCCCTCAAATTCAAATGCATTGATGGGGACGGCGATTTCCAATAATCTAATCACCGATCCGAATGGACCTTTTTGACCTTATTAGTTTTTGGCAATCTGGTTGGGGCATATTGGGCAAAGTTTATCCCGGCGATTTACCTTGAAGCAATGAGGGGCGCAGTCAGTCTTTTCAAGAAGATTCTAGCAGTCTAAGCTTCCAGCAAATTCCCTATTCGAAAATATTTGGTGAATCAGTCAATTTGTACTTTTGATTGCCAATTAAGCTGTGTTTCTAATTTTCATATCCCAACAGCTTCTATTTGGTGGAAGGAAAAGATATCGGATACAAGAGGAAGGGATACTTTATAACCTACTCTTCACCGAAAATCGGGGAGTTTTTTCAGGACAAAGAACTTCCGGCAGAATCTCTGGAGTGATTGCAGTTGGACTGGGAGTTCTTTGGGATTCAATCATTCAACCAAGCACCTATAAGCTTGAGGATTGGAGACTGTATTTGATATCCAACCAATTGTAATTTGGGACTTCGAAGGAAATCAAAGCATACGAATTAGAGACCTACGCCTTAAAGAACCTGGAGCCAGAATTACCCTTTATCAATCGCACGGCCGCAGAGAAATATGCCAAGCTAAAAGGGATAACTACAGAGGATCTGATCGGTATGCAGATCCGTCACCGAGCTGAGATATTGATGAAGAATCGGAAGAGGTTTGGTTTTCCATTTACTATTGAGGAAATTTTTCGAAGACATTAATCTCTTTTCCCTCAATGAAAAAGTAGAAACCGTATTTCCTTGACGCTCTATGACAATGTTGAAATGGATGGGGCAGAAGTATAGTTTTCCTATTATCCGCGACAATGCCTGCTGCCCGTTTTAGCAGCTGTGAAATTAAATCTATGGTGATTTGGTGAACAGTTTCCATTAGACAACTTGAATTCCTTAGCGAAAATTGTAGCACCATGCTTTTACGCCTCAAGATCCGACAGACTGCCCGACCTACTGCTTTAACTTCAATAATTATTGCAGTTTTCCTTGCCTTGCTTTTAGGAATCAATAGGGATTACCATTTTCCTACACTATGGCTCGAAAAAAAGAAATGGGATACGGAAAAAGGTGCTAGGAGCATTCCGTCTTTCATCATCCATCGGCTACAAAGAATACTTGATCTAGTTGGGAATTGCTTTTCTGCTCGCTGGCCGATCTGCCTATTATGCCGGCGAATTCCTGGCTTTCTAATTTTGCCTACCGAATTGAAATCAATCAATTTGTTCGCTTCATTGGTTTGATGACTTTTGCAATTTTACAGCAGTCATCTGTCGGGATCATCGGCCTTCAAGCTGCCTCAGGCAAACCCGGTGAATAGTTTTGAAAAGTGAGTAAATTCATCGATTGAATTTTTGATTTATTCCAGCTAGCCATTGGAAAATATCTGATGATCATTTGATAGAATTTTAAAGATGATTTTAAAATGGCATAATCAAAAATCTTTAATGGATTCCACCTTACCTGCTTAATCTGTACCATTCCACTTTAGATGATAGACCAGTAATTCATAGCAAAGCTTAATTGCCCGCAGCGGACAAATTGTTCGCACTGAAAAATTTGGAACGTACTTGAAATATGCTTTTTTTGACCGATAAGGCTATTTGTTTTCAAATGGCCATTAGAAGGGAAATAAGTTTTATACGTTTATTGCAAGAAGTGAAATGGAATATTGAATCATTACTAGAATCAACTACGACACATACGCATTAAGACCTAACTACGGTAAGCAACGACGACAACCGATAAACTGGAACAACCGACAAAACCAATGCTCAAAAACTTAACTTTAAAATCGCTGGGAGAAATTTTAGCTTCGAACAGAAGTTCATTTTCAGTGGATCAATATCCTCCGGACTTTCTATTGGTCTAGCTCTTTTGGCTTGATCTTACTTGCTTTTGTGAAGGCAGGAGCAATCCTATGATCAGTTTTTCACCCAGAGAGTGAGCAAATCTTTCGAGTAAGTGCAGGATGTCAATAAGTCTAGTCATGGGCTTGGACTGGAAGGAGCAGTATCACCTATTGCTTCGCAAGGAATTTCAAATGAGTTGAAGCAATGATGGTGATGGTCGTTTCCAAGTACCTGTCTATTTCAATTCACACCAGATGGAAATAGCGCCGGATGAAAGTTTTCAGAAAGCTCATTTTTAGTATGCAGAAGCAGGAATTCAACGAGGGTTCCTTGATTTCAACTGAAGAAGGAATCCTGGCTAGGGTGTTTTTGAAACGAACCAAATTGATTTTGGACTGAAGAAAAGGCTACTAAATACTTTGGATCCGAATCCGCATTGGAAAACTCTTGTCTCCTCGACGGGAAACGAACTTTGAGGTTAAAGTATCTTAAAGATTTGGCCCATCGAATACCCACATGAAAGTTTGACTTCATTACACAGGAATGGCTACGGTTCAAGATCTCAGAATTATTTACCCCTTGACGCTGATTTGGGGAGCTTCTGGTGGCCTCAAGGTTATACCTATGTTAAGAACGGTTAGTCCCAAGAGCTCGATTGATCAGATCGAATCCAAGAGATAAATGGGAACTACCGAAATCCAGAAGAGGCGCAAAAACTACCAACATTATTTTACAGGCCAATCACACAGCTATTCACCTTAAAGCTGGCTAATGATCGGATGGATCTCCAGTAATGGTCTCGACAGATTTTATATATTTTTGGTTCGATCGGGAATTTTGTTTTGCTGCTGGCTGCATCAATTTTTATCAATTTGGCGTACAGCAAGAGCAATCAAGCGAATGAAGGAAATCCGGAATTCGAAAAAGTGAACGGTGGCCAAAAGAGGCCAAGTTTGATTCTCCGTCAGTTTTTCTTACGGATTCATTTTAATTAATGGGATCGCAATGTTAGTCGGCCTAGGAATGGTTTTATTTGAAATTTTGCATTGACTAATGCGCAATCGGCGTCAGAAATTCCTTTTCAAATCAACTCAGATCCATCTATTAGCATTTTTGTAGGAGCAATTTTGGGATAAGTTTCTCACTTTTGGCTGGCATTTTTCCCTGCATTCTATCTTTCAGGACCTGAAGCCTGAAATGATATCTTAAAGAATCTCTGGGAAGTAGGGAAATGCAAGTCTGAAGGGAAATCGCTTGTAAGTTTTCAGTTTGTACTTTCTGCTTTTACTGGTTTTTTTGCGGAGGAGTGGCTTATTTTTCAACAATAGGCTTTTTGAAAAATGCTGACATGGGCTTGGATTACAAAAGCTTGGTTTTCCATCGAAGTTTGAATGAACAAAACCTATCGATATAAGGATCTATTAAAAAACTGAATTAGGTACCCAATCAAGGAATTCAGTCCTGTTAATAACCACATTCGCTATGCTGGTGTGGATGTAGGTTGGGCACCTTCATTTTTCTTATACAGATATGAAAGAAGTAGCAATGAGGAAAATGTTCATTTGCAATAGTAGATTGCTGATTTTTTCGCAGAATATGGGTGTTCAGGTGATTTCTGGTCGGTGAGTTTTAAGTCCTGATACGCAGGACCAAGGAACTACCTATATGATGCGAGAGCGATTTGCGGCCTTAGAGACCTCGGTGTGGTGGATCAATGAATCGGCGCAAATGGATTGAAGAAAAATCCAGAAGCAAGCTTTGGAATGGGTGTTCGAGTATTTACGGAGGAAAACGGTCAAACTCTTTTTTCGATTACCAATGGGAAGGTTAGTTTGGAGTCCGTGGGAAGACTATCATTACCCAAAATTAAAGGATGAGATTGTCCTACGGTTCTATTCTCTCTCAATAACTGCCGGCATTTGACTGCTAGAGGTTTTATTTACTCTTGCCGTGTGCAGATGGATCGGCGCTCAGGAATAGATAACCTGAATCAAAATGGAAAGAAAATAAACCCGGGAACCCATTTGATCTACAATTTTCGTGGATAGCACTATTGCCTTTGCAATATGAAGCAAGAGTGTCTCAGAATGGTAATTATCCTCGGTGCTTTTGCATTCCTTACCCTATTTATTTCTTGCTTGGGATGCTTGTATTTTCTGTATCATTTACCGCCGAGAGTAAGCGCAAGGAAATTTTTGTGGTTATTCTGGTAAAAGTATTGGGCGCATCCGCATTTGGTATCGTTCAAAAACTATCCCCTCGAATTTCTATTCCAGTGGGCATAGCGGATGCTCATTGCCCTTGCCGATGGGGAAATTAACTTGATGAATGAGTGGCTGAGTCAATTTGCCAAAACAAGGTTCCCTTTCTATCTGGTTTTACTTTGGGTACAGCTTCGATGTTCTTTGGTAATCGCGTGATGAACAGTATCCAATTCAATCTTGGCAAATCTGCCACTGCTAATCCGGTGGAGTCGATTAAGAGCGAGTAAGATGAGAGTCGAAGTCTGAAAGTGAGAAAGCTGAAAAAATCCAAATAGAAATGCATATCGATTAAGACCTCTCCGCGGTCGAGATGACAGCGGTTCCCGGATCTTTAAGCTTACTAAAAAAAACATCGAATGATGAATACTTGAATTTCGAATACTGGAAACAAGCCGCAACTGAGAAAACCGACCAAACTGAGAAACCGATAACCGAACAACTGAAAATGCTCAAAACTACTAAAAATAGCCGCCCGAAACCTATCTTCAGCACAAGCTGCATACGGGTAAATCAATTTTGGTTGAATTATCGCTTGCTTAGGGTGTGACGTATTTCCTGATTTTGTTCTTTTGTGCAGTTTGAGATGAACTTTGGATGATTTTTCATCAGGATGGAGAAAAGAATATTTAAACCTCAAAAGATTTTGAGAAAAGTAGAGGGGGACTTTTCGAGAACTTTTTCTACTCCCAGCTATCGCTGCTCCACTATCAATCGGAATTTCCGAGATTTGAGCAAGTCACCCGAATGGTAGGCGGCGGCCGCAAGGCATAAGCCTCACGATGATACGACGGACTTTCCAAACCTACTTGAATGTTAGTCCTCCTTTCTTGAGATGTTTTTGAATTTTGACTAATTTGAAGGTGATTAAAAATAAAGTATTGACAGATCGAATATAGTGTGGGTCATTATGAGGGAAGTTTGCTAAAAACATACTTTGCTGAACCAACCAATATGAAAATCCCTTCGGTAAAGTTGGGCGAAGATTGAAGAACTATCAAGTCACTGGTTTAAATCAAGACCATTTCCTGAAACCAGTATTAACTTTGAAGAATCTTGCTCAATGAAGAGAATTTGGCCTTTTCTTTTGATGAGGAAATCACTGACAATTGTATAATATTCGGAGAAACCTATGTTAAGCTTTCTGATCAAGCCTCTCGAATCCAATGTAGAAGAAGGTATAGCGGGGATGCATGAAAGAAAGTATTGGGAGAAAGCTATGTAAAGGGGAGAATACTTTTTTTACCCTCGAACGATCTTGGATATGCCACCTCTCTGATGCGGAAAACGACACAATGACGGACGTAACCGAAGCCCTAAATTGCTCCAGTTATTCAGGAATTGCGATCTTAATTCTAGTAATTGCAAGCATCAATTTCAACGACCGATGGCTATAGGCGAGCCAACGAACCTCGAGCCAGAAGTGGCGTGGCGGAGACGAGTGGAGCAGATTTCAGCAATGATTTTCCAGTTTTTTGGGACTGAAGCTATTTTGAACAACAGTCAATTGCATGTTTTATTGGCTTGATGGTAGCAGATTGCTGCTACTACATTTAATGACTTTTTTGAGAAAAATCTGGAATTGGATTACGGGTTTACTCAGATTGGGAATTCTCAGCGGGATTGAATTTTATTGATTCCAATTTTGGCGGGGAGCCTACTCAGCATTTTTTCTCTCCGCTCCGGTCGATTCAGGTCTGAAGGGAATCTTTCGATGAATTTGGAAACAAGCATTGCGAAAAGGCCTCGTTTTGCTTCAAGTTTTTTCCACATCTCTTTTTTCCTAATCGCGGGCCACTGCTGATCATGGTCAATCAAGATGAACAGGCGATCCGGATTTTGACTTGGATTTGAATCAAGAGATGGTTCTTATGGTTTATGTCCCTGATTTTTTCCTTCACGAGTTTCACCCACTTCGGTGGAGGAGAGTTTTAAGCAAGCAGAGCTATATCGCCAAGCCCTTTTTTGGCGCGATCCGAAGTAACATCACAGGTATTTCGATAGCACTTTGGCGATAATGCTTTTTTGGTCGCAGCTTTTCCTAAGGAAGATTGGCACCCAATCAACATAATCGGATCAATTTTGTAGGTGGAGATTACACCAACATGGATTTGAAATCTTGGAAGTAGAGATTTGAACCCAAGTCCGGCACCGACTCTGCTTGCATTCTGATTAATGAAACCTTGCAAAAAGCAATTGAACTGGGAAGATCCAACAATGAAATGTTTGGATCCATCCGCTTGAAACCACATCAAATCGTAGGTGTGGTGAAGATTTCCATCATTCCTCTTTGTCATAAACCATAGAGCCAGTCTTAATAGCTTAAAAGCCCCAAAAATCGCATTTTAGTGGAATCAATAACTTGACGATCCAATCTTCCACCAATCCCAAAGTCATGGAAAAGGACTGGAAATGACTTGAAGGCCTTCAAAGCAGTCTTGGAATCTGAATGGAAAAAGACCTTTCATCGGAAAATTTCACCGTTTAAGCTTTATGGATGAGAGGTGCAGGAGCAATATAAGGCAGATGAGGCGGCTAGGGAAATGGTATTTATAGGCTTCCGGGATAGCGATTTTGATTGCGGGGCGATGGGTTCTTTTTGCTTTGGCAGCATTAAGCATCTCAGGGAACCAAGGAGAATCGGATTCGGAAAAGTGCTTGGAGCTTAACGGTTGGAGTTGTCAGCTGGATGTTTTAACAAAGAGTTCCTTATCATCAACTTTTGATCGGAGTAATAGTGGCTCTACCCTCTGAGTTGGTAATGTGATGCAAAGATGGATTTCTCAGTTTGCGCATAAGAGAATGGCCTTCTTGATCGGTTTTGCTATGCCTTGGCCCTAGGGAGGAATTGGATTACACTTTTGATGTGTCGCGCCCAATCGTTTCGAGCTACGCAAGATGAATCCGGTGATACTTTTGAAAGCGATGAGGGAATGTATAATTGGTAAGGATTTAAGATGTAAGGATATAATATTGAAGTCAGAAAGCTGAACAACAAGAAGGCAAAATCAAAAGGCGCAAATTGGGAAGCTGAAAAATGATATCGGAACCAATCCTTGATCTCACAGTGACTAACCTATACACAGAAGCAACAAAAAACAATATGAGTAGACCTACCTATGGCTGGCAAGCGACGGCGACGCCTGAAAAAAACGGATAACCGTAACCGAAAACCTTAAAAAAAATGCTAAAAAACTACTAACCATCGCATTTTAGAAATCTCCGAAGAAATAGCTTCGGTCAGGAATTCATCTCTGGTCTCTCGCTAAGGGATTTTCTATATGCTTCTGGATTTTAATGTAGTCGGTTCATTCGTATAGCTTTTGATCGTTTCATCCCGATGTGATCGAATCTATCGGGTCATTCACTTGACTGATTGGGGAGCCGAGGGCTTCTTTTCCTAATTCCAGGTACTCCCCGGGCCATTGGGTGAGGGTGATTGATAGCGAGGTGCCGGGAATCGAGCAAAAGGGTCGACTGTAATACCCGGTTACAATACCCTGTTGGTCCCGCTGATCCCGACAACTCGTAAAATCTTTGGAAGGGTCGAACTATGTGACTTTTTGCGGGATCCCGGTTTTTTCAAGTTTTTCCTAGAAAATGGCTGGGCAGGAAATCCCCTTTAAGTTCCTTGTTCAGCCAATTCACTGGTAATTTCTGACAACCAGCCCTTCATAAATATTTTCCTGGCCAGAAGCAAACCTGTGCGGGCAAGGATATTACTTTTTAATAGAAGCGGATAGCAATTCAAGCCCAATCACTGGCGTACTAGCCTTATACAGAAAACATGATTTCATTTTTCAGGACTTTTATCTCATTCAGACCACGATCAAACGGAGGAACTTAAAGAGTGGTATGGCATTGATCAATGGACTAGTGTCAATTCGAGTTCGGCAGCTATTTAATTAGGTAAATCCTTGATGTGGAGTCAGGAAGACCAATTGACCGAGCATATAATCCATTTGGTTGAAAAACCTCTTCAGCGATGAAGGAAGAATAGCGCACCCTCCCTTTTTACTGAAGGCGGTGAGCGAAATGCCCTTTTCTCAAAACATGCGCAATGAAATCAAATTTCAAAGGTTTTTTAATGGCTTGATGCTATCGGCTTTGATATATTGGTGTGGCTAGTTTGAATTTATCATCTTGAAACTGCACAAGCGATCAATCGGGGCAAGGAAGTGGGGATAATGAAGACGATCTGGAGGAAGGCAGAGGCGAGTTGATTGCCTCAGTTTTTGACAGAGACTTTTTCTTTTAGTCTTGATAAGCCAACCCTTCTGGCAATTGTGAGTGTGGAATCGGATTAGAACGCTTTTGCTTCCTATTGCCACAGGACTTTCTTGAGTTCTTGTTCCAATTCAAACCTGATATTTCTACCCTCGCTTTTCCGCCTTACGCTAACCGCTAATCACCAGGAATCTATCCCGCGCGATTTCCCCCCCTTTTCCTGGATATGCCAAGAGCAGCGAGCATTGAAAGGGGATTTGGCAAAGATGGGGAAGTTTTTCATGGGTAATTTTCCTGCGAAAAAATCTGACTATTCTTCAGTTCACTTCCTTCCATCGCTTTTTATCATTTGGTTTTGGTAAACTCACAATTGGAAGTTTGTAAACCAGCCAGCCAATTAGGTTTGAAAAGGAAGGCTGTTCTTTTATTCAGGTCCTTCCTTTTAATGTCAGATCCTGGTAAAATGCTCCGCAACTTTCAAAGTCGCCTCAAACAAGAATCAATTTGTTTGCTGCAACCAGTCTAGTGGAAGTTGTTTCTTCGAACAGCCTGTGGACTTTCAGATTGCCATACATCCCAGTG
>Ga0163217_1095007_pt1 | contig 10778 bp, 8 predicted proteins | sample SynspAceP_FD_185933 | JGI IMG/M metagenome (GOLD analysis project Ga0163217, IMG submission 185933) | Saline lake microbial communities from Ace Lake in Antarctica - Synechococcus sp. Ace-P (PacBio error correction) | ecosystem: Environmental > Aquatic > Non-marine Saline and Alkaline > Saline ...
AAAAAAAAGAGGAGAGATGAAGGCCTTTCAAAAAAAAAAAGTTAAAAAAAAAAAAAAAAAAAAAAAGGGGAAATAAATCCTTTTGAAATTCAGAAAAAACCCCGTAAACTTTTCAGGTATTTTTTGGAAATGGGGGTTTTTTTGGCATTGGAGATCCTGACGCGGAAAGGATCCTTCTTCCAACAGTTTTTTTTTTTTTTTCTTGAGCGCTTGTCAGACTATAACATTTTTTTTTTTAAACCTTATCAATAGATAAGTTCCCACGCTTTCGAAAAAAGCCATCCCCATTTGATTTTCAAGTGGTTTCCTAAGATGGGGTTCGTAAATCAAAAAATGACCTCCTGTTCCATCAAAGATTTCACAGAGCCCTGTGCTCGAAATACTTCAAATTCAAACCCCTGTATAATCTAAGTAAACCGTTTTTTTTTGCCTCAGGATTAGGCGGTTAATAAAAACTTTGGAAAACCTCGATCGAGTCCTAAAACCATCAAGTCATCTCGTCTTTTACCCGCCCACCAAATCGAATCGTTCCCCTCCCCAAAATAATTGGTGAAAAGCCCACTTTTTCAATTCATAGCAGCTACTAATTCCGGAAAACTCCGCTTCCAATAATGTAATTTTTTTTTCGCTTCTTTTCCCATGGGTTTGAGGAATTCATCTTTCGATCTCTTTTATAGCTTTAAGAACTCAGAAATCCATGCCCTGTTTACAGCCAATGGGTCCTTTTCTATTTCTATACTTTTTAGAAACCCTACCTCTGAATTTTTTCTTTTTTACAAACGGTTTAAATCGCCTAAGTAAAAAAAATGTAAAATCGCCCTAGTATATGCTTTATGAAAAAATTTAATCGAACTACTCTGGCTTTTTAATTCTTTTCATTGTCCCCTTGGATAATCTCACAAGGAATATTTTTTTCTCGCCAAAGGAACTTGGCAAACCAAAACCCTGCTGAATGGGTTTGGATGCCACTAAAATCCAAGCGGCCAATTGATTTGCCCGAATCGCCCACGAAAGTAAGCAATCCTAATTTGAAGATCGCCACTATGAGTGCTTTCGGAAGAGAGCTTTTGGCTATCCTGTTGGACCAATGAAAAACCCGAAGGCCCCGCAGTCAGGAATAATTATCTACAATAGGGACTGGTTGGTGGTCAATGGGGTGATCCGCGCGGGAGTAGACTTGGAACATTCCAGGTGTGGCAAAAAAGCTTTCTATCCACTTACCGCTGGACTAGCCTGTAGAAGAAGGTCCCCTGATCAGACAGTGAAATTGGATCTGGTCTATCCACATGGCTCCGATCTATCCTAATGAATTCCGATCTCAAATAGCGATTGGATGAAATAAAGCAGATCATTTTGAGCAAGAAGATGTTTTTGGAGCTTTTTTGATAACGGACGCATAACCGTAGGCATCCGCTGGAATGATTTACTTCGACAGACCTCCGATTGGGAAGGTTCACTTTGGGGGCAAGCCTGACTGGGCCAAGATCGTCCTGCTGAGGGTGTGGGTCAAAAGCGAGCTCGTCCCAAACCGCTCCGGGCGGAAGTCTATGAATACAATGATACCCGAGTAAATGTCCTTGCGCTAGCACTGTCTAAGATGTGTGGGTGGCAGAAACCCACTTCCGCAAATGTTTCTTTGAAAGATAGAATAATGGATCCGATGGTGCTAGCGATTACCTGGAGATTGGACTGGATATGAGGATTCCTTTTGTAGTAACTGATGACAAATCATTCAAATCGGTCAGGCGGTGTTTCCATTGGGGAGGTTGGATGATGCTTTTCCTGCTTGGGACTCAGCACGATTTGGCTACCTCACTCTAAATAATGGAAACTGGAATGGACAGCAATTGATTACCCTTGAATCTTGATCGAAAAAATGCAAAGACTTCTACCCCTGCTAATGCGGTTTATGGCTTTATGAATTACTTCTAACTACGATATAGAAAGAATTCCCGCACTCCGATCAAACTGCTATGCTACAATATCGGTGCTCGGAACGAATATGATTTACGTAGATTCTGAAAATGAACTGGTAAATCCGTAGCGAGATGGATTCCAAATGGATGATCTCAATGAATTGGTGAGGTTGGTGGTTGGTAAAGCAAAAAGTAAAAAAAGAACCTTATTTTGATACGAATTGTACTTCAACTAAGGTTCCACAAAGTGAAAAGTGAAATTTTTAAAAAGAAATGATCGAACTACAGGATGTCTGCCAAAGCGATGTGTAAACATTAGAAAACATTTGAAGAGTTTATCAATTATAATATAGAAATCCAGGTAAAACGTTCTTATCGGTTACGAAAATGGCAGTATATAACGGAAAAACCGGATACATAATAAACAAGTTATCGCTCAGTGTAAAAAGCCAACCGCACAAATGGCACATTTGGTTTTTCCGGACACATCGGAGCCATGCTCAAAATCCAATAAGAGCCATTTTTTTCCTTCGCTCGACAGAACAATCAAAATAATTTATTAATTTGACCAAAATTAGACAAGTACAAAAACATACAATGATCACTTGGACAGAAAAATAAAGAATTTAAGGGAACAATTCCTGGTCTAAGACAAGAGAACTAGCCATATTCACTTGGAATTGAGAAGGGTTTCTAGCAAGTGAAAATGACCAATAACCCCTTAAAGAGTAAGATTTAACAAAGTTGAATGAACTCTGTTAAAACGCCAATTGAAAGAGCTTGAACTCATTGTGGCTTGCAAACAAGGTTTACATCATTGGTTAGAGACGAGAATCCGCTTATCGCATTGAAAGTTGCTGAAGGAAAATTCAACCTACAACACTTTAAAAAATCGACAAATAAATAATTGATACAATGCCGACAGAAATTTTCAAGTTGTTGAAGAACTCAAATCAACATTTATGGAGAAGTTTGAACCAGATGTATTCAGAAAAGAGTGCTTGGTAAATCAGTAACAGTTGAAGAGAATGGTTATTATTGGAAAAAAGAAACCCTGATTTTCCAAAGGAGGAGAAATCCCAAACGAGCAGACAATATAGTTGACTATTTTGTGTTGTGGCGGAACTTCAATGGGCTTTGAAATGGGCATGGTTTTGAGGTTGTATTGGGTTGCGATATACAACGCACCATCAATCCAAACATTTTAAAGCAAACATCCTAATTGTTCAAACAATTGTTTAGGAGATGTTAAAAAAAGTTGACCTTACACGATTAAAGGAATACTTAATGGTAAGATCCTTTAGATGTAATTATTGCAGGTTGTTCCCTGTCGAAGGTTTTTTCAATTGAACAACAAAAGAGACATCAAGAAAGATGATTAGAAATTTAAATGTACAAGAGTTTGTTCGTTTTTATTGAGTATTCTGAAACCTAAGGTGTAAGTTTTTTTGAAAATGTTTCCCAGGAATGAAAAGTACAAGGAAAATTATCGTTGAGAGCAATTGAGAAAGAGATCCTTTCAAGAGCAGGTAAAGATGCTGTAAAGAAGCCAAATTGCTTCTACGCTTTCCATTATGGTGTTCCACAGAAAAAAGCAGATTGATTTTTGGTCGGAATCAGAGACGGAAGTTTTGATTTTGGTCTGCATTCAAAAAACTCACGGTCCAGAAACAGAACAAGCCATATGTTACCATAAAAGGATGCGATAGGAGATTTACCTTCTTTAAACCAAAAAGAAACAAAGAAGAAATATAAAACCGAAACCATTTTCAAGAATATCAGTAGGAACTTTATGCCGAATTAATACAGAACGGTTCCGTTGAATGTCATAACAGCTCCTAATCATGCCAAAAGATATTCTAATAGAATAAAATCAAGAATACAATTCCTGGAGAACCATGTATCCAAAGGTTCAACACAGACGGATACGTTTTTTGGCTTTTGGGATATTCAAAGTCCAACCACAAGTTTCTGGCGAATCAGACTGCTCAATTTTCAATTTGACATCCCGAGATGCAAGAGGTTGACGATTCGTGAACGTTGCAGATTCAAAGTTTTCAGATGATTTCCATAGTTAAGGCGGAACTGTTCCAAATGGAAGAGTTGCAAACTGGAAATGCCCGTTCCAACCATTATTAAGCAAAATCTGTTGCCCTTTGCAATTAAAAAGTATTTATATGAACCCTTTAGAATATGGGTTTTAGTACTGAGCCGTTTGCAGAATTTTGTAATTGACAATACAGAACTCAGAAACAACATTTGTTTAAGAAAAAAAATTGTATTTGAAAGTGGAAATGCAAAATGAATGCGAAAGAACTTCACGACAATGCTGACCTATAAAGAAAATATTCTTTATTGTGGACGCGGTCCTGATTTAATTGTAAAAGAAATTGACGCACGAGCCATTTTTCTCTGTAGAAAGTTTCAAACCCGAAAGCGGGAACTGGTCACGAAATGCCTTTTCAAAGATTTGCCAGATTAGCAGCATTCAGTCGAAATAATGTTCCAGCTTTCTGACATTTATTCCAGAAGCCTGCAATTATTACACGACAAAGTAACACCAAGCCAAAATGGGATATAATAATATCCTTGGTTTTTAAAGCTTTTAGATGACGTACAATGTCCATTTATATATATTCCTGCACTTCTATATTATTATCCAAGCGACTAATAAGGAACTCATCCAGATGCTTCAGACTTCTGCAAATCAGTTAACTAAAGGAATTTTACACGATCCTGAATAGAAATTATTCTGGAAGTCCTTTAGGTACAATCGCTGGAATGGAATGATATGTTTCAATGCATGAACGAGGATAATTCGGCGGTATTGAAAAGACAAACGGAACAGTTAAAGGCAGAGAAAAAACTTCTTGGTAATAGAACGGTAATAGCTAGAAGAACTTTTATGAATCAGGATTTACAAATAAAGGAGGCCACTTGAATATGTTCTCCAGTTATCTGCAACTATTAAAATACCTACTTCCAATACTTGCTAAATTACCTTTTCCTCAATTTGAAAATGCAATTACTCCAATTGGTTGAATTATTAAAGAAGTCGTGATGAAACAATAATTTACAAAAGTAAAATGCAAGCTTAGAGCGACCCTTATCCAGGAGCCTTGGCTGCAATTGGACTATTTACTTTGTAGAGAAGGAAATCTTTTGAAGAAAAGAAGGTTTAATTCTTGTCTTGCTTGGTCCTGGATATAAATATTGATGATGCCAATTCAAACAATTGAGTTCCCGGAACTAAGGAAAAGTAGATGATTTGTAAGAGCAAGTTCAAGCTAGTGGAAAACATAAACTATTCCCTTTTCGAAATATTTACGCCTACATACTAATCACGGAAATTCCAAGATAATTATATGCAAGTTCGAGTATGGTTCAATCTATTCGAAGTTAAACAATATCCGTGGTGTTCTCATATTTTGGGCAGATGCAATTTTATTTCCAGAACGTGCTTATGGAGAGATGCTTTAGTTTTATGAAAAAGAACGAGTTACAATAAACATATTAAATTGGCTGGAAAGTATGGCTGGAAAATTATTTGTTAGAATTTTCCTCAAAGCGGTACACGGGTTTTACTTCATCCTAATTCAGATGAAAACAGAACAACAAAAAACAAAGGAGGCGCATAATTCCTGAATATTTTTTGCACAGAAATTCTGTTTGCTTTGTTCTTTGAAAACAAAGATAGATTTGTCCTTTCTGTTTTGACAAAATATAAGGCAGATAAAAACTTAGGCAAACTACTCAAATTCTTTAAATACATATTATCAGACTTTCAATTAAACATCAATTTTATGGTATTGGGAATACAAAGCAATTGAGAGACACATTAATAAATCTACTAGAAAATACTTGACGGAATAGACTTTTTAATAAGAAGCTTGAAAGTGGCGAAATACAAATCAAGTTTTGCGAAAATGAAGTTCTTCTCCTCTAACAAGCCACACACATTTCCAAGTCGCACATGTGCCTTAGACCGCCCACGTCAAACCAAAACTTGGCAAAGGAGTGTGTCTGCCCAACCGCACCACAAAACCGACAGACAACCAATGCGAACGAAGAGTAACACCTGAAGGCGATAACATCACCTATACGCAAGCAGGGGTTTCCGTGCTTTCGTAGGACAGGGTAAGTGGTAAATTTTCGAAGTTCAGTTTCTTCGTAGAAGTTCAGTAGTTAAAATCCCTGCCTGCGTATAGCTGAACCGTTACCAAAAATTCATCCTATCCTTCTACTACTCCCTAACCTGAATCGTAAAACCTCCACTCCCAAATCCCCGAATTCCTGATTGGAGCAAAGACCATATTGGGATCGAAGTCAATGCATTTGGCATTTCCGGATGTAGGAATCACGAACCATCAGTCCAAACTTCTACTCCCGATCAAATTGATCAAGGCTCTGCTTATCGAATTAGCCGGAGGCGTAAAAAGTTGGAGTCAGGTTTTTTTTACCTCCGTAGTATTCTCCCATTTATCTCCAAAAGGACTTGGTCAATTGAATATTTTGGATTGCTAAACCAAGGAGAATAGCCAGCTCGATCGTCCAATGAAACAAGCCAAAGGAAGTCTCATGGACTTATAGACGTTGCTCGCGTGTAATCTAACTTTCAAGCCGGTCTTTAAAGAATGTATATAGCCAACGACCATACGGCCCGAAACCGCTTCCGTTAAGAGTTGCTGTACGAATCCCATCTTCTTCCAAACTCACATCATCAGTTGTAGCTCTCCAGTCATGTCAAACATTTGCCCAACAAAGTCCAATTCAATAGAAATACTTGCGAGATAGGCAGAGCCATCAGATTTCCATAGATGATTTGATTCGTTGGTCTCGTAATCCGGAGACGATTCGGTTGGTGAAAAGGTATAATAAGACTGAACCCTCTCCCAATAAAGGTGCCTCCCCATACCGTATAGATTTCTTTACTCAAATTCATGTTTGTAATTCCGCTGGTTTCCTTCTGTGCCGGAGTTCTTCCGTAATACTACTTCCCGAGCCATCCAGTTAAAGCTGGCAATGATCTGTCCGGTAAATACATTTGGCTACACGAAAGCCATTGTCCGGCGAATAGTCGAAGAATGGTCGAAATGTATCATTTCCAATGACTTTTATAATTGACGCCGAGGGGAAAAAACAGATCCTGAACTGAATTATAATCTAATGACCTCCAAGCAACAGACTTTGAACTCGGAGGAGATTTTCATTCAACCTGCACAAAAATCAATCCCCGGAAGGTGAATCACAGAAGGTTTGAATTCACTTCATCTGCTGAAGTTGCGTCGTATTATGCATCGTAATGTGGTAAATCGATAAGCTGCCCCAAATAAGAAAATTATGCTTTTGCACGCGTTTTATTCCAATGTCAACTTGTCCAAGAACCATGGTTTGATCACGATGTCAAAATGGTGCTTCCATAAACTGGAGTTTTTGAGAATGTCCATTACCGAAAATTGAAAGATTCAGGTTTCAGAAGTTTGGTAATTGCCAGACTCCGATGTCTTCCAGCGCTGGTATAGAGCTTTCCCGTAAACTGAATTCTCCGCCCCGATCGCCTTTGGTCCCAATTCATCTCCCCGCCCCACGGATCTTCATAGACATACGCGCCGGCCACATTGAAAACCCATTATTTGGTCGGCTACTTGGATTTTTGAAAAAAGGGAAATCGCTTTTGCTAAGTCAAATCCGTAAAGCATCTCCATTATTGTCCACAGGAATTGTCGTAATGAAAATCCTGAGATTCCAGTCAATGATTGAACTTTAGAACCCCCATTTGAGCGAAAAATTCCAAGATCGAGATTGGGTTTCTCCCCCCAAACCTGTCGCAATCCATCCACGGAAAAATTGGTGCAGATAGTGGGTTTTTAGTGATCACGTTGATCAAACACACTGCCTCTGAACATAGAGCGTGGAAAAGCAGGCCCTTCACTACTTCGATTCCGATATCGATCAAGCATGCGGAATTCCCGTCAAGCATTAAAACCGTAGCCAAATCACTCACAATCGGCATCAGTCAATTAACACCATCGTGTAAGGCCCTTCCAAGCCATTTGATGTGAATAAATGCTCCCGTTTTAACAAATGTGCAATTGACTTTGTGGACGGACTCCATTGACATTTTGGAGCGATTTCAATATCGAAGGAGTAAGGATTTGCCTTGAAAAAATTGCCGAATTATACCTCCACTGGAACAGGGCTGTCCAATTTTGGACACTTCTTGCGTGCTGCCATAAAATTAAAAAAAAAAAAGATACGACCACTTCTTCCAATCCTCCATCTAATTCCGTCAATTCAAAAATCAATTCAACTGACTTCGCCAATGGTAAAGTATTTGCTGCTCGAGAAGTCTATAGCCTATTCGCAGAAGCTTGAATGGTGAATTTACCCCGTTTCAAGTTGATCTTTGATCGAAAAGTTTGCCCTGCTGTCAGTTTACTGGCAATCCGACAATTCAATCCTTTGATATAACACATTGGCAAACTCCAAGGCTTATTTCCAGATAAAACCTTACCGATTATTTCCTTGGGCGTTTGCGTAAGAAAGTGAATAAGGAAAACACAAGAAAGAAAAGGTAAAGATCAAGCAGTAAGGCGGTATCCAATTTAAATTTAAGATACGGACAAAAGTAAAAAGTTAGATTAATCTAACAAAACTGTTTTAAAACTATTATTTTTACATATTTGAATTTTCCAAAACAAGAAATGCAATGGCTCACAAACCGAAAGAAAAACTACTTCAAAGCCCTTTTTACTGGCCAACTCAGCTGGAGAATGTGAAGTATTTCCGAATTAGCGACGCAAGCTTCATGTCCAGTATGCCAACGGTGAATAGTATGGTGAAAAACCCTTCAAAAAAGGCTGGGTGATTTAATCAGAAGTTATAACATAAACCGGTCCAATTGACTCCTGAAGGACAAAAAAACTGCCAGCAGATGGTTAAAATTAGACAACAGATCGCTTGAACTGAGATTGTTTTTGGTCAATAAAATTGGGCCTTGCTGGGAGGGAAGTTCATGCGATCGCTTGAGCAGGTGGAGCACTTCATGCTCCAAAGTTCTTTGAGCGAATGGAACGAACTCTAGGCCTTATCCTAACGATCGCTCCTCATGCTCCCCTATTTCCCAGATAAGCAGCGACGATCCAAGGAAACTCATTACGTAAGCTTGGCGGATTGTAAAAAGCTGGGCAAAATGTGGTTTTGGCAGCGCTAACAAATAGCTCGACCGCGTTTTTAGAATTTCTAAATAGTCGAATGATCTGAGTTTTGGGAACCCAAATCATTATTCATTCTCAAGAGCTTACGATCAAAGTATGGTGTGACGGCTATCTAGAGTCATTCCAAAGAACGTTAAGCGAGAACAGTCTGCGAAAGCTTTTGGTGAGAAATTATAAGTGAATAATTTTTCTAAGGGCAAATATTTGGGTTTTGAAATCAGAAAACTTATCTTTTGATACAATTTCTTGTTTACCTCAACACTTATATTCCTGATTATGTCCTCAAAAATGCCAATCACAAATCTTTTAAGCCTTTTTTCATCTTTTGGCTTCAGCCTTGTTTTCTTTGTTTTTTTCCATCATTGTGACCAAAAAGAGGAAATGTTGACCGAATTGACGGCTGGCAATTTTAGGCGGAGCTTGAATGGAAATTTAATTGAAGGTGAATTAATAGGCCAGTTAGGACAGCGTCGGGTTTGGTTCACTGAAACTGAAGAATCGGATACAGTGATTTTTATCCTCGAACTTGAAATCAAAACTCAGATAGCCCTCCGATCATTCTAGCATTTTTATTCGTTGTATAACAAAGAAATAATGCTATACAGATTGCTACGAAATTAATCTGGGATCTACATCAAATCAGGACTTTAGGACGGGCGAATTGGTAAATATGTGCTTATTCCGCTACACTTATGTGGAGACAATTGGTGAATGGAAAGTACCCTATAATTCAAATTACAGCTGGAGAGAGTCATACGTGTCAGACTTAGGAATCATGATTACCTAGCAGACTTAAAAGACCAGCAGTTCCTTCCAGAAGGTTATATTTGCCCTTCAAGCTATGGGACTGGGGAGTTTTCGTTTTCGAAACGTAAATTCCAATCCTCTTTCAGCTAAAAATTGAAAATGTTTATGCAAAAAGTCGCTTAGGTACTTTAGATTTCAATTGCAAAAGGCTTTTTAAACTGACATGTATGTCATCCTCTTTAAATTTACGCATGAATCGGTTCCTCTTATTTTTCTATTCTCCCTTTTCTCAGTCTTTAGAGCTCAAGCGCCCGTTTTTTGACACCAAATCTGAATGAGCCCGAAATAGCCTATAAACACGGTTTGGAAAGAACTTCTCGATCTAGGCGGCGAATGGACCAAGGCAGAGAATCATTTCGAGAGCGGCAGCTTTAAGATCAGCACTTTTAAGTTGGGCCTGGTCACGGTCGGCAGAATCAGGCATGATCCTGAAGAGCGAGCGTCGATTTATGCAACGCTTAAAAATACCCTAAGTGATTCACTTGGGAATCAAACTACTTGAAGTTTACCTAGAAGTTTGCAATTAATAGATCTCGGATCGAGGGTCAGGCGGATATCTACCCGAACAGGTTAAAGCAGTTTTAAACGAGGTGTCGTATACCAATTTTTCAAAACTTCCGAATCATTCCCGATGAACCCTATATCAATGCCGATACATGAAGTACATTCCATGGATGTATGGATCAAAAGCGGCGTTGGACAGCACGGAGATTCATGAAAATCCGGCAGCAAAATCACTCCATTTTTTTGCAAGCTATTCATCCAATTATGGCCAAATTGAAGGATTTGAGTTCAAGCAATGAAGTTTAAATAAATTAATAGACTCAGCTTTTCTGAT
>Ga0163217_1117432_pt1 | contig 10778 bp, 10 predicted proteins | sample SynspAceP_FD_185933 | JGI IMG/M metagenome (GOLD analysis project Ga0163217, IMG submission 185933) | Saline lake microbial communities from Ace Lake in Antarctica - Synechococcus sp. Ace-P (PacBio error correction) | ecosystem: Environmental > Aquatic > Non-marine Saline and Alkaline > Saline ...
AACCACCATATAGAGATAAGGGCCATTTTGAGTTCAAGGAACAAGGAAGACGGTGGCAATAAAATTGGACCCCGCCTATGTGCCCCCGAAAGGGTTTTTTTTTTTTTTTTTTTTTTTTTTTTTTCCCAGCCCTTTTGAAAGCAAAAGAATTCTCGAGATCCTCTCAAGCTTTTCAAGCCCTGGTCCAAAGCGCAAGATCGAAATAGTCCAAGTTTGATTCTTGGAAAATCAAGCCCTGCCTTTTGCCTCGGGCAAACACGATGAAGAAGAAGGATGTTGTGGGCTTAACAAGAGGGTACGGACGAAGGAGCTGGGCGGAAAAGAAAGTTTGTCTCCTCTTTTGATCAAAGACTCCCAAAGCCAAGGGTTCAAAGGAGCTATCCAGGTGAAGCAGGTTTACGTGGTGGACCAGGCCAAGAACGTGAACGATCTGCCAGGAGGTATGGCGCTTATTGGGCGTGGTTGCCGAGATGGGAACATGCCGCTTGCAAAATTCAATAAATTTCGCGATTGATTTTCAAGAGGCTTTAACGGAATGGAATGATGTGGAATGGTTGCATTTGGAGAAATTTTCCCCAGGCCTGGTTGCTCTGGCCACCTGCCAATCGGGCAGTTCAGGTGGTTTGCCTGGGATAATCAAGCTCGGGATCTGGTTTTGGTGGATCAATCGGCCGGGGTGACGTTCCGGTGGGGTCACCATGCTGTTTGGAAAAGCGTCATTTTCCGAACCGCACGCTGCACAGCTTTAATCGGTACGCTGGTCAGCGTCGGTCTGAAAGGTGCCTGTTTCTGTTTGATAGCGTGGCCGCAATTGATCGGCGTCCGAAACCACGTCCTTCTTTATTGCTTTGATCGGTTGCGCTTGGGTTGGCTGTGGCCTCGCATTTGCAGGTAAGCCTTGGAAACTTTTGCCGGCGCCATGCTGATTACTGAATTCTCCGGCCGTTCCCGGGCCGGCGAGTACAGTCGAGGCACAAGGGATTTGGCGGTACGGGTGGATAGTATCCAAGTATTTTTTTAACCTGTCTGAAACAGCCGACAACAAAACCATTATCGTGCCCGAACGGTAGCCTGTCCAACGGCAATGATCAATCACCTATTCCACGGCAGCCAACCCGACTGCGTGGATATCAATATCCGGTCATTGAATTACGCGATGACGTGAAGCAGGCAAGAGCTATTCTACTTGCTCTGGCAGACAGCCCGATAGCGGGTATTTAAAACCTCTGGCTCCGGTCAGTGTGGGTTGACGGCCGTTGGCGAAAGTTCCGGCGATCTGTCCACTGCGGATTGTGACCAAGAACGGAAGACTTCTGGGTGTGTTTCTGGAACTCTTCAGGAGCAAGGCCAGAGGAATTCGACAGGCCCGCAATTACCAATTCCTTTCCACAACGGATATTGGCATCTGGGTGTTCCCCTCGGCCGTGAGGTAAATAAGGAGCAAGAGCCTGCGACTGACTGCCAAGGGTATCGGTATCGGCATAACTTGAACCGGCCTCAAGCCGGTTTTATTGCATCTGATGGGCCGCCCCGGCTTGCCTGCAATGCGGAGTGGGGAGAGCTCAATGATGCCTGGGGCGCTGTGCTTGTCCGGGGATGCGCCACTTGAGCAGCATAAAGGCAGCACAATAGCCGGCCAGTCGGTCAAGGCGGGTCAGACATAAAGAAGCTCACCCAGCCCACATTGCCCGCCCAGCAAGCCGGTAAATCCGGCAGCGAACTGCCCGGCGCAAGGTTCATGCCGAGCTGAACCAGCGGCGTAATTGAGTAGCGGTGTAGGCGGTGTTGTCAGGCTGGACAGGTTAGGCATGAATACTGTGAAAAACGCCAAGCCCGCCGGTGATATTGTCGGCAATGATCTGCGACCCACAAACCTAGTTTTCCCCGGCTATGTAGCTAGCCACGCAAACGCCAGTTAGTGATTGGCGCCACATGAACGCGGTGGCGAGCAGAAATCGGGGCAATCCGAACCGGGCTACCTAGCTAATCCCCCCGAGCGCCCGCGCAAGCTAAGTCATGCCCAGCCCGAAACTCCGCAAGCAATATTGGCAATCTGCGCTTGCTGAACACCCAGATCCAGGTAGAAGGGTTACCATCACTCCCATAAGATGTCGCTGATGCGGAAGGTGCTATAAAGGCGAGATCACAAACGCTGGCATTGCCATAGCGCTTGGATAGAATTGGCGGAACGACACACCATGGCAACGATAACCGGCCAGTCACGTTGCGCCGCCACCGCATGCTTCGTCCTGGCCAGATAGTCCACTGACCCGTGCCAATACATTCAGTGGCATGGTAATTTCCACATTGGGCTCGGCGATCAGCAGCGTGGTGATAAAGCCGACACCCATCAGCACGGCCATTGGCGGCGTAGCAGTGCTCCAACTATCCAGCGACGCCCAGATGCAGTGCGACCATGCACGCGCGGCCCAGAATTAGCTACCCGGTAACCGGTCACATAGGTAGCGCATCGCGCCCTGGCGATGGCTTGGCCTCTGCTTCACGCGATACGCGTCGATCGCCACATCCTGGGAGGTCAGCCAAAAGCGCGCGAGTACCGCCCAGGAGCGATCAGCCCGGTTTTCTCGTGGTCAGTAAAGGCCATGCCAGCAAGCAATGGCCGATCACCACACCGACTGGGCCAGCAACATCCATGAACGCCGTCTGCGCCAGCCCACCGCTGAGCAAAGGAATAGGCGATGGCGAATCATCAGCGAGCCCAGAGCACCTTGATATGAATTGGCTATGCCTGACCCAGATCAGAAACCCGATGGCGTGAGCTCCACGCCCATGATCGCGTAGCCAGGCGCTGAAGGTGCCGCCACCAGGAGCAGCGGCAGCAAGCCAGAAACCCCAGAAACAGCATCCGAATACGCGCGCGGTTGAGTACGACCGCCGTAGCCCTTCGCGTCAGGGAATGCCTGATTGCCGTTGATTATCCGTTCATGCTGCTCCTGTTAGGTCGTTTCCCAAAAAGTCCGCCAGGTCTACTATTTCATGTCCACGCGCCGGTTGCGATGATGAACTCGGCCAATCAGCGCTGGAATTGGTCCTGCCCTGAAGCGCTATCGGCGGGCACGATAGCCGGCTCAGTCTGTTTGATATAACGCGTGTCCAGGATACTGGGTGCCCTCGGGAATTGACCCGATCCGCGTCGGCCAGCCCTGGCAACGCGGCCCGAATTCGGCAAGCTGGCCCGTGTGCCCGTAACTGTTTCGCGGCCGCGAGGAAACTCGCCAGCAATTTGCCAGAAAACTGGCGTGTTGGGTTGCTGGCTCTGTATTCGGTTCCAACATGGATAATGTCGCCTGATTTGTCAGCCCCATTCAAAGGTTTCTTGTCGGATGTTTGTTTCGCGTAATTCCAATCTGGCTGCTCTCGCTGTGCCTGTCTGCCATGCCATGGCCGAATACCTATGTGGCTCAAGACGGTGTCGATCACTGTCAGATCGAGCTTGCATTGAAGGGATGTGCAAGTCTGATTATGCGCAGCCTGGCCTGGTTCGCATAATGTCAAGGTTGCAATATCAAGACATTTGAAACGATAACCCCTTGCTGATCAAGTCTGAAGTCAGGCAGAAGCGTGCGCTGAAAGTCACCAGCAGCGGGACCAGCCTGCTCGATCATGTCTTCAAGGCGCACCTGAGCGGCAGCGTTACAGACAGCGCATGCTCATGCAATTGTCTTCGAGCCAAACCGCTGATCGCTATTGGTGTGGAAGGCACGCCACAGCAGGCGCTTGGACATCAAGGACACCAACCACCGGCAGCGTGATCTGGACATGGCGTTCAACACCCGAGCCCGCTCATGGTGAACTTGGCGGCATGTGTGGCGGCGAATTCGAGCGCGACTATCGTGACGATGTAATAGAAGCCGGCACGTCTGGCAGACTGACTACGATCTGAGCTGGGTTATTTTGATGACAGTGGTTTCTGGCAGACCAGTGCCAGCTATCACGCGATCATGTCAGTGAAGTCGCAGGCGGCCGCGCCAGTTTGGTATTGGCCCGGTTTACGAAGTTGGTGGAACAACGCGCTGGGCCGATTCGAGACTCACCCCGTAATTGACCATGTAGCCTGAAAACCGCGATCGGCACGAAGACATTCAACGGCTCTGGGTGTCGAGTGGATCTGCGCCGCTTCATCTATGCAAGCGTTCGAGTTCTGCATAACGCTGAACCCTGGTTCCCGAAGACCCATCGATCAATTTCGTGATGAATACTGAAATTGGCGGTGCGTTTAACTGCTGAACTAGCTGGCTTGCGCTGAGTCGCTGGCATGAGTGGGATCTATCTGATGGCCATCAGGACCAGAGCATCAACGAAGCGCACGTTTTGGTCTGGGGGTAACTGGTAAGGCCGGCTTCACGCACCTCACCAGCCTGGGTAGGGCGTCGTTCAGATACGAATGCGCATCCATGTCTCAGAAATTCGGCCGGTGTAGTAGTCGGTTTCTCGAACAGGTACCGCCGAATGGGCTATCTCTTTGGTGTTTGCCCATCGCTTGAGCGGAATGCCCAGATCATTTTTTTCCAAGCGCCTCGGTTTCATCCCGCCGTCATTTCCGTTCGATAAAGCCGTGCGATGCCCGCTACGCGAATGCCTGCGCGCCAATCTCCTTCCAATACCACGGTCATGGCCGCGACGCCAGCCTTCGGCCGGGAAATAGTTTTGGAACTGCCGAATGTTCCCGCCCTGCGATATTTGACGAGATATTGATGATCAGCCTTGTTGCCAGCCGATCTCCTTGCCGCCACTTCGCGAAGTTACCGAGGAATACCCCTGTTCAGGTGACGTCGATCACTACTGCCATTGCGCAAACTCATTCTTTCTGGATCGGACGTCCTTGCGCCTTGATCAGCAGACCATCGCGCAGGATTAACCTGGCGTTTATTGATCAGACCGTGATCGCGCCGAAATCGTTCGCGACCTGGCTGACCATGTTCTCGACCTGCTCTCATTGGCCCACTGCAGATTGTACGCCCGGGCGTCGCCACCGGCGCTCTTGCATGCCGCGACCGCTTCGTCAGGCTGCTCCTTGTTTCGATCTAACCCGCCTAATTTTGGCGCCTTGGCCTGCCAGATATTCGCCCAATGGAACGACCAGACCTTGTCCCGCCGCCGTGATGATGAATCACGCTGTCCCTTTAACTTGCAATACTTGGCACTCCTCGAAGCCAGTGGAATTTGTCGACGCAAGCATGCACGAGTCAAAAGAATATGAGAATAATCCGACTCGGTTTGGTATTGTCCTGCGCTCGATTGCGCCCTGCCTGTACCGATCCGGTTGTGCAGGGCTCGCGCGGGAATGGTTGAAATTGCGTTGTCCGTACCCCATAATAAAGTTTCAATTATTAATGAGGTTGTCATGCTCTTTGCTTCGCTTGCCTGTTGCTGGCCATTCCTTTTCATTCGAGCTGGCCGCCTGATTATTCGGCGAGGCCATTGGTGTGGCCCTGACCCTGCCTGTGGGTGCTGGGTCACCATCATACTCGCATCATAGTGATCAAAGCCAGGGTTGGGTCATGGTGCAACGCGCCTGCAGACGCAGATGTCGCAGAGCGGCTCGCCCCTCGACGTGCTCAAGTCGGCATTGGGGTGTGTTTGCCGGCGTACTAGCTTGGTTATTCCGTGTGCTGACCGGACGCAGCAGCTCTGTTTGTTGTTCTGGCTGCGGCACCTGCGGCCAGCCGTGCCTGTGAGCCGGCGCCCGAAAACTGGCGCGCGATGCCTAAAAGTCATTGAATGCGAGTGGCAAGCCCGGTAAAGAGACGAAGCAGAGCGCGACAGACACATCGATCGGCATTGAAAAAAATTCCCTGTGACCTTGAAATCGCTCTACGGGCCCATTAACGCAAACCAGTTTTGACAAGCGTCCACCAGGGAGCTCACGGAACAGTGACGTCCATTGGCGCGTCCTTCGGCGAAGGCCTGATTTTAACTCGAAACGCCGGCTTGCCGTAATGACATTCACTTTGGATACTCAAAACGATGAAAAATTCGTTCCGTTAACGACCGCGTAGTCGTTCGTCGCACGAAGATAGAAACAAAAACCGCTGTGGTATCTTCTTGCTGGCTCTGCCGCAGAAAAATATATGCGTAATATACCGGCCGACTGCTTGGACACAACGGTGAAGTCCGCCGTTGGCTGTGAAGGTAGGCGACAAGGTGTATTCGTCCCTATTTCTGCAGCTAAAGCAGCATCAAGATTGATGTGATAGACCTGCTGATGATTGAGCGAATCCGAAATATTACGGTGTGCTGGGAACCTGATTAACAGGCACTAACTGCACTCTCTGTTACGGAACTGATTAAAGGAATAGCGAAATGGCTTGCTAAAGAGTTAAATTCGGGTACTTCTGGCCGCAACAAGGATGGCTGGCTGGCGTTATCATCCTGGCCTGATGCCGTCAAGGCAACGCTGGGACCGAAGGGCGTAAGTACTGATCGAGCGCAGCTAAGGCGCGCCAATCATTACCCAATAGACGGCGTCACACCGTTGCAAGGAAATCGAGCTGAAAGACAAGTTCGAAAACATGGGCGCCAGCTGGTCAAAGACGTTGCCCTCAGTGCAACGATACGCGGTGGACGGTACTACTCTGCTATACCGTACTGCCCAGGCAGTCGTTACCTGACTGTTTGAAGTCGTTGCTGCCGGCATGAACCCGATGGACCTTAAGCGCGGTACTCCGACAAGGCAACAGCCGCTATCGATTGCCGGAGATCAAGAAATGCGCTGGCCAAGCCTTGCCAGCTGATTCCAAACCATTTGCTCAGGTAGGCACATCTCGCACTCTGAACAGTCCATCGTAAGATCATTGCTGAAGCCATTGATCGCGTGGCAGGAAGCGTTATCACTGTTGAGGAAAGGTTCGCCTGGAACAACGACTGTCTGTTGTAGAAGGCAATGCATTTGACCGCGGCTAACCTGTCTCCATAACTTCGTCAACAAGCCCCGAGACCATTGTCTGCCGAGCTTGATAACGTATATCTTGCTGGTCGACAAGAAGATCTCAACATTTCGCGAATGCTTGCGACGCGTGAAGCCCTGTTAGCCAATTCTGGCCGCCCGCTGATGATCGTAATGCTGAGACGTTGAAGGCGAAGCGCTGGCGACTTGTTGTCACAACATGCGGTATCGTCAAGGTTGCCTGCCGTCAAGGCCCAGGCTTTGGTGACGTCGCAAAGCATGCCTGCAGATAATCGCCATTCTTACCGTGGTACCGTGATCAGCGAAGAAGTTGGTCTGAGCCTGGAAAAGCGCCAACTCTTGAGGCACCTTGGGTTCAAGCCAAGAGACGGTACAGATCAACAAAGGACAACTCCACCGTTATTGACGTGCAGGCCGCAACAGTTTGATATCTGAAGCGGGCGTTGCTCAACTGCGCAAGCAGGGTTGAAGACACCACCTCCGGATTATGACCGTGAAAATGCAAAGAGCGTCTGGCCAAGCCTGGCTGGCGTGTTGCCGTGATCAAGGTTGCTGCTGCGCTGAAGTGGAAATGAAAGAGAAGAAGCAACCGCGTTGAAGATGCGCTGCACGCTACCGCGCTGCGGTTGAAGAGGTGTTGTGCTGGCGGTGTTGTGGTTGCCTGGTAACGTGCTCTCAAACCATCGACGAATGAACGGGCGACAACGATGACAACTGTTTTGGTATCAACCTTGCTGGTCGGCTGGGTTGAAGCACCTTGTTCTCCGTCAGATCGTCACAACGCTGTGATGAAAGCTTCTGTTGTACTGGAAAGTCAAGGCTGGCAGCGGTAACTTCGGTTACAACGCAGTCACTGGCGAATACGGCGACTGAATCGGATGGGTATCCTGGATCCGCAAGGTCACTCGTAGTGGCATTGCTAAGCTGAGCGTCGGTTGCCAAGCCTGAATGATCACTACCGAGGCGATGAATGCCCAGAGTTTGCCGGAAGACAAGCCCAGCCATGCCTGAATATGGGTGGCATGGGCGGTATGGGTGGAATGGGCGGCATGAATGTATTGGCACGCCCTGTAACCAGAAGCCGGCTTGCGAGAGGCGGGCTTTTTTGTTATAAGTTACGTTGTTTTGTAGCCTTTTTCTACGCTTGATAGTAAGCAAAACGAACCATGAACTGTGCGTGAATGGCCATTTGCATGTTGATTAACGCAAGTGCTTGTTTTATATGTGGTCCTTTGGATTGTGAAATCAGCTGAATCAACCCATTCGGTGGGGTTGTGCAGCAAACGTAACCAGATATTATGTATCCAAGCGTTAGGGAAAACGCTGTTTCGGCAGTGAGCTAAACTCAGGGAGGGGTCAGGATGATAAAGTCGGATGACTTGGACAGTGAAGCAAATACGAATGAAGAGTGGGCGGGTTATCCGCCCCTTTTTTTGCCTGAAAATTCAAGTGATCGTCACCACCCTCTCGCTCGGCGAATCAGCCACAAAAAAGGCCAGCACCTGGCCAGCCTTACTTGATCAATTCATCTGCACGCTACAGCTTAGCGGCTCGAGAATTGCAGCTTGTTTTGGCACGCCATCCCACTCTTCAGCGTCGGGCAGACCTTCCTTCTTCTCGCGATATCGGCCATATTTCACCAGCCTCGGCGTCAGTTCCGGTGAACTCTGCATATCCTCGGCACTCATCTTCGAGAAGATTGCATTAAGCTGGGGCATTTCGCGCTCGCAAGGCGCAGTCAATGCAATTCATGGGAATGATTAGACCAGAAAAGTTCGGCGCTTCAAGAAGCAGTCGACAGGCAGACTAACGCAATCGTGTACTTGCATTTGATGCAGTTGTGTAACAAACAAAAGTCATGGTGGGGGGTCTCCATAAAGGATCAGGCGGTCGCAATATGGCGCGAAGAATATGGCGCGGTGTCTAGCAAGTTTTCCAAGCCGGTACAGGTTGGCGATATAGATTGCCGATGTTGTCGTCTGTTAGCGCCGGGTTAATGCAAATAGCTATTATTTACCCCATTTCAGGCATGTTTCCGATTCCATTTTCAACATTAAGCGCTTGCAGCGGGTAAGTTCATCCGGCTTGAGTGTGCGCAATATGTCGACCATGGAATGCGCGGCACTGGAAAATCAGGTCACTGCAATGGCGTTTGGCTTGGCAATGCGGGTGCTTGCTGCCCGGTTTTTCGTTCTGCTGTTAAGCCTCTTGTTGTTTCAAGCTGCGCCAGGGGGTGCTGCCGAGCGCGTTCGAATATGAAGCCGGTTTGGGGTACGCCGCCAGTTGGCAGCCTGCAGTGCCTGTGCTCTGGCTCGCTGGACCGTTATTTACGCTAATGCAGGAACACACGATAACTTTTCCAACTCTGTGTTCGTGGAATTGAGGGTGCAACGTTTGGCAACACCTGCAATCGGTATCGCTTAGGCTGGTGAGTTGAAGTAGTGGTCGCAAAACAGACTGAAAGCGCCGTAAATCTTGACCCAGAATACTCTGCCGCCGACCAGGCCATGACAAGCCATCAAAGGTGCTGGTACCTTGCGGCCGACTTCATCCATGAGTACCAGGCTGGCATCGGTTGCGTTGTTCAGGATGTTGGCGTTCACTCATCTCGACATAAAGGTCGAGCGCCGCCGGCAGGTGTCGCTGGAGCCGATACGGTAAAGGAATGCGGTTCCACCATGGCGTAAAGTTCGACGGCCTGGGCGGCCATAGCTTGCCGATTATCGCGAGCAGCCCAATCAACGCGTCTGACGCATATAGGTCGACTTTACCGCCAATGTTCGGGCCGGTGATGATCAACATCCGCGTGTCGGGGTCCAAGCAGCAGGTCATTGGCCACAAAAGGGCCCCAATCCAGCACCCTGCTTCGACCACGGGTGCGCGGCCTGCTGAATGTGCATCTGGCTGCTCCTCGAACAACTGCGGCGAACAATAGTCCAGCGTGGCTCGCGTTCCGCTCAGGGTGGTCACGCACATCCAGTTCAGCCAGGCTGCTGGGTGTCTGCAGACGCAAGAATCATGTTGAGCCGGTCCGATCAGCGCCTCGTAGGCAGTTTTTTCCCGCCCATGCTCTGCTGCGGCGGTACAGAGCTTGTTTCAAAGATTTTTTTTCAGCTCGGGCGTGATAAAGCGCTCGGCGCCCTTGAAGGGTCCCTGGCGCCCTGAAATAGTAGTCCGGCTGGCGCCTGGCCGACTGCCCGCGTGACAGGCTCGATAAAATAGCCATGACCCGGTTATAGCCGACTTTCAGTGTCGACAGGCCGGTGCGCTCCGGCTTCGCGGTTTTTCCAGATCGATCAATACTGGACCGACGTTCTCGCTGATTATTGAGTAGTTTCGTGTCAGCTCGGTCATCGTAGCCGCTTGATCAGCCGCCGTCGCGAAATCACGCAGGCGGGTTTTTCAATCACCTGCGCGTTCCAAGCAAGTTCGGCCCAGGTCAGGTAGGTACGACTGGGCCGCCAATTGCCGAGTGCGGGATTCAAGAGCTGCAGGGCCTCTTGGCGGCTGCCGGTACAAGCATCGCGTAAGGCGCGCCTGTCACGCGACCGCGCGAGCTGCAGCGCTACGCGGGCGAGAATCCGCTCTATGTCGCCAATTCTTTGAGCACCGCTGTAGGCTTCGTGAATAGTGCTGATTCCAGCAGGTGTGATCTGTCCTGCGCGACTGCAGCACCGCTGCAAATCGCGCAGGGGCGATTCAGCCCAGCGCGACAGCAGCCGGCTAACGCCATTGCTGTGGCGGTTGAAATAATATTAATTTTGAATTATGAATTAGTGATTATATTTCAATGTCTTATGAATAATCATGTTTTTATTTTTAATTATTTTTTATTATGAATGTAATTCAT
>Ga0163217_1019358_pt1 | contig 10777 bp, 19 predicted proteins | sample SynspAceP_FD_185933 | JGI IMG/M metagenome (GOLD analysis project Ga0163217, IMG submission 185933) | Saline lake microbial communities from Ace Lake in Antarctica - Synechococcus sp. Ace-P (PacBio error correction) | ecosystem: Environmental > Aquatic > Non-marine Saline and Alkaline > Saline ...
GTGGCAGAGAAGCGTAGCGAAGGTCGTGTGTTCCTGAGGGGACGCGGTCATGAATGAGCTCGATGAATGTGCTAAGAGAAATGCTTGGACGTCGTCTTATCGCCAGGCCCCCACGGCGAGCGGCCAAGTCGGCCCTATGACCAATTTGAGGGTGGCCAAAAGCATAGACGGTTGAAATCGTCAATGCTCGAACGCGCGTTTGCCCGGTTGTGGGGGTGGCGCAAGGTCCTGAGGATGTGAGAATGGGATTTTGCGCGCATCCTCTCAGCCCGTCCAATTGGCGTTGCTGACGGACGAGAGTATGTTTGGAGTTACGTTCCTCGCACCGATGCTTTTTGGGGCCTCGACTGTGATATGCGGGGGTACGGTCCTGCCTATTCAACGGGGGGGGCCTATGGCCCCGCGGAGGTGGTTGTGTGCGCGGTCATTCTGGTGAAGTGGTTCTTGGGCGCGCGAAGAAACACGCCGTTTTGGTCGGTGGTAGGTTTCTCATTTTCCAAGGGGAGCTCTGTTTCGTTGTTGGTGATTGGCAGGATATTCCATCGTTCCAGCGGGTTACTTCAGGCCTGTGGTAGAGTATAGCCTATTCGGTTGAGGCGCTTCGCGGATTGGAATGCCGTAAGCCGTTGATCCTGTCCGCCACACGAGGCTGCGGCGGCGTTATCTTTTGGGTGACGACCGACATAGGGCGGGTTTTGATGGGGGGTCGCCAAGTTTTGTCGGGGTGTTAACCGTCGCGGGTTTTGGGGATCAGGCTTCTGTCTGACTGGTCAGCACACAGACCCCGAAGCCCATCATTCCATAGAGGGGCTGTAGAGATGTTCGCCGGGTCGGTTTCGTACTGCGGCGGCGGGACCGGGGTGGGTATCTTTATCAAGCGCATGCATATCCGCCGGCGGCGTTCGTGATCTGAATGTAACTCGCAGGTGGGCTGAAGAGGCAACGGGCTGGCGTGCAATTGGGGTTGGACAATACGCCATGATTCCGGGGCGGCGGCCGAGCCTATGCGGTCGACGGAGAGTCGCCGATCGGGGTCTTTGGGGTCGCGAGTTTTGCGGTCAGTATCTGGGGTACGGGAGAGAGGAGCGTGTGGACTGGTGGAAAGTGTCGTCGGGAGATTGCCAAGCAAGCGGAAGCGGCGGTGCGGGCTCTCCAAAACGGCACATCGACTTGTGCGCGTTCAATGCAGGTCGTGTTGAGACGTGGCTACATACTGGCGACTATAGATCGCCGGAGATGAGGGTTATCGTCGTTTTTTTTCGCTCAATTCCTTTATGAGTTTTAAGTCCGCGATATTCTGTTGGATGTGGTTGGCCCCTTGAACCTTCGTCGCGGGATTTCTTTGGTTGGCTGCTTCCTGCTGTGTTGGGCCTAGGAGATTAGGTCATGGCTTGGCGTCGAACCTGAATGGGGACTATTCGGGGATACCCTTTGCGTCCTTGATCGCTAATCGGCGTTTTCCCTGATCGCTCAATTATCTTTGTGCCCAATGGGCTGTTGAATTGCCGCTTGCGTTGCAGCGTTCTTTCGGACCTTTGTTTTTTGAAGGGACCTGGAACTTTTTGTTCTGTGGTTGGCCAACCATGGTTGCGGTTGCACCCGCACCGGGCCATGTCCCTTTCCGCACTCTATCACTGGGATGTTAAGGATCGCTTGTTCGCGGGAGGGCGGTCCGGACCGGGAAAACGCTCTCGACCACTGGTCGTTGTGAAGAATTGCCTGTTCCGGCGCCAATAGCTGCGGTTTTCAGGGATCATGGTAGTTCATTGTCGCCTCCTGTTCCGACTTCTAGGTGGCGCGGCTGGCCGGGCCTTGCACACGGTACAGTGGCCGCGGCGGCGGTCACGTGTGGCTTATTTCGGGCGTATCAGTCCGTGTCGGGGCCTTATATATTTTGCTGGGGACGAGGGTCTTGTTCGGGTTCTATTTGTTATCGAGAATCGCATTGACACGCGAGTCGCGTGGCGAGGAACTAAGGTATTTCTTTCGGCACAGAGGGACGACAGTGTAAGTCTCTGAATCGCTGACGCGTCTCGCGGCAGATGGTTTGTGGTATATCCCCTGTGCTCTCCTTGGTTGTTTCGTCGAACTCGGGTCGTGGAACCAGGGCTAAACACGGCAAAATAACAGCGATTTTAGCCGTTTGCGGGACCGAACGCTTGCAAATTTGGGCGGTCTGATTCCATTACCCTCCGGTCCCATTACAAGGATGACACCGAGCGGATTTCGCCCTCATGAGAGGTTGCAATCCAGTGCTTGACGGTCTGAAGGATCCAATCATTGCTTGGCGCGAAACCGGGCGGAGCCAAGGAAGATGTTCCTCTTTTTGCACTTGCGTATTGACCGCTATTCTGATTCCGGAGCACTTGCTATCGACCTCGGAATAGGGCGTGCGAATACGGCCGGGGTTCTTTAGGGAGTTATAGGTCGCCGGTGGTGGTTTCTGAAATGAGAACCTCAGTTGTTTGCGTGGTCGCAGTCAAAAATGGCCGCAAAAGTTTTTCAAAGCGGAGGTTTCGTGCATTGGGGGGGGTGGGGGTTGGGTTGGGAGGTGGGTATTGGAGGGTGCTTCTGGTTGTAGCGTCGGTAAACGATGCGCGGGATGAATGCCTGGGAAACGGGAACGCCCGGGTAATTAATCGAAGCTATCCGGATCCGCATGAAAGACGACGGGCGTGAATCGCTTGGATTTTTCGATGTTGCCGGTGCTTGGTTGGAAAAGATGATTCGACATTTGTGATCCAGAAGGTGAATCGAAGCGTGGGGGGTGGCGGTGCGTCGGCGTAAGCGGCCAGGGTGTGATCTGCGGTACCGAGGCGGGACCTGGGCGCGACTTGGGGGGCTGTTGGGACAGTGAGGCGCTGCTGACTTTAGTCGGTCCGCGCAGCAAGGTGCGTGCGCGCCGCATAGGGTTGAGGTGGGCCGCTAGGTTCTTGCCGATGAAGACGGTTGGGTCCAATGGCGCCGCGTCTGTGGGGGTGTGGCACGGACTGCCAAATTGCCATGAACCCTGGCAGGTCTACTGATTGTGATATTGGGGGGTGGGGGCGTGGACGACGGAAAGTCGCCGGGTGGGCTGCGCGCTTCGAGGTGACTTGTCATTTCGCGTCCGTGGCCGTGCTGGCGGTGAATAAATGGAGCGATGCGGTGCGGAGGTCATGTGCCGAGGTGGAGGTGTGCGGCGCGCGCCGATCGAATCTCGGGTTACTGATGCGCGGGAAATTGGGTCCGCGCGAGGGTCGGGTCGCAAGAGAAGGGGGAAAGTGGTCGGGTCTGCACTATGCCCCGCGGACAATGAGGCATGGAAGCGGTCCAAGATTTAAAGGTCGCGAACCCCTGATGAAATGGCGGTCCTCGGCAGCGGCATATCCGGCGGTTCTCAGATGGCAATGATTTGAGAAAGCCCCCTTGCCGTGAACCGGTCGAGCAATAGAATTGGCTTATGGGGTGCGTGTGAAGACCAGCGCTGGAAGCGACTGCGCGCCTGGACAGGCGTGCGGCTCGTGGCGGTAATGGTTCGATAAAGGCATCATGCCGCGACAGGCCGGTGGGCGCTTTGCTGCGCAAGCGGTGCGACAAGACCGTCTGCGCAACTCGGTGGGAGCACGGGAGTGCTTGTGTTCATTTGCCGATGAGTGGGCCGGGGACTGTCCTGGCGTTGTGCGCTGACTCACGGTCGCACCGTGGTGGCGAAAATCGGCGCGTGGGTGAAAGATGAGAATTCGGTTGCTTGAGGATGAGCCGTGACGTCTAGATTGCGCATGATATAGGGCGCGGTTGCAGGTAAGGTGTTTTGGGCCCGATCAGAGATCGGAGTATATTGACGAGGAGGTCGGCGTGCGGGGTCTGCTGTTGCCTGCTGAGTCGTGTTTTGAGCTGCGGTTTAGTGGCTTGGTTTTACTACATTTGCGGACGCTTTGGCCGGGCCGGTCGAAGCACGCCCGAGACGACTCCGCGCGCTTGCAGCGGATGTTTCAAGGGCGGTCCATTGCCGCTCGTCTGCTCGGCCAAGGACGCCTTTGGAAGGGCCCTTGAACCTGGCGCGCGTGTCAGGTGGGGCCGGACGTTTCGCAAGACGTGACGGGCGAGCTGCTATGGAAAGAGAGAGGAAGCCTTGCGGCCTTCAGAATTTCTGCGCTTCGCGCCGAGGAGGAAGTGCTCTCGCGGGCTGATCAGGGTATCCCGGTGTCAATATGCGGCTCTGTGAAGCTCTGGCTGGCTTGTTGGAACGGACCCCGGCAATATTCCTGGGTCGGTAACCGACGCCATCGCCCGCGCGGGTGGCGCTCTGCGCCGTGTTCAGTAGTGGCGCCTTGCCAGCCCTTCTGTTTGTGTCGGCGTGGTTGGGCGTTCTGCTGTTAGGATGGCCGCTGTGCGCCGGTTGAGTCGCCGGGGCATCTTGAGGACTGGATATGCGCGGCTCTGTCCCTGATGCCGGGGGTTTGGTCGCGGCAATGTGGTTGCAGGCGCGTGGGCGCTCGTTGCGGTGTCTGCGGTTGTTCGGTTCGGGCCGTCTGTGGGTACGAGCTGAATAGCCTCGGCGTCGGCCGGTTACTGGGAGTGTGCAGGAGGGGTCAGCGCGGGGGTTGCCATATTTCTGTGGGAGAGCGGGGTGTTGGGTATTTTTTTGTTGGTTTTTTTTGGGGCGGGGGGGTTGGGGGGGTGGGGGTGGGGGGTGAGATTGCAAAGATTATCCGCATAGCTTGGCGGTGGTCTGGTGTGCCGTTGGGGTTTTGGGGGTGGGGACCCAACGTGGGGTGCGTGGAATGCGGGCGTATCCGGTGATTGGTTTGGAACTAGGTCCCGGGTTATGAACGGACGCTTGGCGCGCGCGGGTGCGTTTGGCCGGTCGGGAACAGTCATATCGGCGGATGATCCTTTTCGTGTTGTTGAATGGATTGGTGGGTCTGGGGCCAGCAGGCCCATTGATTGGGGTGTTTCGTGCTCCTTTTATGGCATGCGACGCGGAGGATGTGGATTACGCTTTCCCTACGTTTGAAGCGCCCGAACTGGATGAGGCAGACTGGATTGGCTTTATCTTGGCCACTCAGCCCATGCGGCCAACGGAAACCGGACATACTCGTTCCAGCCGCTTTCCCGCCCTGATTTATAACAACGGTCTCATCAAGTGCCGTTTGAATGTCCCGGCTATTTGATGAATGTTGGCCGTTTGAACGTGGTGCCCTTTCGTCGTCGTTTGCCCTGGTGGCCGTCGTCGCGTCGGTGGATGGCCGTCCTGGGTACTCCTCTTTGCTGGCTGGCGGAATGTGGGTTGATTGGAACGACATGGGGCGCACTGGGGCAAAAGTGGCCGTTGTGTTATGGTCCGCTGCTCACTTATGCCGGCTTGGTCCTCGCCCTGCATTTCGCGTGGGGGAGGATGCTGGCTGTGGCCTAGGTCGCGGGTGAGAGTGTACGGTTCATGTGCTGGCCCGCGGTTGTGGTGCTGGGTGTTCCCGGTGCCTATCGCTGAACGGGTTTGTTTTTGGGTGGTTTATGAAAGACTGGCCAGAACTGGGGGTCCTCTCCGGTCGGGTCTTTTGTTTGTCGCCAATCCTTGTTTTGCGCCGCTTAATCGTTCTTCTACGTGACACGCTTGGCGGTTCGAATGACAAGGGACGATTGAAACATTGGCCCCGCGTCGTAAAGCCGAAGAAGCTACGAAAAGCGAAATCTGAAGACGGCAGATTACGCGCGCGTACAGCCGTTCTGGGTTGCGGGCGGCTGTGGCATTTTTCTGGCATTCTTGCCAGGACGCGTCCTACGGCAATTGCAGATCAGCAAAGCGGGAAACTACCTCGCTTTGTCCCGAAGAGAACACGGTTTTAAACTATTCAGACGCGTTCCTGCCAGGTCTTGGGGTTCTTAATCCGACGAGCCCGACAACTGGCGGAGCCCTCGCCAGACAATTTCAAACGCCTTCCGATTATCGTGGTTTCCATTTGATCGCTGACACAAACTGATGATTTGAAACCTGACTGTCTCAATTGGGAAAGATGTGAATCAGCCTGTCACCTCCGGGAGAGTTGAGGACGATTCGTCGCGCGAATGGTAATGCCGTCGTCCGGACTTCTTATTGTTCCGGGTCAGCGTAAAAAGACCATGTGTCGGATTGGGGATAATTGTTTGCTGGCGCTGAAGGTCGGATGTCGCGTGCATGCTTGGCTCGAGCATTAGTGCGTTCCGACAGTGCCGAGGAGAAAAGGGCGACTGCTGTGATTGGTTGGGGGGTGGGGCCGGGAGTGACGGATGGTGGGTGATGAGCTATTTCTCTGCGATGTAACTACCGCTGGGGTTGGAATATTGTTTTCGGGAAAAGGTGTGCGCGGAAAGTGGATGGGGGTCTGGGAATGCTTTGGCTGGAGAGATCGAAAGAAGTGCGGCTCTTGCTTGGGGCGTTGCAGCTAGCGCGCCCGCTTTTTCGCTCGGGGATTGGCGATGAGGACGGGGGGTCGGGGGGAGCTAAGCCGCTGAGGGTGTATAGGCAACTCGGCGCAGTATTATGCGCTTGGGCGGTGAAGCTGCTAAAACGTCCGAGGTCAATGCCCGGGGGCCGGTGTTCGTTCGGCGGTGAGGAGGGTGGCCAGGTCAGCCCGGGTGGATGGCGGCCCGACGTCCCCGGGGTTGTTCCGGCTGATGTGGTATTGTGTCATGACACTGGACTGCGCCGTTGATGTGACGCTTTTTCCGCTGAACAGTTTGCTACGATAGTGGGGGGCGGGTATAATTGCGGGGTTAATGGAAACGTGAATGACCCGGCGAGTTGCGGACACTGGGTTCGCTTGTCCCATGGTTTGGGGTGCGAACTTTCGATTTGGGCTGGTCCTATGGGTATCGGTTCTATCGTCCCTCCGGGCGCTTGAGCCCTAGCCGATAGTGGGGGGAGCGGGCCGGCCTTCAAGTATGAGGAGTGAGGGATTAAAAGCGTTCGCGCTAAGTATAGAGTAGAGGTTTAGGAGTTCGAGGGTGCGCGTTTGCCGCGTGCGGCCAGCCGTGCAGTGAGCCTAGAGTAGAATATGGACGGTCATGGTGCCTTCAGGGGCGGGGGCGTGGAAACTGTGAAAGGGGTAGGGAGCGAAGGTCAATGTACCGAGCGTGGTGGCGTCCGGCAGGGATCCTCGCTGTGGGCGGGAAAAGTTCCGTCCTGGGTAATCGCCTCCTCTTCCAACTGCTGGAAAACCCGAAGGTCCCATGGCGCCATAAATATTGCGAAATGGCACTCGAAAGGGCGATGATCGTTTGCTGCGACGGCTTACGGGTGGTGAGCGCTATCGGGGTAGAATACTCTACAGGTTGATCGGACGTTCCGAAGCTATTCCCGCGGCATTTTTCGGCGCTGTGCTGGTCGCGCCGTCTTTGGTGTCCTCGGGCCAACGTGCAAATGAACTATCGGCGTTGGCGGGATGCGCCGGGTGAACAGCGGCCGGAGAGTCGGGTGCGCGCAGGAGCGGGTTTGAGTATTAGTCGGTTGAAGATGCGTATGCGGTCTGGGGCTGCCGAGCTTGGCGGGCTATGGGCGAGGAGCGGCTGCAGACACAGGGGGGTGGTGCGTGGGGTGGGGGTCCGATTCGGTCCATGGGGGTGTCGTGCTTGTAGGTGGCGGTGAGCGGGGCGTTTGTCGGCTCTGGCGCTTTGTGCTTGGCTCTCGGTGATGGGCATTGGCTGTTGGGGTGAGTGGGTGCGGGGCGTGCCGCTGATGTGTTTCAAACTGCGGGGGAATCTGGGTCCGCATGGATTGCTGGTTGTTGCTCGCTCCAGCCGTTGGCTGGTGTGTGTTTTCGCTGGATGGAGTGGTTGGTTGATTTTTCATACGCGAGCTGGTTGGTTTTCCTACGTGCAAAGCATGGAGTCGATCCGGCGCAATATCGGTTTCGTGCAAGATGCAATGTGGAGTCGTCCCTGCGAGGAACCGGTTGGCACGGCCTATCGAAATAAATGGTCTCGGCATTCCCTAGGCCTTAAGACTGGCGGGAAAAACGGGGAACGTCTCCAAAAGTCCGCGGGATTTTCACGCGGCCGACGCGCCAGCGCGGTCATTAAAAACGACTGAGATGAGGCATGGTTCATTTTGGTAGTTTGTACCCTGGCTTTTTGTGTTTCGCGACTTCTGATGGGGGCGGTCTATTGTTGTTCGTTGTCGCGGCTAAATGACGTGTTCAGCTTCGTAATAACCTATGCGTGGCGTCGCGGTGGTGTCTGTGCGGTGTTTGGGTCGGGTGGGTTGCCCGTCGTGGGAGGATGGCTGAGGGCGTGGGTGCTCCCGGGGGGTCGGGTTCGGGCGAGCAGGCCGCCGGATTAGAGGTGTTCGCGCTTGTGCGCTACGGGCCGAAGCGCTGTTCGCAGGCTGGTCGGTGTGGCTCTAATTGTGGTTCCGTCGGTACAGTATGCATTATGCGGGTATGTCGTGGAATGGCGGTGCGCTTGGATGAGCGGCGGCGGGGTTTGCGGTGACAGGCTTACTGTGGTCTCGCAGGTGGGGGGTGTTGGACCGATTTCTATGAGCGCGCTGCGGTATCCAGGATGCGGATTACTGTTGTCTGGTGCTTCTGCCCGTTTTTGGCGAACGCTTACTGAGCGCGTTGTCTGGCGTAACTGGCAATGAGGTGGCCTGGAATTTCGCGGGTGCATTGACCATATGGTAAGTGCGGGTGGAGCCGGTCTGCGGCGATTTGCGGGGTGCGTGACGTTGGTCCAGGCACTGGCATGCGGGATCCGCTTTTGGGCTTGGTGCGGATGCGTTATGAGGTTCGGTTCGTTGTGGCGGTGGCGGATGGACCGGCGAACCTAGTGGTGGCGGTTGTGGTGGTGTTGACCACTGGCTTGAGGCTTAAACCCCGGCCGCGATTGGTTTTGTCTGGTCGGCCGTTGCGTTGTGCTTCCTTCATTGTTACGCAAGTCGAAACTTTTTTCGGCCGTTAATGTGAACGGCTTCACTCGCGGGGGCGGTGGATTGTCGGACGCGGGATCCGTATTCAGGGGGGCTTCGGTGTCTGTAAGAGGTCTGATATAAGGGTCTGGTTTCTTTTGAGTTTTATTGGTTGTCCCGTGTGTGCGGGTGGGTGGGCAGCCGCCTGTGAGGGTATGCTATTTTCACGAGGTTTGTGTTGTTGCCTAGCGGGTCTTGGCGGGTGCGTGGTCTCGATCCGGTCGTTGTCTGTGTTATTTGCAGGTGTCGGGGGGGGGCGTGTGTGGCCGGCGGGTTATTTGCGTCGGGTCGCTTGTGCGCTGCGTACATGGTTGCTGTTGATTCGGGTTGTGTGTGCTGCGTCAGCCAGATTTTTTGTGGTACATCTTTGCTGATGGGCTGTTGCCGCCGACAGGTGGGTGCGGCCACTGATTTTTTCTTTCTTGGCGGGCGGGAGTTGGCGCGTGGGGTGGACGCTTCTGGCGAGCTTACGCTGTGGCGGTTACATGTTTCGTGGGTTTCCGCGAGGGTCCAGTTTTGTGACCGTTTGTATCGTAGGTGGTCATTTGTTCGGAAGGCGTTCTGATGGATTTTAGGCAGGCGTGTGACGCTGGTGGTGGGGTTGGGCTCTGAACTTTGTTTTTGTGAGACCGAGCCCGGGTGGAACCCTCTGGGCTAGGGGGCGCGGGCCGTGTTGCTTGGGGGTTCTGTGATTACAGCGGTCGGCAGGTCCCAAGAGAAGATCGCGCTGTCCTGAGGTGGATTTCAGGCGGGAGAGGTTTGTCGCGCGTTTAGAGAAGGGCTATGTCGTGGCGGGAGGGGATCCGCAGCTGGCTAAGGGTGTGGTCTGATGTTGTCGGTCGTCGTTGGGAAAATGGTCGAACGGTGGACAGCTTTTTTACTGGTTTGCTCGACCGGATTTGGGAAAGACGTATTGTGGTTTGGCGTGCGTTTCTATTGGGTCCACGGTTGCGGGTCTTGGCTGTGATGTTTGGGTTCCGCTGGTTGCTGAGGTACTTTGCTGCGGCTGTCGAGTGTTCGTCCGGTCGCCTTGCGATCCCGCTTTGCTTTCTGGGTCAGTGAGTTGTGTGCATGGCAGGTAGGCTGGCTGTGTTTGGGTTGGTTGCTTGGCGCTTTCTCAGTGGTTCTTCGCGGTCGGGGCGCTTGGTTGCTGGTAGCGGCTTGACGACCGGCTGTCGCGCTCTACACCTTCATTAAATTCGGCATGGTGATGGGGCTGGGTTCGGTTGTCGGTGACCGCCTTGCCGCTCGTGATCTTATGGTGGCAACGAGTAGTACGGTTGGTTAATGGGCGGGCCTTTGGGTTTTGATGCACTCTTGCGCACCTTCACCACCGGGCCACCCAGTTTTACCGCGGTAGGCGACTGACTCAGCCGAGACCTCGAGACAGCGCCTTGTTCCCAACTGCGGTAGCTTGATTCGCGCACAGCATGCAGTAATTTCGCGACCCCCGTTTTATGAGTTCCTCAAACCCGGCCATGGCCGAATTCATCGCCAATAAATGCGGCCGCGGCGTCCAACGACCGTCAGTGTACGCGCTGCGGCAGAGAACTGGAGTGCGGCTTGGGTAACCGTTCCGTATCCCTTGCGTCGCAGCTAAGACAGCCCGGGTAGGCATTCGAACTTTTCCACGTAGTGCCGTAGAACAGGGCCTTGGCGAATAAACCTCGCCAATCCGTTCGCGTTCGTAATGTCGTCTGCCAAGCCAGGTCCGGTCAACGGATAAATCGCTTTCGTCGAGTAAAGGCCGGGAGCCCCGCGTCGGTGAAATTTGCGGCGTGCCCAGTCAGGGTTGGAGTCAGTGGTTGGCCCACCCACCATTTTTAACCCTCGCAAGCGACCGCCGTTCTT
>Ga0163217_1024175_pt1 | contig 10777 bp, 17 predicted proteins | sample SynspAceP_FD_185933 | JGI IMG/M metagenome (GOLD analysis project Ga0163217, IMG submission 185933) | Saline lake microbial communities from Ace Lake in Antarctica - Synechococcus sp. Ace-P (PacBio error correction) | ecosystem: Environmental > Aquatic > Non-marine Saline and Alkaline > Saline ...
AATCACAACAACCAACAGTCCCCCATTGCTTAAGAAGAAATAAGATAAACTGCCCCCCTTAAACTTTTCTTTCGATGCAAAACCAATTTTTCTAACGAACGCCCTTCTTTCCCAGCAATCATGCCTTCCAAACGGCCCATGTTTGAACCGAAAAAAAAACCGTCCAGTGCAAAACAGAAATCGCCCCTACTTTTTCAACACCAATACAACTCAAAGATTAATGGAAGGAACCCCTCGTATGAAAAATTCGCAAACGCGACAAAAATACTTAAACAAGCCCCAAAAGCAGAACAAAAATGATAATCCAACTTTCCAAGACGGCCAAACTGGAAACGCTTTCCGCCTCACGAGGCGCGGTCTACCCAGTAATAGAGTCCTTTGATACCTCCTAAAACTATTGCACCTTTCCCCCGCGAATAAATAACCAATAAACCTCGGCCAGACTTTCTTTCACTGTAAAAGATCCCCATCAACGAATGATCGACTCGAACGGATCCCCATCAACAGGCGGCATCTTCGTGACACCAAGCACCAAGTCCAGCGATCAAAATCAACCGTACCAATTCACAATGCGATCGGTGATCCACGTCCAGCCGTTTTGGACTCCGCTCTTACAACAGGCTGGGCCTTCAGTGGCACGTCCTGCGTGCCCGCCTCATCTCCCAAAGAAGCCAACAAAAACAAGGAATCAACAACACAGATAAGATAAGAAGTCACCAATTCACCACTATGCCTAGAACAGAACTCTCAATTCAATCCACGCAATGAAAGTGTACCCCCAAAATCGTAAAAACCAAAAAGGATTGGCTTTTTGCTTTTTAATTCTTTGTCCCTAAAACGTTACAGCTTCCTCTTGCTACCCTGTCTATATTTGGATGTTTGTCTATCAGACAGGTTATGATAGACTACTTGAAACTCTACTATTCCATCGAGTCTTCTATGGACCTGACTTGTCCATACCTCCCTGCTTCTTTTGTCGATGAAATATAACATTAACATGGCTAACCCTCGCGACTTGAGACAAAACATTTCGGATCCTTGAAAAGGACGCACACCTCCCTGTCGGCCTGGAAGCTATAATTGAAGCGTCCATTGGCATACGGAAGGGAATGACTGGATGTAAGTAACATCCAAGGCTTTAAAATATCAAATAGGCCTGCCCAGACTCTCGAAACAACTCGCGTTTAATCAAAGGACACAACCTACCCCACAATCTAATGGAACCACTAACTAACAAGATGATGTCTCGATCTGCGCTCGCAGATAATTGCTCCAGTCGGCTGAGACTATTACAAGTCCTCAATCCATATACAATCTTGAAAAATAGTTATAAGGTAATCGGCAACTCGCATGCTACAAAAAAAAAAAATAAGCCGATGTCTATTGTGACAGTATAAAATGCAAGTCATAACAACTAATACCAGTTCCAAAACCAAACTCATTTCTTTTTGCTAGGCAACCCTCAACCCCACCATCATTTAATCGATCAACACCTACGTCATCCAACAACCCCACACCAATCATTGTGTGCCCTGCTCAAGCCTTACTCAGCTAATAATCAAAACCTGAACAAGCCATTCACAGCATTCTGCCACTTCAGAAACATCACCTCCAACCCCCACCATCGCGTACATTGCAACCCGGCTCCAATCAAAGCCTTCTCAACCAGACCCACCTCACGTAAAACAACGCTCACAAAACAAAGGGAATCCGAATTTTACGACAACATCTCAAAAGCATCAACACTGAAGCTTCTCGCTGCAATCATTTCCAAAGTCTCATATTTAACCAGCCCCCCCCTTTCAAAACTACCTACCTCCGAAAGCACCCCTCGCCAAACACCCACGCCAACCAAACCTTCCAAACGCCAGTACACCTGCCATGACACGAACTTTTCCGCGCAAGGAACTTTCTGTCTCACAGCCCCTCCTGCGGACACACTCGATAACCCATTGGATCCCCATATAAAATTTCAATCACGGCAACCTCTCCCCCCAACCCAATCAGGACATGCCAACCTCCCACCTATCGCCCCCCCCCAAATCATCCACGTATCACAAACGACATTCGGCATCGTCATAGCCGGACCCACGAGCTGACGATACCCAACCAAATCCAAGGCTCACCAAATCAAACTAGCAGTTCTTCCACACATCAAACGGCCAATGAATCACTGAACTCTGGGTTTTCCACTCTACAAAATACTACGAATAGCATTGAATCCATCTCAATCTACACGCAAAAATCCGGACGAACGGAACATTACCAAGGGTCACAACCACAGCTAACGGTCTTGCGCGCAAGCTCACCAGATCCCTACTGCCAACCAGCACTCCCAAAGATTTTCGATCGGGCCCTCGCATCACACAACATCAGAATCCCCATCAAAGAACTACATTGCAACATGGTGAAAGACACACTGGTCTACTGCACCAACATACCACCTCTTCAGCAAAAATCAAATGCCGCACTGCTACCCAGCCAAGACACAACAACAACCCAAACCAACACAAAACACCTCTACTTAAGCACAGATGGAATCTAAACATAAGACAAGAATAATAGCCGCAAGTCGTCCTGAATGACTGCCGAAATACAGTTGATCGAAACAACAAGCTACGCGGGAATCAGCAATACCGTCAATCCTCAGCTCATTACACTAGCACAAACCTAAACTCCTAGCCCAACATTACCTTACATGACTGACAACACCCGCAACCCAGCATTCCCGGCTCTGACCCCAAAATAAGATTCGTGGCGACTCCCCACCACACAACAACTAGGCCGCAGGCGCTATGCACATGGCCAATCACCAGAACACACGCCTGGCACACCGTCACCACCGAACAAAGCAATACTACAGCGGCGGCAAACCAATTTTTACTACAATGTTTCCAGCAGGCATTTCAAACCCCACAAGCAGCACCACAAAACAACACCTCTAAAGCAGTCAAAAATCGTCACAAACGGCCAAACCAATTAATGGCTCGGGATCCTGTATCCGTGTTTACCAGGAAGGAGTCACCCCTCCAGAAAACCACCTGCAACTATCAACCGAATCAGCGACCGCAAGGCTAATAAAAAGCGACGACCCCGCACACAGACGTGCCAATCAGAAACGCATCCACTGATCACCCCCAAATGGAGGCAAACGTGCTTACAGACCGCAACAAAACCACCGGACCTCCGGACAAGCACCGGTGCTGGAACCGCACCTAACACTGACTCCTCACCCAGCGGCCCTTCGACAGTCTAGCTGCGCCAAGCACCCAGAGCCAATCCAACCCACACCGACAAAACCGGAAAGCCCGCGCCAGACCACGAAAAAACCCTCAAAAACCACGCAAGGAAAGGCCAGGCGGAATCCCTCTGTTCGCAAAAAATGACCCGCCAGACCGTAACGACCACCCGACCTCAATAGCCAGCTGACGCCGTCATTCACCGGCCTACTGCAGCTCCAATCCCAACTCTCCCGGAAATCAAGTTAGGTGCGTTCAATTCTTCACCGTCACCCACTGTAACCCCGCAACTTACCCATTAGACTGGATCTAAACCATGCCGCACGTCAATCAAGTTTGCCTCAACAAGCTGGCCAGTCGTTCCCCGCCTTCTGCATCTTCGCCCATTGGACACGCCATGCGCCCCCAATACAAGCTACTGAACACTAGAAAACCCTTCACCACACTTCGTACGACTCTCGCCTTTATGCCCACATCATGCACCAACCGCACCCTCCACGTCATACACACTTAAAACCGTGTCCCACTCCGAACGGTTGGATCACCAACACACGCTCGACCGCTCATCACTCAACACACCGGCCACCGGGCTCGCACTACCGATCTCGACACCACAAGCGTACACCAACCGGACCCGGCAGCTCTGTAGCTGCCTTTCCTTCTGCACCACTGCACCAAGGGCTCGTAAAACAGTTACCGCCCATCACGCCATGATCTATCCATCGCCCACCCGCGGCCAAACAGCACAAATCTCCCTGCACACCATGCGCGCCAAACACCTGGCACCCTGCCAACTCCTCGGATCCCCGATCAAGGCCCATCACTTCCTCTCAGGCAAAACTCCCGCACCCCCCAGCACTACCACCTCCTCCCAACAAAAGAACTGCCGCCCCCCTCCGCATCAGCCTCTGCCGGACGCTCCATGGCCGAACCCGCCAGCCTTACACATCGCAGCCGCTCCACCGCCTAACGGCACCGAACAAATAGAGGCCACATTTCGAATGACAATCAACCAGTACCCTCGCGCACCAACGCTGCCAAGAAACAATGACAGTGCCCTGCCCGCAAAAGCGACACCCAGCTCAAATACCCACCCAAACTCGACATACACCTTCAACACACCCGCCCCGGCGGGCCACCGGCCAACAGCGCTGCCAACCACCCACCACGGACATAACATGCGTAGCCATCACCGGGCCCAACCAATCAGTCCCATCGGAACACCAAGCCCGGGGCCATTGCACCCTCCAAGACCCGCAACGCAAACCCATCACCACCGAGAAAACATCACCCATGCACCAGCGGGTACCTCGACCCAATCAACCGCCACATAGACACCCGCCCTCGACCGGCTCACCCAACAACATCAGTCAAGCTCAACCGAACTAAGGCAGCAACCCAACCCGGGGAACCCTCCAACCGGCTGCCGTGGGCATGACACGGAACACCTCGAACAACCCGTACCGCCTCGAAATCACACCCGCGACACACTCCCACCGCAACAGCCAGCCCTCACATCCCCTCCACCCGCGTGCCTGAGCAAGGTAGTGCGCAAGTCCTTACCGAATCCAGCTAACGCACACAATCGACGCAGCCAAAAGCCACCTCCACCTCTGCACTACCACCCAAGCGGCGCTCGCAACCCCAAAAGGCCACAAACTTCCCTTTCGCACCACCCTACCCATCCCTCCATCAGCTATACAATGCGAAAGCCCCCCCAACTGACCCACCCTTACCTGGGTAAATCCAAAACATCTCCCCCAACCAAAACATCACCTCCGCCCGGCACGCCCTCCACTGGCTCAACACACGCTCAGGGGTACAGGACCATCCCGCTCTCCGCACCAACAACTTTCCAGACTAGGCCCTCCAATAACGCAACCAACACCCCCAACCAACAACGCACGCCCCCCTTGCGAGCGCCAATCAACCTACACACTCACCAAACCCCGCGCCACACCACCTCCTGCGCCACTCCGTTACATGTACACCGCAATCGTACGAAGACTGCACGTTCCCCACAAGTCAAGCTCACCCCTCAAAGCGTCAACCCCACCCCTCAACAATCGCCATACAAATCAGCCGAACCGGACCCTACTCCCCACTTACCAGCACCTTCACACGCAACCTCACCGACAACGATCCTCCGCAAAGCCCCTCGATCAATCCCACTACCCAAAACGACCAACCCCAAACAACGCCGACACAACTACCATCCCTCACTCAGCCCGCAAACAACCACCGCCGCAAACACCCAACGTCGCCTCAAGCCCACTTCCTCCGTCAACACCACACGAACCCACAGACCAATCCTGGTCTGCCGAAAACGCAGCCATCCGGACCGAGAGATCCTCCAAATCTATCAACGATCCTACCACAGGCCACAACCAGCCATCTTGCAAAAACATACTCCTGCATTCCCATCTTCACTGCAACCACGTAAACCAACAGCCCAGTTTCGCAGATTCGCTAACACGAACCTAAACCACGCACTCTCCTCACTGCCCCTCTGAACTGATTGCTCCATCACTAACCCCCTCATTGGCCCAGCACATACAAAACTCGTCCGGGAAAACCAACACCTACACCGACCGTACTTCGCTATCAACCATTTCCATCCCCTCCCAAATCCCTCCGGCGATCCCCTAGCCCTCAATCTCCATACCAACGATCCATCCATACTAACTACGACCAATAGGACCTATCGGCGCTCCCTCATCCATCTCCACGATCAACCACACAGAACCCCCTCTCCTCGGACCCATCCGTCATCACAGGCAACAATCCTCAGCCTCCCTAACGGCCAATCATCCCAACACCCACACAACACAATCATCTCCTCCACTACGACAAACTCAGCACAAACCCCCCCACCCTCATAATCTAACCCACTCAACACGCTGCAAATCCCTTTCGTACCCATCACTCCCTCAAATCGTAAGACCCCTAGCGCACACTCCCCCACTCTTCCACCCGACCCCTCCTTGCTAATCCTATCAATTCCTTCTCCAATCCTGCTGGCTAACAACCCTAAATTCACCGGTACAACGTCAATGATCAACAACTGGACCTTGCCTGAAGACCAACAACTTCTATTTGTCAACCCAACCTGCCCTAATCCAATTCATCCAGAAATCAGCCATCCACTTGCTCAACCGCACGACATCCTGACGACACCCTTCATGGCCCGTCTCGCAAAGATAAGGCGGCACAGCTCCTAACACATGCTCTTCCCACCCATTCAAATCCCTCGAGAACATCCGACTCAAGTAAACTGCATCCCTGGACAACCACGACCAAACAATCCCGTCCTTGCTGTTTAAATACATCTCACCATCGAAGCTCAAATAATCAATCCCAAAGTCAATCCTAAATACGATCACAGTCCCATTCAAATCGCAAGATCAGCAGCAAAAGTCCCGCAAGGTCACGCAAACAACTTGCTGCCTGCCACGGACAACCGACTCAAATCAAGACGCAAACGCAAAAGCACCGAACCGAATCCAAACTCACACTCGGCCTACCAACTTAATTCCCCTCTCAACCAAACGCACTGACTCCCAAAAGCGAAACACTCGCAAGTAAACCCAGACTATTCGGAACAAAGACCAAAAACATCCTGAAACTAGACTGCCTCAAATGTGCCAACCTTTCCCACATGCCAATCACCGACATTACCTGACTTAAGTCGTGAAGATCACATTCCGATGAACGCCAAGCCTCAATCTTAAAAACCCGGTTTTAAAAAAAAAAAACCCCCCCCTTTGGTTTTTTAACCATAACTCTCAATAACACTTCAACCTCCCGTCACCTTTAATCCGGATGCAATAAGCCTGCCAGCGCTTGCCCATAATCCAATGCACTGTAATGCATCCTGTCGACGACTGATAAAGCCATGCAATCCCCCAACTTCCCCCAACCTATCAGGACCAAACCCAATCAAGCCCTTACACATTGAAACCAACCGAGATCTCAAGCCCTCCCTATCATGCAACATCAACTTGCTTAGGCTACCCCAACCACCCAGACCCACCTCTCACTAATCAACCCCCAACGCAGCAAACATATCGCAAAATGACCCGGACAAACCCCTCCTTACCCGATAACCCAACACAAAAGATCTACCTTGGCATCGATGCCCTAAACACCCTTAGTGACAAATTCTGACTTCCATTGCTGACCTCAACACAAACTACTTACATACAACTTTCCTGAACAATTCCTGGATTTTTCCACGGACCGAGCTACAACCTCCAAACTCTTATCACAAAAATTCCATGGCTGTTCTGCCAATCACAAGACCGGCTCGCTCACTCTATCCCACCCACAACTCTTCATATTTTCGCCAACTCACAACCCTCCAAGACAGTTGTGAGCGAACCAAAACAAGCTCCCTTACACCAAACAGGCAAATCTAAAGCATCTCATTCCGCCACAAGGCCTTAGTTAAAATCACCACTCGCAACCTACCCCTTCCCTCACCATAATCAAGAAGACTCTAAACCAAGACAATGGGTAATCTTCCCCTCAACGCATCGCGCTACCTGCAAGCAGAAACAACGCTTCTCCTTATCAAAAGCCCATACACGGAACACATCTTTGCATTAGGGAAGCTCGCCCCACTAAAATAAACCCTAAGAACCGCACGGCTCATTAACATCGCAAAATGGACCTGGATTCACCCAGCTACACACTGCCTCACGAATACCATTATGCACCCATTAACAAATCGCCAACCATAATTATTCCCATATCGCTTCTCCAACTATGACTGGCCTCCATAGACGCTCATCGGCTCAAACCATTTGATCCCCATCTCCTACCTACGACTATAGAGCACGAACGAATCTAAGACCGAGGCCACGACGATCCATCCCCTACAGGGACTCAGATCCACCCAGCAATCCCCAACTTCCGAAACTTAGCCCCCCATCGCTTCGCCTCCCCAGTTGGTGGCAATCAGCCAACGTCCGGCTATGGGAAGGCCTTGTCATCGCGATTCCCCTCCTCATGACTACACTTGCATCCGGCAGCATGATCCCCAACCGAAATACTGGCACAATGCAATACAACGAGAAAACGCCTTTAAATCCTCTCCCCCCCTACCCTTACGCCTGTTAACTCGCCCTCCACATATCATACAATTCCGTTCAACAGGCCCTCTTCCCTCACTTCCAGCAAAGATACATGACCATCAGTAACCCTCCCCTTCAGCAATCAACCCATAAAACTGCGTCACACGAATACCCCCCACCACCTTGCCTTTCAGGCCTCCAACAACAACCTTTGATGAAAACCATCAAGACAATTCAGTTACCCTCATACACCAAGACCACCAACGTCCCACTAGGCGTAAATGCCCACAAACATAACTGCTTAACATCGTTCATGCCCTTTAAACTCACTCCAAATTAACTGCCTCAGCACCCCTACCCAATCACAATAAATTGCCAAGTCCACAAGAACCTGGACGAACAATTAGTCTCATCGCATAATATTTACATAACCCAAACACTTCACCCTATCGACGCCTATCATACTGCCCTACGCACAATATTCAAATTTTTTCCACCTTTCTTCGTAACACACGCCTTTGGTGCCCAAGCCCACCTCCTATTTAACAATCTTCCAGCCACAATTCTCACTTCTTCTCATCCACCGTGCCTCCGTACGAACAATTGCTAAGCGGGCTCTCGAACAAACGACCGACTTATATACAGGCCAATCCAAACAAAAACCCAATCTCGGCGTTAAAAGCTAACAAAAACTAAAATCACCCTTCACAGCGTCGCCGCCGCACAACCATCCTCACGTACCAATTATACCAAGTTGTACACCATCCAATCCATTCAGACTATCCCCTACGCTCGACCGAATCTGCACATCCTTCCCAATCCGATTCTTTCCTACACTTCTAATCGAACCTGACGAGGGTTCTCATGGAACCATCAGGATTGGCCTGACTAGCGATCAATGCCGTGCGCAACGTGCACTACAGACGACATCTAGAGACCGCACGTCGGATGACGACCGCCAACCCCCCGTCCAACGGCGGGCCCCACACCCACACGGGATCACCGCTTAGTGATCGAAATGAAAACATTCTTCTGACAGACTAACCGACCACTCTATGAGTCTTAAACTGTCAGCCGATCGCCTTTATACTACGCGTTGAGAACGAGAGTAGATCTACACGGACACCTTGTACAACTCACCTGTTATCCAGGAAACGCAGTCAAATCATATCGCGATCGCTATCTCAATCCCCCGGGCGCACGCCATCATCGCTTCCCATAAGCCTCACTGAATCCCTTCCTTCGCAGCGTTCCCAGCCCCCCGTAAAAACTATTCACGGGCCTCGTCGCCCTGACGCCCACCAATCGAACTCCGATCACAACCCAAAATGAGCCACAGACACCAGATTTAACGATGGGCACGATAGAGCTAAACTCAACGAGGCGACTTCACACCGGAACTTCCTGGAATCCTGCCGGTCCCTAACAAACACAGGCCACAGAAAAAAGCCCTGATCATGTCTTATTAGACAGATCGGCCCCTGAACACAAACACCAGGGCGAAAACATAATTCACTGTAACCCTCAGGGCGGTACCGCCAACTGAGCATTCTCTTAACACATACCAAAAACGCAACTGATTCCCTCCCAGCCACCGAGCAACGAGAACACCTCCTCACATGACTCCCATACTCTCCACCAATGGGTCGTACCACTCCGCCACCACTGACCGACCCCTCCTGACCTTCCAACGAACACCCGGGAGTGAACTGATTCCACCTCCCCAACCACCGTGGAAGAATCAATAACGCTTCACCTACGTTCTCACGCTCATTTTAACCTCTTCGACCAGTATAACTACACAAACAGGCGCCCCCCCGCTCGGTCGTTCCAACCTCGCGCAATCGGTCTACCCCCCGCTTCCGCCAACGTTTTCAAGTAAAAATATCACCGCCACTTGAACTTCAACATCTGTGCCTAGATCCAAAGTCCATATCACAGTCAGAGAAAAAATCCAGACGTCCTATCCATCACGGGATGCGCAAACACACCGCGCAAAGAAAGATTCAACAAACCCTCACTAGTGCAAGGGCCAACATCTCCACCAGTCTGGCTGATTAGCCAGGGCGGGAACGCATCAAGCCGTTACGATATCTCGCACCAAATCATAACCCTTTTGGAATACTTAACAGCACCCGTGGTTTCATTCGACCTCGCTTCCAGCCTAATGCCGGTCGCAAAAGCATCCTCACCTGCCGCATGCTATAGCGGGTTGCCCACTCAGCTCCCTGTCCCAGGTCAGGATCTCGCCACTCAACAAACGGTTCATCGGTGCACGGACGGCATCCAACCGGCCTCTGCACATGTCCGTCATGGGGCCGTTCTTGGATCCGTGGCTGTCTTCCCATAGCCCTGCAAATCGGGCAGGTGCAGGCAGCAAGGTGGAATCGGGTGTGCGCTCCACGAGCGTTCCAATCAGCTGACCTTGAGCCCCCACCGATAGGTCGCCCTTCACCAATGCCC
>Ga0163217_1042078_pt1 | contig 10777 bp, 9 predicted proteins | sample SynspAceP_FD_185933 | JGI IMG/M metagenome (GOLD analysis project Ga0163217, IMG submission 185933) | Saline lake microbial communities from Ace Lake in Antarctica - Synechococcus sp. Ace-P (PacBio error correction) | ecosystem: Environmental > Aquatic > Non-marine Saline and Alkaline > Saline ...
TGGAGCCTGGCATGAACATAAACGTCCAATCGTTTCATAGGGTTTAATCACCAGGTTTCCGCTATAAACGGCTTTTTCTCTAATATCGTTTTGCTAATCCGTGCGGTTATTGGGTTAAAGTCTTCCTTGGTAAAACCACAAAACGAAACAAATTATTAGAACCACAGCTAACACCGGAAAATTGACAACTGATGTACGAGATAAACATGTTCTCAATATATAACTGTTTTAAAACATACCCTATGCTCTTTCTTCAAAAACATGGTATCCACGACCAATCCATATTAAGATCTTGGCATGAAAATCCCTTTCCAAGATTGAGGGTAAAAGAGAAATCGCGATACTATCCTGTAGCACAATAACACAAGGGGAGAAAGAGATTTGGCCCCTCTGATATTTAAACTTTGCTGTCACTGGTCCAACAAATAGCTGAAGTTCAACAGCCTTCCGAACAAACTTTGAAGACATTTATTTATGCCTCATTACACATATTTCAGCCAGTTAAAAATAGACATAGATTTGGTGGCGATGATCTCCTTAAAATTTATGGTTTTTCCACCAGCATATAGAAGTAAAGACCTTAGCGCATGGATGAGAATAGACAAACTAACTCAATGAATTTGGAGGACTGGCAATTTGTGACGTTACTTGAAGGCAGTGTTTGGAGTGAAATTAAAGGAGGGCAAAATGGACCAATCTGTCAAATAAAAATTATAGCTTTTAAAATGTGGTTCAATTTAGACCCTCTGTTAAAGGAAGTTTACCCCTAGATATGTACATGTTTCCGCGGAAAGAATAAGCCGGACATTGTTGCAACATTCCCCATTGGAGCCCATGAGCGCGGAAAGAATTAGGAAATGCACCATCAGCAAGAACCGCGAATCAACGATCACATCTAATGTTATAAACCTAGCGCAATGGCACACATCTTATTAGGTTAGTAAACTAGATAAACAAATACAATTTACAGGTGAATTAATTATGATTAATTATCCTGCAACATAATGAAGACCTATTCTTAAGGAAAGTCCTGCAATCTGTGGTGAAACAAAACCATGCCTGCAAAAAAGTTATGTAAGTAAATGATAATTCAAAACAGGATAAGACAGAGCAGATAATAGACCATTTTGCTTCAGAACAATTGAATTTGTTCACAAGGTCAACACCAAATCCTCCACTGCCATATGCCGGTGCAAGTAAGGTCCGCGTCAATGCTTTTTAACAAAGGATTGGAAACTGTTAGATGACGACTATGATTTTTTAGTGAAATTAGATGCCGACATCATTCTTCCAGATACGTATTTCGAAAAGAATAGAGCCCAGAATTTTCAACACGACCTCAAAAATGGTATATGCTGGCGGATTTATCTTTGAACAGGACAAAAACGAGAATGGAAATTAAATCAACCCTATGGATAAAAAATCCCATGTCCGTGGTGCATTTAAAGCGCTATAGAAAAAGTTTTGTTGTTAAGACCACTCTCCTGGGGTACCTAAAGACCGCCATGGGATGGGATCCGGTTGACGATGTTGTTGTCCGCAATAATAACGGTTATAACATATTATACCGATACTTCCTTGCATGCCCAACCTTACGACATTAGGCAATGCTTATCATACAAAAAGCCAAATACTACTTCAAAGGAAAAAGCGATGTATATCTATGAGGTACGGTTTTTCGAATTAACCCTGATTGCTTCCTAAAAATGGCCCTAAAACAAAAAAACAAAGGCGTTTTTGGGATAACCTGCAAGGCTATCTTAGCAGGAAAGAAAAACAAGATTTTTTGGTAAGCCCTATAGAAGGCAAGTTTATTCGCTCAAGCTAAGATGGAGAAATTAAAAGCCAATACTTTTCAAATAAACGAAAGTTTGGCTTTTATATTTTTAACTTGTATTACTATTGTTGATTACCTCTGCAATGGGCCTCTTCCTGTAGTACCTGAAAGGAGCATTTTTCATTCCCATTAAAGGCTGCATGGTAAGGAGCTATAATCAAGGAAATTTCTGTTCTATAACCGTACTCCCTTTCTTTATCCCTTTCCATAAATAAATGGTGCATTGAGTGTCATGAAAAATTATCCCATGGAGAAAGGGTACGCATGTGTGTACGCCTGTATCTCCGTAATTCTCCCACTTCCCAGGTATCGAGAACCATCAAATACCTCTCCAGAAACGTTTTGTGATTGTTTATCCATTTGACAACTGAAGGGGAGTCCCTCTTGTAATATTCGATTTTGCCCACTCTGGATTGGCCGTAAATACATTAATATATCTGCTATACATTAAAATGATATTAACTCATGCGCAATAGCACCTCCTCTAAACGTTCAGCTATCTCCAAATCCAAACCGTTTAATAACCTTATAATCTAGAATACAATTGATTGTTGGATGTATTTCTTCAAAATATCAGTATCTTCACGAAATGTGTATATGGTTTCAGATATTTCCGAAAGTCTAATTAGTTAAAAATTTATCTGGACCGCCAAGGGCGCTGCCTGGATAGAGTTGGAATATATTTAAATAAAGCGGGAACATATATCAATGGCGCGCGATGAGTCGCGCGAATTATGAAAGAGATCTTAGATACTGGCCCCAGAACCTACCTTTGAGTCTAATCTTACATTAATAGCCACTGTGCCAAAGTCCTTATCCAGTACGTAACCATAGGTTCTTTCTACCAATCTTCTCAGATATTTACCGCCTCCAATGTTATGCCAAGCAATATCATAATGTCCGTACTTGAAAAAACTTATAGCCAGAAATCGGTAATACTATCTGCCCCAGTAATCCTATCAACTGCCTCTATGGCAAAGTCAAGCTGTTAAAGCTATTCCCATAGGGCGCGTCACCTTCTTGTTAGGATATCTATACTTATCCATTTATTCACACACCAGCAAGCCTGCACTTCATAATGGTAAAAAAATGTTGGAAATGTGAAGAGAGCTTGCATTATTAAAAACGCACCCTTCATAAATGATTATAATATTTCATACCCTAGAATCCAAAATAGGGTTAGTTCATATCTTTCAATGGTGGTGCCAACACGGCTTTTCTTGTATTGATTTTATCACTTGCGCAATGTAAATTAGTTACCCATCTAAAGCAATTCCGTTTCCATATAATAAGAACTAGATAATCCAGTTTACCATGCATATGTCTCACTCCCATCAAACCAATAAGCCCCATTCGCAGCAATGTCCACCAGGCAAACAGCTCCTCCTCACTACGTGTTATCAGACAACCTCGCATATACATTATGTTCCCTCCGCCTGAATTACGGGTATAGCCAACTTTTACATTGATGTATGTACTATGTAATTGAGTAGGGTGGAGTTAATGCATTACTATGTGGGACATGTTTACCCCGGCAAAATTGAGAGAGATGTTTCTCCAAACAGAATTATAATTACCAGTTAAAGAGTAATATAATTAGCGCGCCAAACATAACACTCATTCGCCTACAAGGAATGTCAAACACTATTCATCGGTCATATCTGAACATAAAACCTAAATCGTTGAGCGATTATACACAGTGTATAATGCAAGATGGAGTTGTCCCCGTATAAACAGAAAGCGTGTCACACCGGTTACCGTTGGCGCATAAATTAAAATGATTATTTTACTATATGAATGCCGCGTGGCATTTATCCAATCGCATATATACTCCGCGCGTCTTCCAGTAATGATCCTCAAACAACGATGTTTTAAAAATACTATGACGTTAGCGCGCATCATGACTACTTAACAATTCCGTACGCAACATATATATTCGGTGTTGTAAGCCAATATTAGGGCATCATGCGATTTCCTTTTCCTTTGTCTTTAAGCGACAAACTATCGTATATTTTGTTAGGATGTGGCGTTGGCGCATTGCACCTTCCCAGGATTTAAATCCCACAAAAACAGTCAACTAAAAAAAATAATAAGCAGTTAGAATCTTAATGGTATTTGGCATTTTTAAATTTTAAAAAAAGCTAATAAATTATACGAGAGGAGAAACCTTTAAATTTATTGAATATATGGAAGTTTAATATAGAAACATTAATATTGTTATTTTTATACATTCAATTAAGACTACATATATCACATATAGGAACCTTAGAATTATCCTTGCATCCATCGGCAGTTATTTTCTATTTATGTATTCCACTCATCAAGGAGGTTTTGTTAAACCACACCCAAATGGTCAGAATTAGAATATGTAGCGGATTAAAAATTTTCATAGGTATATTGTGGCGATTGAGATTCTACGATTGTGTATACGATGGGCAATTAGTTATTTCATTCTTTTACTAGGGGGAGTAGTTTGTCCTATATCAGACGGCATTTCTAAGAGAATCATTAGACCAATTCTCCGCCTAATAAATTGCGAAACCTCTTTAATCGGCTTTGCCAACTAGGCAGAGTACCGTAATCTACAGAATTCCGTCTACGCGTATACAGTTCACAACCTTCCTATTATTCTACTCTGGCATGGAAAAGTGAGGGGTCCTACAATAACGTCCAGTATAGGTACAGAGGAGAGGTAAGTGAACGGAGATTGATGCCCTATTGTATATTATGGGGCTAAACTCTATATGATTATCTGGTTTATGCATCAAATTAAATGCCGATGGTTTTTGTTTATATCCCTTGTGATTGCAAAATAAGATATGGTATGTGGGTATATTTGGGGAGATGGACAGCAGGGTGTTTTCGGAGGCTTCAATTTCCAGTGCAGAGCATTCAAGTTATGAGAACGGGTCGTATCAAGTAGACTTTTATTCCCTTTCATATCAAAACTTATTCCTTTGGTTAAATCATAGTATTCTTGCACTAATAATTTGCACCATTACCGTTCCTTTCACGGATACTATATGAAAGGGCGCAGGAGGCCTTAGACATGATAATAGGGAAGGCAAAGTAACTACCATTTGTCGCTTTGATTTTGTGCACACTAAGTGTTTTTGAATTATTTATTATTGTAATTACATTTTAACCGCCACGAGCATTACTTTTGGGCAATGATAAGAGATTATAGTAAGAGGCAATAATGCGAGTAAAAATGCGCTTTCGGAGACGCGTCGATATTGTGTAAAGAGTGTCTAGTTCCAGCTTTGAAAAAGGCCAAGAACTCTAATTCTAGATCATTAAGGTCGAGAGCTCGAAGAATCTGGGGGAACAAACGTTTTTTTAAAATGCCTTTTGGCCTTTTCCACTCCTGAAAAGGGTCTATCAGTTACGAGAAAAATGAATGCCAAACTATCGAACTAGAGAACAAAGGGATTTAAGACAGGAAATGGGAACATGGTTTGTTCAGGGAAGTGCTTTCTTTTGATTCCATGACAGTCCCAAGGTCTAATGTTATGTTCCCCCTGGGCAATGTTTACCAAACAAATCCAATCAGAAATGCAGGATCGGGTAGATTTTGTACTAAAAAGGGTCATCCTGGTTGATGCCCACCATAAATATCAATCGAATTTCTGGAGGTATGCAGAAAAGAGTTTGCTATTTGCAAGGGCCATTGAGTAATGAAATCCAAAATATTTATTCTGTGATGAACCCAATTCGGGACTAGACCCCAAACGGCTATCCTCATAGACAATCTTATTCACGAAATAAACCCAAGAAATACGAGCCATTAACCACTTGTAATCATACCCATGGGACCATGAAATTCTGTTTTATGGAAATTGGTGGAAAAGATAATATTCCTTAAAAAGGCGCTAAAGGAAAGTGGGAAGGCAGTAACAAGGAATTTTTAAAACCGATAACGAAGCCGTAACCGACTTCGTATATTCCTCGGAATTATTTAAAAAGTACGCAGATGTACATTGAAGACCGGAATTAGGTTTGTTCCTCCGCCGGACCTGAAACCTTAGAGTTCTTTTAACTTAAACGCCAACCATTCCGAGCTTAGCCTTTTTGGGAAATCCGTTTTATTTGCTTTGCAGGCAATCCTTTTTTCCACTGAACATTAAAAACAGGGATAGTATCTCAGTTTATTAAAGTCTGTTGTAATGTATATGAAAACCCAAACTGTTAAATTTTCGTATCGCCTTGCTTCCGCGCTAATTTCCTGAAAGGGAATCTGCTGATCAACAATTTGCGTCATTTGCCAACCTCCTCCTTTAAAAACTGAATTTGTGTTCCTTACTGAGTAAGTTCCGGCTTTTTGGATTCGTACAATTTCGCTGACATACTTCATTTTGATCTATAATTCAAATTTTTAGATCCCTGAACAATCTTAATTCACATTTTTTAAGCTTAATTAAAAGTGTTTTTTTTCTGGGAGTTCCCAGTGGCAATCACATTATCTTGGAACGTTTCGTTCCCATAAATACCAATTCTATATAACTCGCTTCCATGATTGTATTGAATGTCGGTTAAATTCCTCTAAATTACCCGGCCCCTCACCGGCATTGTAGGGTAAGCAACATTATTGGTCACAACTGATTGGCTCTTTTTTAAATAAGAGACTCCTGAAACACATCGTAAAATGTAAAATCGGCAGGCAATCATTACTAAAATTGCCCCTTATAATGACGCCATTCGGCTTAATGAACCTTCTACTAACGTTGGTGTATTGGCATAGCGCACCATATAGGAAAACGCAATAATTTTATGAAACCAAAAAAAAGTGGGCCAACCCAATAAAAATGGTAATTTCATGGTAAAGAGATACAGGCCCCAGTGGCATACCAAAATTCCCTATGCCAACCCAAAACCAACACAGTACATAAAGGCGGCAACTCAATGCTGTGGCAATGGCCACACTCCAAATAACTAACGCTGCTATGGTACCTTTTTTGGGCACGGTTGCAATAAACCAACGCCCAATCCCCAAAAAGGCAATCAGAACATCTCGTATATCTGGGGTGTTCAGTACGTGGCTAAAAGCTCTGAAGACTCATCTCTAAAGGGAATAGGTAAAGAATAAAAAAAGCAGTAATAACACTTAGCGCTACCATCAACAAGCGAAATTCTTTAATGAAACCGCCTTAAGGTATCAATGTCCCATTGATGCCAATGGACAGCCGCATACCTAAAATAGGACCCAATTAAGGGGCGAAATTAACCATGCACCTATGACTACCTGCCCGTGGATTGGCGTTAAGTCTCCCTAAACAAGAGGCATAAAAATGGACAAATTAAAATCCATGAGGTATGTCTTTAAAAGAATATCCCGCAATAATAGATTCCTTGGTTTGCCTCTTGTCGGTGTTCTGACGAATATCGAGCAAATCGCTGAGGAATTTTTTCGTGCTTTTCCAACAGCCCTTTAAAATCCTTTCTTTAATGTCTTCACGGCTACCTTCGACCCTACCTGATTCTTATCCCTTAATTCAAATTTTCCTCCATAACTATCCTAAATGTGCCCCAAAATTATTCCTTTACCTTGGTAAGTTATTTTTTTATGTCCTGCTCCTTAGATTAGGGTATATAGTCATAAAACCTCCTCTTTGTCCACTACAAATAATCTTTTAGCCCATCAATGAACTAGTAATTTTACCTTTTGGGGAGGCGGAATGATATTCCCTTGGGCAATCCTCGGCCAAAAATCTTTGGCAAGTTCACCAAAGCATTATTATTATCATCCTTATCGCAACTTAATCGTAAGGGAACGCCCAAGTACTCTAGGTCATCCATATCGAAGAAGCAGGTAAGGTAAAAAAAATATTTTTTTGGAGGGTTTTCCAAAATGCGCATCACATTCAATGTGACAACGTTATCTGCCTTAAGGATAATTTTCATTGATATTTTAATATCCTTCTCTTGTGGTATTGTAATATTTTCTATTCTCCACTCTGGAATATAGCATAATTGTTTCTGGTTGATAATTTTTTTTATATAAGCATTAACTTATTGTATTTTAACGCTCTCACATATAAAATATCCGGCATTCCATAAAAAATTTCCTTGTTTTATAAAATTCCTTGGCGGTTTTCATAATCTGCTTTCCCTAAATTGTCGCACATTTTTTTAAAGTGCAAATCATTTGCCTGTCAAATTCTATATACTCCAAAACCAGTATTGGAAAAAGTTGGCTTATGGCCTAAGGTGCATAGGACATTTTCTTCCGCCACATTTATCAAAAACAGGTTATAACATCCTTGGTAAATGCTTCCTTCATCCTCTATCCAATGGCGCTGGGAGCCACAATCATTACCGCAATCAGAATTCATTTCTGATTTTTAGGCAGCATACAGTAATATCTGGAGCCGTGTTTGACGCCATTGCGGCCTTCCAGCACTCATTTGTTCCTTGTTGTATATTTTGGCAATTGCTCCTTTGACGAAAGTTCGTTAATCTTTCATTGGTCAATGATTAATATATTTTGACGGAATAAATTGGACAATACACTTTTAAACGATCCTTCTGGATCAAAGTTATCCCCTGTTCCCGACACATATCTTGAAACTGCTTAGGGTAAGGCCAGTTGTGCTTATTGCCAAATCTGAACCCCACTCCACCTGCCATTAAAACGGCATAATTAATTTTTTATTCATACTTACTACTTAATCCTTTATTAATTCTACCTCGGCCAAATTGGGTTGAAAAAAGATAACACCCTAGTCAGTAGCCACCTCAAACATCGTAACCGCTTAACGCCTTTTATTTTTCTTTTGAAATAGTTCCATTATATATTTCTAAAGATACTGCCATGCGGCAGCTCAAAAATAAATAGGATTTTTCCTTATCCTGGAATATCAAAATTGTTTCAAGGAGCCAATGACAACTGTAGCATCCGTATCTCAACTACTCGCCTTTGGAAATTTCTAAATGGTGGCTAACATAGGCAAAAGATTAAGTAGGGGAAGACTTCTGGCCTAAAAATGGTAATTAAATATTGAATGACCTTTTCCAACCCAAGCCGTGGGGTTTTTATTTTCCGGACCATATTTCTCAAAAGCACGCAAATTGCTATTTCTGACCAAAGTAATTAAAAAATCGATATTTAATTTAAAGTAGCATTTGACAGTAATTCCTGATGAAGCCCCATTGGGCATCCTCCTATAATCTCCATGCGGGTACCCTCTGAATTTACAATCCTTTAGGTGAAACACGTTTTCCCTATAATAGTTCCATACTTAAAACCTACCGCCTTTCAGGAAAGATACTTTTTCCAAGTGCCTGCATAGCACAATAATTAAGAAATTAAAAGAATCACTTAAATCGAATACACAAGAATTTATCCACAATAAGTTAACCTGATTGAAAAATAGGATAATAGTCCAATATTTACATTTTTATTAACTACAAAGACACTTCTTTCACTAATTTTGTTATTCCCAACATCATTGAAAAAATAACTATTATATATATATGAACGATTTTAAGAACCACCAATAAGCTACTCCTTATTATCGTAGTGCCTCTAGTGTTTATTTTGCTAAAACTTCTTACGTTTTATCTTTAATTCCCCTCATTTTCTCTATGTTTATCGCACTTATTGTTTCCTGCCGATCATGCGTTGGCTAAACAAAAAGAAGGTATCCAAACCATCAAGTATTTTTATTGTTATACTGATTTTTATAGGAGCTTTGAAAATTGGCGGGGAACTAGTTCAACTTTACCAGTAAGGAATTCCTATCTGCCGACATGCGTTTTTTTTCAAAAAGCGAAACGCAAACTAGAAGGCCTTATTATAGGCCATGGAGGACTATCTAGGCATACCCTATTCCCAAGGAAGAAAGTATCATTAATTATATTATCCAAAGAAAGTATGAATGAAGAACTTTGGGGACAACATGGACTTCATTGGAAATAACGCTTTACATGATTTTAATGACGTATTCTTTTTGTAGTGCTATGGCTGGCAGAAACCATTAACGGTCAAAAATTAATGAACACACCTTCTAAAACAAAAGCATACCTCGGTTAAACATTTGTTAAAGTTGGAAAAAGAATTATTAAATTCATTAAGGTGAATTCCTTGGTCGGGGGGGGGGGTCTTTTTACAGGAATCGATTGGGCTGGCATGTGTATTTTTTGACGTAAGTTTCCCATTTTTTGGGGATTATTCGCTTTTGCAATAAATTTTGTTCAAATGGTGGGATCATCATTTCTTGTAGCCCTTCTAGCATTATTTGCGTTCGTTGAATGGAGCCTTCAATACCCTTATTATTCTTTGTGGATTTCTTATTCCGGGGGTAACAGGTTCCTGTTTGGATCAATATGGAAGCCTATATTTATGGCAAAGTCTTTTCTATAAACATAAATTACCGTATTGGTAAATGTGATGGCTTTGGGGGTTATATCTGGGGGTACCAGGATATTATGGCCATCCCCATTACCGTTTATTCAGATTATTCTGGAACAATTTCCTCAACCAAAACAATAGCCAGTCTTTATCTCCGGAAACAAACCACTAAAAAACCTAACTAAAAAAAAAGGCAGTGGACTAGCAGTTTAAACAAGGATATCAAATCCTTCATTTGTTCGAATGGTTTGGGTAACTTCTTTTCAAATTGGGATCTTCATTGTGCAGATCAATACCCATACACATCAAATCTCCAGAGGTGCTGGCAAGCGCTCCTTATAGGAAGTCTTCTAATTACCAAGACATGTCATTGGGCAAAAAAACCCTAGCTGCTGAAGCATGTAAATAAATTCCGGATCGGGCTTTCCATTTTTCAATACATAACAGCTGTAGATATTATCATTAAAAAAGGACAATAGACCAGCAGTAGCCAAATTTCTTTTTAATTTTTTCCTAGGGGGCACTGGATGCAACACAGAACGGAACAGTCATTTCTCCAGGACCGCCTGAATACCCATCTACCGGTTTTA
>Ga0163217_1051693_pt1 | contig 10777 bp, 16 predicted proteins | sample SynspAceP_FD_185933 | JGI IMG/M metagenome (GOLD analysis project Ga0163217, IMG submission 185933) | Saline lake microbial communities from Ace Lake in Antarctica - Synechococcus sp. Ace-P (PacBio error correction) | ecosystem: Environmental > Aquatic > Non-marine Saline and Alkaline > Saline ...
CAAAAGAAAAAAAGGAAGAGGATTCGGGGCCCCCTTCAAAGAAAAACAAGGCCCCCCTTTTTGTTGGTCAAGCCCAAATGAGAAACCCCCGCAAAAAAAACCGCGGGACCTGGCAAATCGCCCCTCCCTGTGGCGGGGGAACTAGCCCCCTGCCGCAAGGCAAGCAGCGGCTGGGGAAACAGGGGCCCCCCGAAAATTCCCCCTGTGGACGCGACCGGGTCCCCCCCCTGTGGCGGCCCTTGGATAACCGAAAGGAAAAGAAAACTGACACTGAAGCAACCCATATGGGCGATCGGGGCAACAAGGAACCTATCGATCGCGAACCCAAAGGCCAAGGCAAAAAACCGCGCAACCTGTCAAAAACCGCACGGGCAAGAGCGCCACCCCGCTCCGGGCGGGGCCGTTTCTTGAATCGGTGACACGATGAACGGGTGGCTATGGCAAGGGGCAAGATAATTCCCTGCAACGGATGTTCATCGCTGTCGAAATAGGCCGAGATCGCCCAGCAATTGTCGGCCCCAATGGCGCGGCAAGTTCCACCGCAATGAAGGCCGTGTTCCGGCATGCTTGGATTGTCCGACAGGGTCCCATGGTGCGTCCTGGATCGGCGGAAGACATAACCGCCCTTCACCGCAGGAACCGGGTGTGGCTAAGGGGATGGGCTTTGTGCGCAAACCTCGAAAATATCCTTTACCTCGATGACCGTCGAAGAAAAACCTCGAGATGGGGGGCCTTTATCCGCCGCGAATGATTTCCCGGCGATAACAATGGCGGCAAGTCTTGACCTGTTTTTCCGATCCTCAAGGAAAAAAACCTATCAGGTCAGCGGGTGGGCTGTCGGGCGGCCAACGTCAGCAAGGTGGCCCGTGGGTCGCGCGCCTGATGACCCAACCCAAAGTTCTGGATGCTGGACGAACCTAGCCGGTGTCTCGCGGATCGTGGATGGACGAACTGTTTGATTGACGTATCATCGAAGTTCCGCCCGCACCGGCATTCCGATCCTGATGGGTCGAACAGAACGCCCCGTCAGGCGCTTCGAGATTGCGGAATTAAGGGGATATGTTCGGTGCAAAGGGGCGAACGCCTTTTACGGTACAGGCAAAGAGCTTTTGGAAGATCCCGAAGTTCGCAAATCGCTTTTTGGGGGGGGTTAAGCGATGCGATGGACCCTTCCACTGGCCCCTTATGGCCTATCCGAGCCAGCCCTTGGCCACCAGCAAAGCAAACCGACGCGGACGCCTGGCCCCAGCGGCCGCCACTGTTTCAACAGCACCGCAGAGCCCGTTTCCAGCAAACCATCGACAATCGGCTGCCGCTTTGTCTGGAGTGCGTCGAAAACGAACCCTGCACAGAAGACAGAGTTCACCCCCGAACCGTCACCGGCACTGCAGGCGGCGCATCTGCTGATGCGCTGGCGGTTAATCCATGTCCAGCGACCGCCGAAACCGTCACTCTGAACCGGCACGAAAACAGGCTAAGGCCGCTGTCCCTGATGGGCGGCGGGTTTTGACCGCCTCGCGCCACCTGCTTCAGGCATCGCCGCGACGGGGCCTGCCCGTTCACCGTGCCATTATGCTGATGGCCTATCGCCATCAGCTTATCTAGGGACATGCAAATAATGGGATTTACCTCAAGCGCTTTTCGTCGCCTTGGCCACTATGTGCTGGTCCGGGCATCGCTTACGGGTCGCAACTGGCGCTTGGCGCGCTTTGGGTGGAACACTGGTTTACGGCATCTTGCGGTTCTCCGAACTTTGCCCTGGGCGATACCCATGGCCTTGGGCATGTCGGCAGTGCTGCTCACGTGGGGGTTTCCAGTCGGCTGGGGCTGAGCCCTGGGGGTCTTGCCCGACCGCACTGCTCGGCCCTGGCCATTCGCGATCATCATCACCATCCGGGACTACTGCTTGGCAACCGACAGCTGGTCCTATAGCTTTTCTACCCGCGAAAAGAAGGCCAAGCCGGTGATTTAGTCATCGTCTCGTTGGGGTGACTTTCGTCTACACGGCATCAGCCCGCTTAATCATCGCGCAGAGGAAATCCAACCGCTTTCTGGATGGGGAACGTTCCATCATCTCGGCGCGGGACTTTAAGAGATGACCCGTTCTCGAAGAAGGGCTGGCGGATCAAGACCACCCAAGGGCTGAACGGTTGTCACGGCTGGGTCATCGTCGTTGCCGCCGCGCCTGTTTTTGGTTCTTGAAACAAGACGGGGTCCGGGCAACTCCATGCGCGCCCTATTCCGACAACGAGGATCTGGGCGCTGCTGTCCGGGCATCAACCCTGAACGGGTGGTCATGATCACATTGGATCATCGTCGCCTGCCTCGCGACCACCGCGGGCGTGCTTTACGGGCTGGACAGTCCTTCAACCTTCACCTATTCCAACTGCTGCTACCGGATTTTTCGCGCCGCCATCGTTGGGCGGGCTTGGCGCCCCATCCGGGAATTTGCAGGCGGTTTTTGTTCATCGCGTTTTTCCCGAGGTGACAAATCACCTATGGCGTGAAGAAAAGTGTTCGGCTACCTCGCGCCCGAGGGGCTTGCCCCGACGGATTGGTCCAGCCTTCTGTACCGACTATAAATTCGCCGTCAGCTTCGTGATCTTGTTGATCGTGCTGCTGTTCAAACCACAGGTTCTTATTTCAGTGGCAAATCGGTAATACGAGACAGTCAATAAAACACCGGCCTTTTCGCCATCGTCGCGGTTCCTGATCGTGGCTGACCCGCGTTGGGACCCAAAGCTGGAACGCCGCGCTGCTGATGCATAGTGCGATGGGGCTGATTTCCAAAGCCATGCATGGCGCTTGGGTAAACCTGCAATGGGGCTTTGCAGGGCTTTTCAACGTGGGGCATCAATGGGGTTGGTGGCATTGGGTGGTCTCGCCGCTGTGCTGATTTATGCCCCCTCCCGAAGGGGCTGGTCGCGGGGCGGCTGGGGCATTGGTCGCCGCCTTGCTAATGGGGCTGCGACGATCTGCTGGCGGTTCAAGTGATGAGCGCAATGGCCAAGTGGGGGCTGGCTCCGCAACGTTGGTCTGCTGGCGGTTCTGGTCGGCGGTTTCTTATCTTTCGCGCCCTGCTTCGACCCTTCGGTCAGCGCGGTGAGGCCGTGAGCCCTGCCATACCACAGTTTATCTCGGGGGGCTTGGCTTGCCCGGTGATCTTGCCTGGCCGGTTGGCGGGCTGTTTGGCCGCCGGTGCTGCCTGCTGATCGGAAAAAGGCCGCCCTTAGGGCTGCGGTCGGATTACCTTGCGATTGCCACCTTGGCATGGCGGAAATCATCATCGCTGTGCTCAAGAACGAGGACTGGCTATCGCGCGGCGTCAAGAATGTTAATCGGCATCCCACGCCTGTGCCCTATGAGATCGACCTGCAAAACGAACGCGAACTTTTGTGGAACAAGCGGCTGGGTCGGGTTTTAACCCTGTGGAAGCGTCGACGCTTTGGGTCAAGTTCCTTGTACGTCTGCCTGTTTCGCCGTGGTGCCTGCTGGTGCCATGTGGCTGAAGCCAGCGGGCACTGAATTCGCCAGGTGGGGACGGAATGCTGCGCGCGATCCGCGATAACGAAGTGCAGCCGAAGCCATGGGCCAAGACGTTACCGCGCGGCATTTGCAGTTGTTCATCCTCGCTCTGCATCTGCGGCATTCGCGGGGGCGATGATGACCACGCTGGATGGCCAGCTGACCGCCGGATCCTATCAAGCCGTTGCGGTTCACCTCCTGACTGGGTCATGGTGATCGTCGGCGGTTCTGGCAATAATCTGGGGGCCGTGTTGGGGGTCTTTTTGATGTGGTACTTTGGGTGGATGGTAAGAACCCATGGGCCCTGTGGCTGAATGCACGCTGGTGACCGCGCATGTCTGATGGCTATTGGCTAAAAGACCATTGATCGACTCCGCCGCAGCATATGCGGTTGATGACCATGGGCGCAGTGCTGCTGCTTGGTAACTTAGGTTCAGCCCGCGCGATTGATCCCCGAGAAGTAAAAGATAGGCCTTATCCCTCTGCGGGATTAAGGCCTGTCTTCGGCGAGGATTTAGGTCCATTTGGAAGGGGCGTTAACGCCCCCTTGACCACGCGCCCAGAATACCACGCCACGAATGCGGCGGCCGGTTGTCCCCCTTAAGCTCTTTATCCCCAACGCTTGCGATGGAACCACAAAGCCTGTCATCTGCTTCGGTGTGCGTTTCGCGTGGATCGGTGTCCACCCCGTTTGGCCAGCATAACGCCGCGCTGCGTTGAATTCGCGGCAAGCTGGCGATGTGTCTCGGCTTTCGCTTGCCTCTTGGCCTGTTGCCGCCTCTTTCCGCGGCGTCTCTGCCCGTTTTGGCCCACCATTTCGAAAAGCCGAGGCGCGGTCGAGGCGGGTGTCGTATTTCCCGGCCATCGGGCTTTGCGCATCAGGGCATCGCGGATGGCAGGATCAAGGGGGCCAAGCCTGCGACGACGCGGCGGATCAAGTCGCTCGACACACCGGGTATCCCTTTTTTCTGCAGCATCGACGTGACTGCTCGCCACGCCGACCTCGCGGATTCGCTCTTCGGTCTCGAAAGCGCGGGGTTGTCGCGGTAGGTGGGCGCGAGCCGCAGGTTTTTGCGGTCTCGGGCGGTAAAGGCGCGCAAGTGGCAATGCTGGATACGGTTGCCCAACTGGCCAAGGATATCCTTCGGTACGTCCGGCGGGGTTTTTGCGTGATGAAATACACCCCCCACCTTTTGGAGCGGATCAGACGCGCACCTGTTCCACCTTATCTAGCCAGCGCTTTTAGGGCATCAATCAACAGCAGATGTGCTTCGTCGAAAGGAAGACAAGTTTGGGTTTGTCCGGATCAACCAACCATCGGAAAGTTCCTGCGAAAAGTTTCGGACAGCAGCCATAGGCAGAAGGTCGCATAAAGTTTTGGGGCTTGCATCAGCTTGTCCAGCGGCGAGGATGTTGAATAAAGCCGCGCCCCGTTGCGTGTCGGTTCGCATCGATCACTTAGCGCCAAGTGCAGCTCACCAAAAAGGTCAGCGCCCCTTGGTTTTCAAGGACGCAGGAGCCGCCGCTGATCGCGCCCACGAGACGCCGCAGACAGTTGCATAAGCGCAGCGCCAACGTAGAGGCGTCTTGCCGATCCAGACCCAGCAAGGATTGCAAATCTTTCAGGTCCAGAAGCGCAATCCGTACTTCGTCGGCGACACGAAGGCAATGTTCAAAATGCCCTCTTGCGCCTCGGTCGGTCCAACAAGCTGCGCCAGCAGCAACGGTGCCCATCTCCGAAATCCGTCGTCCGGACGGGAATGGCCCTGTTTGCCGTACATGTCCCAGAAGGTCCAGGGAAGCGCTGTAGTCGAAAATCGTCAAAACCGATGGTTTGCGCCGCGCTCGGAAAAGGGGTGTGCAACTTGTGGCTAAGCGGAATCCGGCTGCGCGAGCCTGATAGATCGCCCTTTACGTCGGACATAAGAAACACGGCACGCCAGCGGCAGAAAAGCGCCTTTCGGCGAGGATTTGCAAGCGTGACCGTTTGCCCGTGCCCGTCGCCCCCGCGATCAGACCGTGACGGTAGGCATAGCCGATGTTGAGAAATTGGTTTGGTCGCATAGGCCTTCGCCACCCCCGCGATGAAAATATCATTTGGTCACGTATTTAAGTCCTTTTAGGCAATAGCCTGCAGTCAAAGTGCAGGGAGAGCATACAAACTTAACCTTTTTCACACCATAGTGAAATTTTGTCGTCGGTCCCGTGATGTCTTTCGTATCGGCGACACTTCCTCCCTGTCAGACTTTGGCCGTGCCTTCGGGTGGCGGCCCTTTTCATTTTTGGCCAGGGTTTCACCGGCCTGAAACGATTGTGATATTTTATGTTTGAACGGTTCATCAATGCTTTCGTAACGTGCCTTAATAAGTCGGCCAAGTCGACGGGAGAACGAAGAAACAGTGGAAAAGGGGCGCTATGCGTCCTTTTTTCTATTTAGCCCCTGCGATTGGCTAGCATTCCATAACCCCGATGAAAATACCGGCCGAAATGTTGCCTTAAATGCAGGATCGTTTCACCGCTATCAATCCTGAACATTGGCATTGGCGCATGGTAGATGGCGTCGAATTTAAGCTGATTTGGCGAGCATGAAAAAGTTAATTAATCACACTCTCCTCTTTGCGCGGGGCGATGCTCTGACTATGCCCGTTTCCGGTTATGCAGCAAACTGCAGCCACGAAACACCCGCAGCAACAGAACGCTCCGGAACGACTGCGCCTACCGGCACAACCGCTTGAAGCGCCGCCCTCGACGAAGAGAACACCACCCACCGGCAGCAAGCACAGATGTGCAATCGCAGCTCAAGCCTTGGTTGAAGACTCTGACGGTTGAGCGACCTTTGAAAGCCCCTAACATCCAAGAAGTGATTACGTGCGTGGGAAAGTGCGCTGCATCAAGACCGAAGAACGAGGTCGACCCCTGCAAATGTAACCAGCTGATGGATGAATGGCCAAGGCGCAACCTGTTGCCGAATTCTCGTGTTCCGTTGCAGCGGCGGCAAGGCAAGGCAGGTGCCACGGTTGTTGTACCATTGGAAAACGGCCCTGCCCTCGCCAAAATGACCCTGAACCGTACGATGGTGGCAAAGCCCGGGTTATCCTTTCCGCGTTCTGTAACCCCGTTGGTGCTATGTTGCGCATGGGTCTGAAACGATGCCCGACGTTGCCGCATTCCAAGCGTGGCAAGGAGCGTGATCACGATTGTGCCCGCGCTGGCCCCGACAGAAGGTTGAACTGGCCCTTGTCCGCTTGAACGGGTTCACAGCCAGCCTTCGACAAATCCTCGAATTGTTGAAAAACAAGTAAGTCTTTGGTTGGTCATCCTGGCCACCTGAGTTTACAAAAGCCGCCTCTGACCGTTAGGCGGCTTTTTTATAACGTCGACGTTTTGGGTTTCTCGCGTGTTCAGATTGGCGCGCAGGGCCAGCACCGCGTTCATGGCGCCAAAGGCAAAAGCATTGGGACAGCGCGACCCAGTATACCCGCCATCCCGTGCGATAAATTGGCACAACGTCCAGCGCACAGTCGGGGTCGGTTTCTTCGTAGCCGATGTCGGGCGAATCACCCCATCACGCGCGCCATGATGCAGGCCAAAAGCTCTAGCCGCGCCGGTGGCACCGATCAAATGGCGCGTGCATCGACTTGGTTGAACTGTCATCAGCCTGTCCCGCAATGGGTCCCAAAGACAATCCGCTAGCCGCTGTTGCGCAATTCGGTCCTTGTCGTTGGCCATCGTGCGGTGCCGTGCAGCGTTGAATATAGCCCACCTCGTCAGGTTGATCCGCGCGTCCTGCAACGCGCCCTTGAATGGCGTGCGCCCCTGCCTTGGAGGCATCACAATATCTGAAGCATCCGATGTCATCGCAAACCCCGATACCTCACACAGGATTTTCTGCCCTCGGGCACTGCGGCGTGGTCGTAGTCCTCGAATACAAAGATTCCGGCCCCTTCGCCCTGCACCACATCCCGTTCCGATTGGCCGAAAACGGGCGGCAGGTCGTCGCGTGACATACGCGCAAGACGCTTCCACGCTTTGACGCCGTCCGAAACACAGCAATGGATTCCGATCGCCCGTACCATGACGGTGCCATGCCGCTGCGGATCATTGAAAAGGCCTGCGCCATGCGTGGTTTTGATGATGCGCAAGCGGTAGAGACGGTAACGACGGCCCCTTAAGGTGATGCTCCATGCTGACGTGCTGGCTGCGGCGTTATTCATCAGGAACGTGGCACACAAAGGGATGCACGCGGTTTTTTTTCCCTCGGCATAGACACCGCGCGGTAGTTATCGTCCCACCGTGGCTAACACCCGCCGCTGCCTACCAAGCACAACGCCAGATTTTGGCAAGCTCCCCGCGAAACAAGCCCCGACTGGGGTAATCGCCTCGTTGGCGCGCCAGCGTGAATTTGGGTGAACCGGTCATAGAGCGCAATTTTTTTGGGGTTGTCGCTGGCTTTCACGTCAAACCCGTGCAACCTGACGCCGAATCTTGGATCGACAGCCGTTCACGTCACGAAACGCAAGGCGGCCCCGATAACCGCAGACCCCGTTTCCGCATGGCCCTTGCGAGCGTATCGGGCACGTCAACCAAAAGGATTGCCGTGCCCGCGCCCGTATGACGACCCGTTTCAAACGCCGTAGGCCCTGCTCGGCGGCGCAACCGTTCACCCCTGCGACGATGCTCGCGACGCTAGAAGAATATCAATACCCGCGTGCATCGGGCTGGTTCGCGTTTGAACAGGGACGCGATACATCAAAAGGTTTCTTCGATCGCAAGATGCTTCGAACGATGCTCCCATGCCTGTCGATGCCCCAGACTGGTCCAGCGGGTGCTGTCAATGCTCACATCGATCCGATGGCGTCAGAAACGCTTGAATCGGCATGAAATGCTGAGACCTGAAATCTTTGAATGTTCATGCCTAAGTTCCTCCGTCAGAGCGGGCCGCGGACGACCCTAGCTTGTTTCACTGTCTTGGAGCTGCCCATCTGGGATTTTAACGCCGCCAACATAGCGGAAGCACGGAGCGCGGCAAGCGCGCAGCGCCTTGTTAGCCTTCGTCTGTTTGGCCCATTTCCGTCGCGGGGATAGCCGGCAGCAAGACCGTCCTGCGGCGCGTTCGACAGAATTTGGTGCGCCGCCGCGATCCAACACCGTCGCCGATGGTGATGTTTTGTCGCTGACATCCACGCTGACCTGCCAAGCACGACATTATCGCCAATCTGTCACCCGGAGCCCGCGATGCAACCTGACCACAAAGCAGACAGTTCTGCCCACTCACAACGTTGTGGCCCAAATGTACGAAGGTTATCGAGCTTGGTGCCGTCGCCAATCGGGGTGTTGCCGAATGGTGCCGCTATCCACCGTGGCAGTTCATCCCACATTCCACGTCATTCCCGATGGTCACAGCTTCAAGCGTGGTGAATACGGGTCCATTGTTGCGCTTTTTTTGTGTCGCCGCGATCGCCAGGTCTTGCGGGTCCTGCTCAACTGTGCTGGGTTCGGCTGTCCACAAAAGGAAAACGTCGCCGCGATACGCGCGCCTGTTGTGCGATGAAATCGTCGCCGTGGCGGACCCCGACAAACTCGATGCTGAACGTGATCCGCAGATAGGCCGTTCTTGCCCAGAACCGCGTCTGTTCGATGTACATTGGCGGCCCGATGACAGAGCCCAGCGCCGATCTGCGCACCCTGCCGCACAAATTGCCAGCGCCCTACGGATACATCGTCTGCCAGCCTGTGCTGTCGGGTCAATGACGGCAGAGGGGTGGATACCCGTCCCAAAGCCCCCTGGCCCCGGGTCCATCAATGCGGGTCAAGTCCCGACATGGCAAAACGCGGACGGTCCAGGCAGGATCGCCGCCTTCAATCGCATCTCTTGCCAGTGGCATCGGGCCAGAGCATGGCCAGCACGCGCCGCGCCGTCTGACAGGGATAGCGCGTATTTGGGCTCAATGGCGAGCGCCAAATCGTCGGGACCCGCGTCCGCTGGCTCTGCAAGTTTGGTAAATGTAAAATGGACGTATCCCCGACCGCTGGCAAGCCAAGTGGCGTCGGCTATCTGTTGGATGGTAATAGGTCATCATGCCGGTCCCTCCCTTAATCAGGGATCGAGTTAACCCTTGAGAAACCGCGCCCAATGGCACCTCCCGCCTTGCTCGCGCATCCAAATTGGCGACCGTCGCGGCCATAGATGTCGGCCAGCGATACTGCGTGTGACCGCGTGGCGTGTAAAGGCAGTTCCGAAATAGATGAAGGTGGACGGGCAGTTTCGTTGTCCAGAATGCACAAAGGTTTTCACGCCCTGTGGCTAACTGGCGTTTGAAATACCCGACCGGATATCAGATAGTTTGCGCCGCCCAGAAGTGTATAGGCCCAAAAATCAAACGGATCCGCGGCCGCACACAGCCGTGGCTAAAGGCTCGCAACATCACGGCTGAACAGGCCTTTTTGGACGGCGTGGTCGTGCAGGGTAAATGTGTGTATTTGTGGGGAAGATGAACTTTACGCAAGACCAAGCGCATTGGTCTGCCCGGGCTTTTGGCGCATGCCATAGGGGAACGTGCGTTCAGTATAACGGCTAAAGTTTCACCGAGCCTCGGCTGACAATCCGGGCCGCGGCCATCGATTAGATCAATATGGCCCGCGCATTCGGGTTCCGCTTCCATCGACGGCAGTATTCTTTTGGTCACTTTAATTGACCGTGGCACCGTCCAATGTGGGTTTGATGACGATGTTAATTCCATCACTCCGAAAATTCCGGGTCAGGGGTCTGACTGGTTGGCTGCCAACGAACGGTACGGGTTTCGAAAGTTACCAGCCGTTATCGACCACAGCCGTCGGTAAACGCAGGAATAATTACCAGAATGTGGCGTGCACGCGGTTCCTTGTTCAGCCAAAGCTCCCGCTCCATCGTCGACGATGACCGATAGGCAGACGGGTTTCGACGGTTTTGTTGATCTCGCCATAGTGCTAAGACCGGCCGCCGTCCTGCGTTCCAAACCGTGGTCTTTCTGAAAGCTTGACGGCCGTCTTGCAGCGTTGGCGAGAGAGTCACTCTCTCGATGCGCTTATCTAAAGGTACCGCATCGACATCAATCGGCATTGCGCAGCGCGGACGACCTGCCCCGCAGTTGGAGCAGCCCGTTTCAAACGACGACCGCGGGCACCCAGGTCGCAGGGCCCAGCGCCTGGCTCAGCAAATGCTGCCATCCGCAGCTTTTTCACGCATCAGGCAATTACATATTCATCGTGTTCG
>Ga0163217_1054883_pt1 | contig 10777 bp, 4 predicted proteins | sample SynspAceP_FD_185933 | JGI IMG/M metagenome (GOLD analysis project Ga0163217, IMG submission 185933) | Saline lake microbial communities from Ace Lake in Antarctica - Synechococcus sp. Ace-P (PacBio error correction) | ecosystem: Environmental > Aquatic > Non-marine Saline and Alkaline > Saline ...
TGCTTTTGGCCTAATCCTTGGTGCTGTGGGTGTCCCCTTGTAAGTAAGAATGGTTAGAGAGGTGATTTAAAAGTCCACCCATCACACCGGCAAAACAGGGGCATCGTGAGAGGGATGGCCCTTTTGACCACTTTTAAAGTATGGGTATGGAAGAAAAGAATTTCCCGATTTTTCACGAGAAGTGAGCTATAGTCCGATCCTCCACCATTTATTCTTTCGTAGATACATGATTATTTTTCCGAAATATAGCACTGAATGGTAATCCCAACTCCATTGGAACATCAAAATAAAATACGTCCTATTAAAGCGGCAAACTGGACCTCCATCCACACCAGTGTGGCGAAGTTCTTCCTAAGCACGCAGGATATTTCTTCCACCTTCTCTCGCATTAACTCAAAAAGCTAATCGTGCTATTTGTCCCTCGACTGCCTCAATGCAGTTGAATGTGCCAGAGGTAATAGGCGTTCTTCGCGCTTGAAAGCCCGAATAAGGCTTGCATTAGGGCTCCTGGTGTCCAAGAGATTACACTTTTAGGACTTCACGAGAGATAGATTCCTTGGAGAAAGGTCATCCTGAGTCAAGCACTTTTGAAGTCTGCGAGGCGTCGGAACCTCCGGGAAATCTTGTACCCTTGAGAAGGTTCTGGATCAAAATCAGAATGAGCTTTAGCTAAGCATGAATGCCCAGCGGCGATGAAATTAACACTGTGATCAGTATTTAAACAAACGCCCGGTACTTGAGTAAATTACCAATTTGCGGCGGGAGCCTTTCCCGATCTGGAACAGTAGTCTCCGCCTGTAACTCATTCAACCGGCTGACCATCTGCGAACCCTCTCCACCTTTACCTGATTTTAGAAGCATATTTTATCAAATTTCATCGATAAAGGATGATGCGCATTGATTCTCTGCCCAATCGTGAATCGCTTTCTTCTTTGGACTTCGTCTCAAATCAATCTAGCCTTGGGACCATCTCGCTCTTCAAGTATCACTTTTTTTTCTGCCTTCGGAGATCGTGAAGTTTTTTTCTTTTCTTAGACCTTTTTGGTCATCATGTTGGATAATCATGGATCCTGAAAGACCAGCCATACTTGCGTCGTCCATCATTCCATTGCCGCATCATCCCTAAACTCGGGGAAAAAACCACACCGGTGAAACCTTGCGCTCGACATTGATTTCAAGCGTGGCGATCATGCAGCTCGCCATCTCGAAGCTTTTCGCCCCGGAAACGCTCACGAGTCCCGATATTAAATCCTGATCATTGAGAGTGGGTTCTCCATCTTCCCACTTACCTTCAATGGTAGTCATTCGTGTTGAATCTCATGTCACTGTTTTACAGGTCGCGCACTCAGAATCTCCTACAAAATCAGTTCCTTCCAACAGCGTTTAGTGGCTTGTTGTTTCTTGACCGTCTTCATTTTCTGCTCACGCGCACCCGCTGCTACCGATGTGCTCGCGACCCCAGCATCTTCGCACCATGCTCTCTCCAACAATCTTCTTCCGCCCATATCCTACTTCGTGAAACTTAGATGCCTCTACTTTAAGTAAAAGGGTGCTTGAGCATCTTGGCTAAGCGCGTGCAAATCTCAGTCTTTCCGACTCCAGTCGAAACCGATCATGAGAAATGTTAATTAGGCACTATATCCTCTGGATTCCTGATCTCACCTATGTAGTCCGGCCGAATTCGTGGGTTGTTCGAAGTGCAAATCGCCACATCCGTGCTTTGCATCATTCCTGATCTCGGATGGAATTATAAGTGATGCTACTTATCTAAGAGAGAGTGTCTTGGAAGTTAGGCTTACGTATTTTATCCATATTTTAATATGTTTAATCCGTGCTTCGAAGAGGTTTAGAGAACTGTTCACCCCAGATTTGCCTATATATATATCTTTTGAGTGAGTCGGAGTAAAGGGTTAATACCAGCGGTCGACTCAACTTAGATTTCAACAAAGCGATATCTGAGGGAAGACCGGGCCGGTCTCTACTCGATCTCAAAATGAAAATCGATGCCTTGATGTATTTGGCGAATCAATCTTCCCTCCGTAGGTGTCGCTTATCTTTCTTCTCTACACAAGAATAGATCCTCATTAGATTCCTGCTACGCTTAGAGCAGCGAGATTATGTGTTCATTTGATTCCTCCACACTGGCATTATAAACCTTTCAAAATCAGTAGAAAATTGTCACCAGCTCATTGCCAACTTTGTGCTTTGAATTTTTTCTTTGCGTAAAAAAAAACCGACAGCCATGCGCAGTCAACACGTGAATTCCCTGCAGACACGGACCTCCAGCTTGTTTGGAACTGCCCCCTCCCCTGCTGGCACGTGGATAGTGCAGGAGAGAGAGTTGAATTAGAATGGATACATCTGGATAGTTTCGCTTTTTATTTCAAGTCAGAGGAGAGTGTGCGGTGGCATGGAGCGGACTGCGCTTGTCAAGAGCACCATCTCTTCCAGTGTTGTCGGTCATACTATCAACGTGGATTCGATCAGAGAGAAGAAATCTCATTCACGCAAACACCTTGTCCACAAGCAAGTCCAGTGAGAGAGCGCTCATCTTATATCCTGATAGATTTCCTTATCAAAATCCACGAGCTAATATCACTTTGAATAGCTTCAGGGTGATTTTCGATCATACTCCCCACTCCTCCATCGCCACAGTTGAACTTTGGCCACGTTTCCGACACTTTCCCACCCAAAAAATCACTCTTTCAAGGCTTTCTGACTCCCAGATTCTCGGTGTAATCTTCAATGATTTTTCTAAAGCTTTTTTCTCAAAAGTGACTCTGAGTGGACACTTTGCAAACATTCCATCGTTCCTTCCTTGTTTTTTGGGAACTAAGTGTTTTTTAGCAATCTCGACTTTTTACTCTTGGGTATAGCTGTCAACCAAACGTTAACGGGCCCCCTCGATGATTTGCCATTGTACTAAGCGACCCGCAGGTGCTGGTTGAATATTTATTCGGGCAGACGAATTTTGCTGTACGCGATGAAAGAGCCAACTTTACTCAAATCGTATTCTAACTCTGGAAATAATTAAATTAGAAAAATTTGCAGATTAATTCCTGCCTCCGGTGGGGTCAAGAACTCCAGAAAAGCCCTGACCTGTTGTGGATCTCACCTCTGAAGTTCCTGAAAGAAGCTTATCGATCTCCACTCCGAGGAACGAAATACCACCCCCTGGATTTTTGAGATTTCCTCACCTTTTTCATATCTCTGGCATGATCTTGCCTGCATTGGCACCTTTTGCGCGACGATACGGTTTCCTCTTCAGACTGTCCCGACGAATCTCCGCTTCATCGATGGCGCTCCACCGAGAGACATTCGAATATATTTTCTTCCTAAAGCGGAAGCAATTGACTTTTTCCTAAGAGGATGTTTTACCGATCGCCAGGAAGGTTCCATGAAAAGGCAAAAGGATTAGGTCCCTTTAGAGAATCATATTTTTCAAACTTCAACAAATGGACTGGCGCCAAGGTAGTTCGCACTCGCAGGGCCGGCTATCTTTGACTTTTTCATAAGTACCAAAGTGAACACATACTCCCCAAAATCCTCTTTTGTGCATGCTTCAGATTCAAAATTTTATCTCCTGAGTGTATTTCCCATTTTCCATTAGGCAACTCTATCCACCATCGTTTCTATGCTGTAGGTTGAGCGCAATAGTGATGGGGCAGGCGGCAGGATTGATTTGGAGGAGAGAGTTTTTTTTCAGCTTTCCTTTTCGAAGTGAATTTATGGACTTCCTGATTCTCAAAGGTGTTGCAAATGCGACCGGGGACGAGCCGCGCAACGCATCCCTCCCCAAGCCCCTCCGTTGTGGTCCGGACCTTCTTCACCTCGCAAAATTCGGTCTGAAGAATCTTCTATCATCCCTGCTCGCACGACAGGGAAATAAATCGTCGAAATTTGTTGTTGATCGTATCTGTATGAAAACTTCTTTTGAACTCAGATTTTCAACTCCAAGTCATCTGATTGTCTTTCATCGATAAAAGTTGCAAGCCAATAGGGGTAGCTATTTTCCCACTACCCAATGCCATTGATTTTTCCAACAAGCGCTGGCTTTAGACTCTACAGAGAAGCATATAATATTATGACGGCAAACGCCAAAATGAGCTCGCAGGAGAACAGCCGTTATTATTCATGTGTATCTCGCCTCAAATCCTGGACTGTGCCTCAACGAAGGAATCATCTGGATTCAAGTGGAGAATTCAGGGGTAGAGAGTCTTTTTAGTGATGCTCTTCAAGGGGCTTGAATTCTTTTTGAACTCTTCGGTGAAATTTTCCTCCATGATATTTCCACTTAGCGGATAAATACGGTGTCATCGGTGACCTGCTCTCTTGATCCCTTGAATTCGCTTTCTCTAACCCTTGCGAAACATGATCGCGTGTGTAATTCATCTCACTTCAGCGCAAAACGATCATTTTCCGATGGATTGTGGCAATATGGTAAACCAAAAATCCACCAAAGACCGCCCGGTTCGATTGACTTGGTAAAATATCCCTCCTGCCCAGCCTGGCATCATCACTCTATTCTGCATTGATCTGCCGCAACATCCTTCTTGCCCAATTAGTTTATTCCCCTTCTGAGCTTATCTATTTTACCAAACGGATAGATACGCGTGTCTCCCACGGTAATCGGGATCACCTGACTCTCCAGGAAAAAACACGCTGTATTTCTTACGGATAGAAGAGTGGGAAAGTTTTCCCTTCTCGATCAAACCTCTTTGCCCTGAATCTTTCGCCATCTTCGGGCAGTGATGTAGGTTGAAAGAGGTCCTCCCCTCTCCGGCCAATTTCACCAACCATCAAAATTCTGAAATACAGAATTTTACGAATTGACTCATATAGACGATTGGACAGACATGCTGTCTTTTAATACTAAACCAAAAAGAAGAACCTTCCTAAAATGAAGGTTCTTCCCTAAAATGGCAAGGCTGATGGCCAATAAGCGAATTTGGTCAGAATGGCAGGATTTATTATCCAATCTGATTCCTTTAAAGGTATTCAGGATCAAAATTCAAAAACGAAGGGCAGTCCTGCGAACCGAGGATGTACATACGCCCATTTGATTAAAAGAAAGCTCTATTTGTAAACAAAAAAGCCAAAGTAGGTTTGCCGTGTTAAACTCCGCATTTTTTAATTCAAACTTCTCTGCAAAAGTTTGGTTTCAATTGAAAATAATGCCAAACGTCGCCTTTTAACAAACACTTAAGCTAGACCCAGAAGGAAAATCTCTAGTGAGTCCATCAATCCTCTTGACAAATTCCCAATCAAGCGTCGATCATTTCCAACTTAAAAAGAGCCCATAATCGTATCCCTGAGATCTAACATTGCCTTGTCCAAGCGCTAAGGTTGGTCTCGGATTGAAAAGTAGAATATTTCGAGAAAAATTGGGGAAGTTTTTGCCACGCAACTTTGACCGCGAGAGTATTGGTAGCAAAATCAATAGAAAAAACCTTCGATATCGTAGGAGGCCTGAATGATTACCAATTTTAAATCTAGGATAAGTTTTCCATTTGAAACGACTGACTAAAACTTCCCCCATTAGTTAGGAAATGGGCTTAAGGCTTGGGGAGAGGTTAGATGCAGGATCAAATTCATAGAAAGAAGTCGAATTTTTGTAGGGAAATTCATCAAAAAGTAGAAACATAGATTTTGTCACCAAATCAACAAAAAACCATCTTTTCCTGTAGAACCACTTAAGGAAGCCAAATTAACCTACACTTCCAACAGCAGGATTTAAACAATACATGGTATTTGTCAGAATAAATAAAATAGCCTTTCCCGATAAAGTCACTTCCATATTATTTGGTGTTACTCGATCGAAGTGATTGAGGCAAATCATAAGCCGGAACATAGGTAAAGCTGTACTTACAGGAGCCGAATTAGTTGAGTTTTTCTTTCCAAAAATTTATTTAAGGCAAAAACACAAAGCTCTATTCTGTAAAGCACCATTGGGTGAAACTGAAACTCCACTTCAGAAGTCTGAAATAATTTTCCAAAATTAAGACGAATAGAAGGCTCCACTACTCAGTAATGGTGGGATCGAAGAATAAATGGGGTTTAAGGTTCTTTTACTTCGCTACATCCTCCATATTTTCTATCAATTCAAAAATCTTGGGCCCGCAGCAGGTCCGTATCGCGGCAATCTCAAAAGGTCTAACCTCATAAAACTGCTGTCTCAGCTTCAATTCCGAAAAAGTGGATTTTTGGTCCTAAGAAAAAAGTATTCGGGTCGAAGATAATATTTTGATCATGCTCACTCCCCAGCACATTAGTCTCGTCTCTTTCCTGGCTTGGACGCAAATAGATATTCACATTCGAGGAAAAATAGAAAATCGCCGGTAAACGTCCACGTCAGACGCGTATTCAACTTCTTTTCTTCAGTAGTAAATATGGGTTTTTCGGAACTTTAATGGAAGAATCAAATCATAGGCATTGTCTTGAAATTACAATATTCCAAGTTAAAGCGCCCAAACATCAAATGCTGCAATTACGATAGGAAAAAAATTTTAGGGATGATGATTTTAAATCCAGATTCAGAATAATCAAAAAAAATGGAATTCCACGTTTCGAAAATTTCCTCAACTTTCATCAAAAAACCTGTAGATTCTTTGGATTAGCAACTTCAATGTAATCGTATCTCCGAAATACACTTCGGGATTGGAAATTTATTTCTGAGAATAAAATTCCTTAAGATCCTTTGCTTCGAAACCCTATACTTTCTGAATAAGAGAGACTGTTTTTTCTGGGGTTCGGAGAAAAGAAGAATACATAATAATCCTCCCTTGGAATTAGTGCGTGTGTGAGAGAGAAAAAAGTTGTTGGTGGCGAACTTTGTATAGAAATTTTGGAAATCAGAACTAATGTCAGGTCGACTGAACCATAAACAAAACCGTCTCTAAAATCAGATCAGGACCTAGACCTTTTAATCTCTGGCACTAAACTCGACATTTTCATCTATAATCCAACTTAGGACCGGAAACAATCAATTCCAGTTTATTGGGAGCTGATCCTCCTCCTTGCATGCACCAAATAATAGTACCAAAATACAAATGACTTTCGATACTGTTCATTAACTGAGAGATCGATCCTATTGAAATGATAATGCCAGTTCGACAAAACTAGAGAGTTGCAAGAATATGGATGGTATGAGTTGTCACACACTCCCAGGAGCAGATCAAAAAACTGAGCTTTCGTGAAAAGTCTCATTCGATCACACGAGTGGAAATTTGCTCCCAATTTTAATCCTGGAACAAATAGTCGATTTCACACCGGTGCTATTTATTTCTATTATAAATATTTAGTCTACCGCTACCTTTAATAAGTTCTTCTGTAATGATGCCTGAGGTAGAGAGAGAGATGCTACGATACCAAGCGGGCACACTTATCCTAAGAATAGACGTCTGTTTCAATTATTTTCGATAGAAACTGTACTCGACTGCGTTGGAATGAACTAATGCTAGTTGATCTTGGAATTTTTCATTCAGCTTCGGATGATTACAACTCCTGGGGATTCAAATCTGCTTTGATAGGTGTATTGAGGAGTTCCGACTCCAAGTCGCAAATCCAAAGAGATACCTGGGAATTTCCGAAAAGTCAATGTAACCCTTAGCCCCTTGGAAGGCTGGTAATGAATAGTGTTATCGGTTCCCATTTTTTTGAACTCTTTTTCGACCGAGCGTCTCGTAAGTGGAAACTAAGAAAGCCAATCCCTGCCATCAAAATTGGAGATACTTTCAAAAAACTGATGAATTAATATGACGTAGTATAAGGTATCCTTACACTGGTGATAAGGCCTCAAGAGCTTGACGAAATCAAGCCTCTTCCATTTTAGACTTTTTCAATTTGATATTCAATTTAGTCACAAGTACCAGCCATTTGAATTTTAAGCGTACTTATTATAATAGGCTTTTCACATAGCGCTTTGAGTTTTATTGCTCAATCTGACCTAGGGGTATAAAATTGCCCTTAAGCTCTAAATAATTTAGTCCCATTGTCCATGAAGTATCTATTATTTAAAATTCAGTTTGCAAATTCACGGATACTAAAAATTTGAACAAACTTGGGAACTCAACTTTCGCCAAAGGACAAGTTTTTAGTCATGAAAAATCTAGGAAATTGCTAATCCAAGGCTTTAGATCTTTGGATAATAAGTGGATTGTCTGCACCATCTACCATAAAACAAGGGATTGATAGGTAAGGCTTCATCATATTTATTCTGGATTTTTACCAAAAATTTTTACCCCTGAAGGCAATTATATATAAATCCTCGAGAAATGGGGCCGTTCATCGGGTTTCACATGTTGTCGTAAAGAAACTTAATCAAGAAATCCGCTTTGAGCCTGAAATCCTAGTGGAGTAAAAGAAGGAATAAACATCAGAATCCCCAAGAGAGTTTTGTTGGCCCAATTAATTGAATTTGAAAGAAGTACATAGTTAAGTAAAAAGAGTTGAAACTAGATTGCGTAAAGAATAGTAAATTAGTTTTGAAAAAATAATCAAAGTTCAGAAAAAGAGATTACACAAAAAAAAGCCAAATCAAATACCTGGCTTTTCTTTGTGTGGGAATAAAGAAGAAATTAATCTCCCCGTAAATATCTTCAAATATCATTTCCGATCGCAGAGAGAATCCATCAAGGCAAGCAAGACGACGACTATGCTACTTTTTGTGCATTTTCAGGAATCTGTCTTGATGGGGCTCGACCTGAGATCATTTCGTAAAGCAAGATAGATCACATAACAGGGGAGTGTCCACCATCCAAAGCAGGTTTAGGAAAGTAAACTTCATAAAAGCTAAGACAAATTGAAATCAAGAAACAAGCCAGAATTTTGTCCCAGTCCAAGTATCGTCCAATAGATCTTCGCGCATTCCCAATGAGGCAGATATCAATTTCCGGGTAAGAAAACTTCACCCGTGAACATTTTACCTAAGGCTTTTGCATTGATGAATTACTAAACGCTGAAAAAGCTCGGTTAGTCGAAACTCGAAGCCTTTGCGACAGCTTCTCCAAAATCCATATATTCTCTCAACGAACAAGGCTCTATCAAATGGCAATCACTGCGATAATATCAATCGTACCTCTTTCGGTGTTGACTGCTACTAGTGTGGAAAGTAGTGTCCCACCATGAAGAGCGTGATTTCTGCTTCCCTGACTATTTTAAGCTTGGCAATTTCCGTCTGGCCAACTCATCAAAATAAGTCACTGAATTTCCCATTGACTGCAAGATCCTAATATTCAAGAGCAATCCCAGCTTTCGCTGCCGCACCACCCTCATCGATTATGACAATTGGAAAGGATATCGAAATATCGCACGAAGCTATTTAATGCTTCCTGACTGTAAAATGAATTTGATAAATCCACGAGGAATATCAAATCTGCATTCTGCTTGCCTGCTCGCTCAATTTTGGTATAGTTAAAACCCATTTCGCTCAACAGAGCAGAACGCTGGCTCAATCATTGATAGAAGTATAGCCCTCACCATTTATTTATCCATTATTTTTGTCTCCTGTTTTGGAAGCCTATTGAATTGACTATTTTCACGTGCTACTTTATCTCTGTTTTCGATAACTTGATCCCGAGAAAAATAAAGTTTTTCGCCCGTTCTGGTAAACCAAGAAAACGAAGATGATATACCGGTAATCACATTGACAAGTAATCCCGCCCAGCATCACGATCAGACGGCCTGCATGCTGGCTTGGATCTGACTCCCAAGGTTGAGGTTCGGCCGACATTTGATTCGAATCCCATAGATTCATCGATCATGAGAGAGAGAGAGCCCGAGTGGAATCGCACCAATCGAAGTATTCTCTCTCCAATTGGGAATCGCGGCGAATTTTTTGGAGGAAAGCCGATAGAAAATTTTTTCAGCTCGCTATTGCAACATCTTGGCGTAAGTAAGTGACCCAAACTCATGCAATCCTACCAGAATCGAGCAATCCCAGTAGCAATTGGCCACCATAATTAAGAAGTATCCATTATTTTATTCTTTTGTTTAGTTCTTGTGTTATTTTCTCTTGACTCCTCAAAATCTGTGGGCAACGAAATCTTCTAGACTTGGTGTGCAATAAACTCAGCTTTCGCTAAAGTTTCTGCAATCTATACTCTGACACTTCAAGGAATCCTACTTCTTCTCTAAAAAAGCAGCAACGGCTATTTTCATTAGAAGCGTTCAAAATTGCAGGAGCATTGCCCGCCGCTATGGCGCCAACGCATCTAAAATGCTAATGTGAAGGTTCTAAAGGTTTTTTTGTCCGGTTGCTCAAAAGTCAGATTAGGATAACAATTTAAGAAATCATCGCTCAAAATCATTTTTTAATCGATTCAGGAAAACTCAAAAGCGAACGAAATCGGAATACGCAAATATCCCGGGACAGGCCAAGTTGTGCTTTAAAGTGATCCGTCCTCAAACTGAAACAAAGTGAATGGTGATACTTTGCGGAATGGAACACGACGGTCGGATTTGCTCAGGTCCTCCCAACGCCAAACAACCATCTTCGCTTCAATTACCATCCAGTCTTTGTTCATCAGTGAGGCTGGGGAAAATCTTCCCCCTAAATTGGTAATCTTGGCCCCCATTTCCCATTGGGATGTTTGAGCGCCTGACTTTGGTTCTGATTTCAAGAACTCTCGTCTTCCGCGGAAAGGTCCTCCGGTATGGCCGTAAGGGTATTATTTTCTCGATTGGATTGTGAAATTCACAAATCAAACATTGAAAAATCGCGGGAAATGCTCTGAGTCCACCAGGGAAGATATTTACTCCATTCGCTTTGGCAGAGCGA
>Ga0163217_1057118_pt1 | contig 10777 bp, 13 predicted proteins | sample SynspAceP_FD_185933 | JGI IMG/M metagenome (GOLD analysis project Ga0163217, IMG submission 185933) | Saline lake microbial communities from Ace Lake in Antarctica - Synechococcus sp. Ace-P (PacBio error correction) | ecosystem: Environmental > Aquatic > Non-marine Saline and Alkaline > Saline ...
AGAGAGAGATAGCGCTTTCAGTTTGATGCTGGACATTAGGTAATGCAGTACTGCCGCTTCGCCGGGCAATTCAACCGGGCAAAAGGTGCGGCGGCTGATGCTAAATCCGCCCGCGGAGGGCCCTGGCGCTGAACCAAAGCCCGGAGCTTGGGGCCGAACCCCGCCGAAAAGCCCTCTGGCGGTGGATGCCTTGTTTGAAAATGGGCCCCCCGCCCGGGGTCGGGCAAGACCCCGAAACCGTGCGCCTGGCCTCGCCCAAAAGCCCATACATGGCCGGGGCCCGACGCCTGTGCCGGATTTGATATGAACACCCTGGGCCTCAGGAAAGCATTACGCCGCCTCAATTACTGAGGCCGCGCCGCCAGGCTATGTTGGGGGCCAGCTAAGGGAAGGCAATTACCCTTTTTTGACCGCGAGGCCATCGAGGCAAGTTTTTCGGCAAGCCAGGCATTGTTTGGCTCTTCGAATTGAGCTGGAAAAAGCCAAGCGAGCCGGTGATACCGGGCCGTTTGATGAACAATTTTCGACAAACGGCCAGCCTTACGGCCCTCAGCTCGGGCACCAGCAACGCTGATTTTCGCAAACAGCCTGATCTTCATGACCAGCAATGGTGGGTGCAACAAGCCCTCTGGGCCCCCTGGCAGCAGCGCCAGCAACAGGGCTGCGGGCGCTGGCTTACCGGAGAGTTGGCGCGTGGCGGTCCAGGAAAACAGAAACAGCACAAACAGGCCTGGAAAAGGCGTTGCGCCGGAATTCTTCAACCGTATTCGACCAGCAGTTTTGAGCTATCAACGCTGGAAGATGAGGCAGGTCCCATACTGCTGGTCGAGCTGGCGCTGGAACGGCTGAAACAACCGCTGGCCCGGCATCAGGTGCAGTTTCTTGCCGAACCGGCGCTGAAAACCTGGCTCGGTGACAGGGGTTTTTGAAACCGACGCTCGGCCGCGCGGGCCATGGGCGCCAGTTTTTTCGCCAGCTCCTGGAGCCGAGGTGGCCTCGCGTGTTTACTGGAAACGCTGACAGGCCCGCAGGCTGCTGTTACGGGCCTGACCCTGGAATGCGCAGAGACAATCCCGATTAACCCTGAAAGGTCCCAAACGACTGACAGAAAAAAACCCCGCCGAAGCGGGTTTTCAATACCGCTTGAATCAAGATGCAGTCTTCGACCTGACTTCAGCGGTATGGGCCGGGTAAGGGGCAGGGTAGCCAACAAACCGAATCGATAGCCGCTGGGCCAACAAGCCGCAGGTACTTCTTCGATCAGCGCGCACATTCCATGGGCTTGGGAATGATGTAATCACGACCAAATTCAGGGAAATACCACCGTAAGCCGGCGGACAACGTATCCCGGTACCGGCTCTTTTGGGCCAGCTTGCGGAAGCCGTGTACAGCAGCAATCTTCATTTCTTCGTTGATGCGCGTGGCGCGTACGTCCAGAGCACCACCGGAAGATGAAGGGGAAGGCCAGTAACGTTGTTGACCTGGTTCGGGTATCGAGCGACGGTGGCCATGATCACGTCAGGACGTGCAGCATGGGCCAAGCTTCGGATCGATTTCCGGATCAGGGTTGAGCAGGCGGAAGACGATGGGGTTTTCAGCCATCAGTTCAGTTCGGCCGGCTGCAGCAGGTTGGCCCGGACAGGCCAAACAAACACGTCAGCGCCTTTCTATGGCATCACCAGGGTGCGCTTGTCGGTGTCGGTAAGGCAAAAATCGCTTTGTATTCGTTCAGGCCATCAACGGCCCAGAGTGGATCACAACCCCCTGCGGGTCGAGCATATAGATGTTCTCGACCTTGCAGCCCGCTTACCAGCACTTCATGGCAGGCGATAGCCGACGCCCGGCGCCCAAACAGACGATTTGGCGTCTTTCCAGGTCTTGTACAGCCAGCTCCAGCGCATTGATCATGGCGCAGCGTGACAATGGCGGTGCCATGCTGGTCATCGTGGAATACTGGAATATTGCACTGCTCGATCACAGGCGCCTCAACTCAAAGCACTCGGTGCCTTGATGTCTTCCCAGGTTGATACCTCCAAACGGTGCAGGAGATACGCTTGACGGTGTCGATGAAGGCCTGTGGCTTCGGATTCACTTCGAATATCGAATACGATCAATACCATCAGCAAAGCGCTTGAACAGTACGCCTTGCCTCCATAACCGGCTGCTTCGCCAACGGCCCAGGTTACCCCAGGCCGAGGATCGCAGTACGTCGGAAATCACTGCTACGCAACCAGGTACCCTTACCGTGTATTGTAAGGCATTGAGGCATCTTGCGACTTTCACGCACTGGCTCGGCAACGCCAGGACTGAGCCAAGAGCCCAGGTCCGCGCGGGTACCGTTGGCTTTGTCAGTTCGACGCCTCAGCTTGCCTGACGCGGGTTTGCCATGATAGTCCGAGGCATCGTCTCAATCAGACATGTTCAGTTTTCCCGGTCCCAAAGTTGCTTGTGCGGGCGATGAGAAATACAGAAAAACCGCCAATTCGGAACAAGAATCATTCACGAGATCATGTCAAGGACATTAATCTACAACTTTGAGCCACTGACCCACCGCTTTGGCTGCCTCTCCTGGCCCCTTTATTTTGTGCATTGAGCAGCCGCAAGCGCGCTTTCAGCTACCATTTCCCAGAGGGCTGCCCTTGGCCAGGCGGGCATAAGGTATCACCCTGCCGCACTGCCGCACCAGATGGATGCGCAGTGGCGTGCGTTCTTCTTGTCGCAGCGCCAGGGCCGGAAACTGCGAATGGTCTGGACGAAATTGCTCGTGCGTAGAGCTTCAAGTGGGCTCGCGCCGCGAAAGGCACCAATAAACAAAAAGCCTGGTCCACGCGCCACAATGGCCGCAACGCGGGGGCATTATCACCGGTATGGTGGGCCAGAAGCCTTTGACTCCCCGCCACCGCTGAAGCTGGGGTCCTGTTCAGACGCTTGGTTTGCCCACGCCGCTGCGCAGCAGCGCTTCAGGGGTGACGCTTCTTGTTGTTCGAGATTCTCCATGGTCAGGGCAATAAAGCCCTGCCATCCGGGGTCTCGCCCAGCAAGCACATCGGGCCGATTGATGATCACCCAGCGTTTGGGATAATCCAGCACCATGTTCAGATCGGTATGCAGGAAACTGCTTTGGCCTCCTCGAATGATCCCTGTTTCGGGCTGTCGCCGTAGATCATGCCGTCGAGCATTTTCAGATACTCATCCCGGCTACGCGTTGATGTTGCCGGTCGACAGCTTCAGCCTGAGCCACCACCTGCTGCAAACGCTGATCGGGGGTCGGGGGCGTGGCAAACAGCGCCGTGGTATGCTCTCTACCCTGCTTGCCCTGGCTTCGGCCTGCTTGCTGGGTAACTGTCCTGATCTTCAGCGCACCTTAGACATCCAGCACCGATCCGGCCGGTAGCCTGTGCGGGCCAGATACTCGGCAAACCCAGGCCATCGGCCTCCAGCTCATTTCCCCGGCCATAGCCGCGGACACGCCGTACCGAGCATATTGCTCAGGGTCGCCGGCGGCTGGAATGCCGGTGCCGATGCTGATCAGTTGGCCAAATCAGGCCGGTGCTCATGGCAAATACTTTGCTGGCGCACCCCGTGCCGTGCTGTTTACGTGGCCAATCTCATGCCCCAGCACTGCGGCATCTGCGCCTCGGAGTTTCAGATAGATCAGCAAACCCCGGTTGATGCTACACAAAGCCCGCCCGGCAGCGCAAAGGCATTGAAATGTTCGGCCGAATCGAACCAACCTGGAAGCGGTAAGGAATATTGCTGCGATGGCTCTTGCTCGCCAGTTTGCTCGCCAATACCTGCACAAGGCCTGCAACTTGGGGTCTTTGACGCATGCCTCATCTGCTGGGCGATCTGCTCGCTGGCCTGTTCCCCAGGCGCATTCCTGCGCCTCTGACATCATCACGATTCTGTTTTCCGGTCACCGGATTGGCAGCGCAAGCCACCGAGCAGCAGTCGGCCAATACCAGTATCAGTAGAGTCGCGTCATTATTTCAACTCCAGCATGGCGGTGGCGCAGGGGACATGAAGGGCTTATGACCTGCTTGAGGCCGGCTTGCCCCGCGCCGGTTCGATCACCCAACCTGCGTGCCTCCAATGCGGCCCTCCAGGATCGGCGATCCGCTGGAGATAATTTGCGCTTATCCTGCCAATCCGCAATACCAAGTGGCCATCGAGCTCAAAGCAGAGATAACCGCCGACTTCGTTGACGGACATCACAACGGCCGCTGACCAGGCAAAGCGCCCGTACTGATCTGCGCCCGCAGCTGTACCGGGCGATCCGCACAAACCGCGCCGCGCCGTACGCGCCTGCTGCTCGGCGGCCAGATGAACAGTCGATCAAGCGCGCGCTATTGGGCGGTACCGGCCAAGGCGAAGCACCAGGCCCTCCGCTCGAGACCCAAAGTTGCGCTTCTATGTTCTGCCCGCCGGGCCCGTAAACAGATGCGCCGCGTGCGGCCATAACGGTCTTGCTGCTGCTCACCGACATGCAGGCGCAGAACCGGCTGGCGGAACCAGCTGTTTCGAGACGCTTCCTGGCCGCCTGGGCGAAGGGTTGCGAGGCTCACCACGGCCGGCCCTATTTCCCGGCGTGTCTATACCCGATAAGGCGACGCGTCGGCCCGGTTCGCTGAGTCCAGGTATCGCCCAATCAATCACCAGGCGAACTGGTAACCGCCCTGACCGGGGCCAGGGGCTGGCACTCCTCGGCGGCAGGGCGCGGCCAACAGCAGGCAATAAAAAAGGCGCGCCCGTAAGGAGCGCCTTCTTGCTTGCACTGCGGCCATCACTTCGCGCGAGGCTGGCAACGGTCTTACTTTGGAGCTGACGGCGCCGGAAACGAGCTGCTTGAAGGGCGCTCGATCGGCCCGCCGGTGTCCAGCATCTTCTGCTTTTGCCGGTGTAGAACGGGTTGGCACTCGGAGCAGACGTCAAGGGTGGATGCCGCTTCTTTCCAGTGTGAACGGTCTTGAATGCACGTTACGCACTGCAGGTGGCTTTAGATTCTGTACGCAGGAATGCAAATCAGCTTTCATGGTGAAATCCCTGCTTTGTGTGTGCCGCCACCCAGATCAACCTGCCCAGGCACCGCACTCATGGTGGTCTGCTTGCGCCCGGTGCGGAATGCAAAGAGGCCATAAAATAGGCCGGCGATAATACCAAATCCGCGCTGGACGCAAGTCCTAATGCAGCGAGTGGACGGGAATGCTACCATGGCGCGACATCTAACTGGTCTTATCACCGCCCCCGCAACAGGAAGACACGCTGCCCAGGACCCATACTGCAGGTCGCCCTGCCTCGCCCCTGCGCCGTCTGTTTCGACTACCGCAAGCCCGCTGGCGTGCGAGCGCAGGATGCTGTGTATTGCCCTGCGCGTGCGCGTGCCCTCGGCCAGCGGCAGATGGTCGGGTGATCGCGGGTAAAGCGATGACCACCGAAGTGCCGCCCGCAAGCTTGAAAGCCGGCAGCCTGGAGTTGATCGACCTGCAGCCGCTGCTGCCCGACAGCCTGTTGGCAAATGAATCCGCTGACCGCCCAGCTACTATCAGCACGGCCTGGCGACACCCTGGGCTGCGCCTGCCGACCACTGCTGCGTCAGGGGCGAACCGGCCATTGCCCCGCCAGGAGCTGCTCTGGCAACTGCTACCCGCGGCCCTATCCGGAGCATCCAGCGGTCAGCCGCGCAGCCAAACAGAAGCAGGCGGTGCAGGTGCTGGCAAAGCATCCGCAATGGCTTGTCCCACGCGCTGATCAGCCAATGGGGCCTGACCCGTGACAGCTGGAGGCGCTGGAACGCAAGGGGCTGGGCAAACGTATCAGCCAGTCGCCGCATCACCCACAGGCGCAGAACCGCTGCCTTTATTAAGTGACAATTCCACTCAAACCCAATGCCGAGCACAGGCGGCACTGGACGCCATCGCAGGCAAGAAGGGATTGTTCACTGGTTGCTGCTCGACGGGGTAACCGGCAGTGGGCAAGACCGAAGTCTAACCTGCAAGCCATTGAACGTTCTGAGACGCTGGCACGCCAGGCACTGGTACTGATTCCGAAATTGGGCCTGACCCCGCAAACCATGGAGCGCTTCCAGAAGCGTTTTCCAGTATCCCGGTGGTGATGTCTGCATTCCGGGCTGAATGACCGCGAGCGCCTGGACGCTGGGTCGCCGCGGCCGCGATGGCGAAGCCGGCAATTATCATCGGTACCCGCCTCGGCGATCTTACCCCGCTGGCCAGGCCTGGGCTTATCATTGTTCGATGAGGAGTCGACCTGCGTTCAAGCAACAGGAAGGGGCCTGCGCTTAACGCCCCTGCGATCTGCGGTGTATCCGCGCCATCTGGAAGACACGCCGATCATCCTCGGTTCGGCCACGCCCTTCGCTGGAAAGTCTTGTACAAACGTGCGCCGTGGCCGTTATGAAACATTTGCGTCTGCCCGAGCGGGCCGGCAATGCACAGCCGCCGGGCTTTCGCTGTATCGATATCCCGCAGCCGCAAGCTTGAAGCTGGCTGTGCCGACTCGATGATCGAAGCCATTGGCGAACAGCCTCAAAGCAAGCAATCAAGGTGCTGGTGTTGTTAAATCACCGGCGCGGCTTTGCCGCCTACCTTGATGTGCCACGACTGCGGTTGGATGCCGAATGCACCCGCTGCGATGCGCGGCAATGACCGTGGCAACCAGAACCCCCGCGCCTCCATTGCACCACTGCGATACCCAACGCCCCGCCGCGGTAGCGCTGCCCAAATGCCAAGGGCACCGATCCTGCGCTCCCTGGGCGCCGGGACCGAGCGTACGAAGAACACCTGGCGCAATGCTTCCCGATTTTCCCGGTGCTACGTATCGACGCGCGAGAGCATGGCGCGCAAGGAGGCTAGCAAGGCATGCTTCAAGCGCATTCAGAGCGGTGCGCCCTTGCCCGTGCGGTCTGGCACCCCAGAGCTCGCCAAGGGGCATCCCTTTTCCGATGTGACGCTGGTGGCGATTCTGGACGCGTACGGCGGTCTTTCCCGCTGACTTTCGTGCCCGAGCGAGTCGCAGTTGATTACCCAGGTGCGGGCCGCGCCGGGCGTGCGAAAAGCCGCCAGGTGGCTGATTCAGAACCCATATGGCGGAGCAATGCCGTTGCTGATCAACTTGATGCCCCGAGAAGGCTATGGCGCCATTGCCGAGCTGGAGCTGATTGCGCGCGGCAAAGCTGCCTGCCGCCTTCAGCTTTATTTGCGCTAAACTTGCGCGCCGAGGCCAACAACGCCAGCATCGCCAATGAATTTCTCGAGTCGGCCTGCAACCCTGGCGAAAATCTCAGTGATCAGCTGGCTGAACCACAACTGGACATGCTCGGCACGTCCCCTCGCCCATGGAAAGGTCGCCCGACGCTAAACCGCGCGCACGCTGGTACATGGCCAGTTCCGCGCTCGGCACTGCACCAGTTGGCCTGCACCTCACTGGCTGCCGCAGCTGGTAAGCCAATCCGCTCGGCGCAAGGTGCGCGGTCAATTGATGTTGATCCGCTGGACATGTTTTAACGTTACCGATTTGGCAACGCCCACTTAATGCGGATAGATGCGGGTTTTTCCACAAGCAACTTGCGATGAATCTCCTCCAATGAAAACCTTATCAGCCAACTGCTGGCCAGCGCGTCAGCAGCTCAACACAGGGCGTACTGCTGACAACATTCAAGGCCGTCCATTCAGGTCGAAATCGCCCGTGATAAGGCCATGGCGATTTCGCCAGCAACCTGGCAAGTGCTCTGGCCATGGCCGCGCGTATGAAGCCGCGCGACCATGGCTGAGCAGCTGATTGCGCGCTGCTGCCGCACGAGGCCGTCTCAGATGTGTCCCATTCCGGACCGGGGTTTATCAACTTCTTCCAGAACGCCAGTGGCTTCGCAGCAATCTTGGACGCGGGCGCTGAGCGACCCGCGCTGGCAATCCCCGTGCTGAGCCTGCGCAGAAGTCGTAGTCGATTATTCCTCGCCCAACGCTGGCCAAGGAAATGCACGTGGCCATCTGGCGCTCCACCATCATCGGCGATGCGGTGGTGCGCGTAACTTGAAGCATTTGGGCCCACACCGTAGACGGCAACCAACGTAGGCGACTGGGGCACCGAGCTTCGGCATGCTTCCTGGCCTATCTGGAAGAGCAGAGTGTCCGAGCGAAGCGGAACTGGCGACCTGGAAAACTTTACCGCAGGCCAAGCAGCGCTTCGATGAAGCTCGAATTATGCCGACCGCGCGCGTGAACGTGTGGTGCAGTTTGCAGGCCGGCGACAGGCCTTGCCTGCGCTCTGGGGAGCGCTTCAACGGATTTCGCTGGGGCATTGCAGGCGTAATACGACCGCCTTGGCGTCAGCCTGAACGCCTGCCGATGTTGCGCGGCGAAAGTGCTATAACGACAAGCTTGGCGCAGCGGGTCGAGCTTGCAGGCCAAAGGGTCCTGCTGACGCGAAAGGCCAGGGCGCCCGTGCGTGTTTCTGGATGATTTCAAGAAACGCCGAGGGCAAATCCGCTACCGGTGATCATTCAGAAAGCCGGCGGTGCTAATCTGTACGCCACCAGCGATCTGGCCCGCCGATGCGTTACCGCCATGAACAACTGCACGCCGACCGCGTGCCTTGTACTTTGTTTTGACCAGCGCCAGGCTGCACTTTTCAGCAGGTATTCAAGGTTGCCCGCACTGGCCGGCTTTGTGCCGGAAACCATGCAGCTTTAACATATGGGCTTTGGCACCATGAAGCGCGCCGACGGCAACCGTTCAATTGACCCCGATGGCGGCACGGTCAGCTTGTGGATCTGCTGGATTGAGGCCGAAGAGCGCGCCCACCAGTTGGTCCGCCAAAAACCCTGACCTGGACGCCGCAGAGCTTACGCCAGAATGGTCTCGCCGCAGTGGGCATTGGCCGCGGGCGATGTGAAATATGCCGATTTGTCCAAACACGCGCAGCAGGCGACTACAAACTTCAACTTTCGAGCTGATGCTCATGCTTCGAGGGCATACCGCGGCCTATTGATGGTACGCCTATACCCGCAGTCGCCAGCGGTGGTTTTCCGCAAGCTCGACGGAGCATGACCAGCGTCGAGGATCTGGGCCCGATGCAATTGGAACAGCCCGCTGGAAGTCCGAATCTGGCCGCCCATCTGGCGCAGTATTTTCCCAGACACTGGAATAATACGTCGGCGCGGGAGGGCACGCCCCATGTTTCTTTGCCACGTATGTACGAGCTGCACGGACGTTTTTCCAGCTTCTATGAACTCTGCCCCGGATTTTTTTTTTTCCTTGGGGGGGGGGGGGGGGGGGCCGCCCTTTTTTTTTTTTTTTTGGGGAAAAAAACAAAGCCCCCCCCCCCCCGCACAGAAAGACAGCCGTCTGCGTCTGGCCGCAATTGACTGGGAACGCCACCCTGCGGCAGGGGCTTACCCTGCTCGGCATCCGACACTCTGGAAGCGCATGTAAGCAGAATGGCAAAAGCAAGCAAAAGCCGCCCCCGGCTGCGGCGCCAGCCGGCAGCAATCCAGTTCCAGGCGTAGCATCCCGGCTGGCTCTGGCTGGTCGCTGGCCTGGCAATCGTATCTTTGTCACACTTCCTGTTCAATTGGCGCGCCGGGACGCGACCGTGCAAGCGAGAACAAGTCCACCGCCCCGCCCAGCAGTGAACCCGCCGCCCAGCAAGGCAAGCGGGAACCAGCCGCGCTAACGATTTCTATACGCTGCTGCGCGAATCCGAGTGATAAGTTGGCGGCAGAGCAGTGGCCGAAACGGCCGCCGCCAGAGCCGGAAAAAGCCCGCAGATGACCAGAAGCCCGGCCGAAGCCTGCCGCTCTGGCACACGCTTTTCTATCTGCAGGCTGGCTCCTTCCGCCAGCGTGCGAAGCAAAGACGGGTTCAGGCACAGACTCTGCTGCTGGGGTTCTGGATCGTGAATCGGAAAACGCCCGGCTGGAATGGCGGTGAAGTCTGGTACTGGTGCAGGTTGGGCCCTGATCAGGACCGCGCCACCGCTGAGCAGCGCGCAAACCACGCTGGCCGGCACGGCTTTTGAAAATCTGCTTGTTACAGCAACGTACTACGGCACGCTGACCCTCTTGATGAGCCCGGAACCGGGCTGGCATTGCGGCTTATCATTCCTGCCTTGTTTCGGCCCCGCACACCCCAAACCTGAATCTCCCACAGCGCCCCCAGATAAATTAAGCATGGGCCGGCGTGTTCCATGTGCCACCCCTGTAACAGCCAACCAGGAAGCTGCGCGTTGGACTACAGATTGTTTCGTCCGGCCGTAATGGCAAAGGTCGTGATCGGCGCGATGGCCAGGTATGCTCTCGCGCAATCCCGTGATGAAAGGTAATGCCGCAAGGTACGTCGCCTGTACAAAGATCAGGTTCATTAGCCGGTTTCGCCGTGCGAGCACCGCCGATGCTTCACTTTGTTTGAGATAACGCTTGAGGCAAACTGGAGAAAACACCCAGGCATCTGGTACGCGCCGCCGTTGAACTGGCCACGGACTGGCGCACTCGACCGCGCCCTGCGCCGCCTTGATAGCGTTGCTGCGCGTCGCCAACAAGGATGCTGCTGATCATCACCGTAAGGTTGATGTGATCGAACCGGATGGAAGGCCCTGATTGCCATTGGCTCGGGGCGCCCTTCTGCCCAGGCTCGGCTCTGGCGCTATTGAGAAACACCGGACCTGTCCGCGCGCCAGATCGTGTGAAAGCAGCTTGAATTGACATTGGCCGGTGAAAATCTGCATCTACACAACCATAACCAGACATCGAGGAGCCTTGGATGCC
>Ga0163217_1087503_pt1 | contig 10777 bp, 10 predicted proteins | sample SynspAceP_FD_185933 | JGI IMG/M metagenome (GOLD analysis project Ga0163217, IMG submission 185933) | Saline lake microbial communities from Ace Lake in Antarctica - Synechococcus sp. Ace-P (PacBio error correction) | ecosystem: Environmental > Aquatic > Non-marine Saline and Alkaline > Saline ...
CTCGTAGCTGATGACACCAAATAAAATCTGCCTGACATTAAACCAAAAACAGGCCAACACGTTTCCGGTTTAACTTTAGGTGTGTACCCTCCTCGAATACGCTAGCCCAATAATATTTGGGTTGGGTAAAAGAAAGGAACTGTGACGACTTTGTGACCCATTGCTCCATAAAAGACCCTTCCTTGTTAGACACTCGCTCGCAATTTGGCTAATTAAGTCTTGGCCGCCTTCAATAATACGGATTAAAATGTTCCCGTCCCATACATATCCAAAATAGTCTCGTTTTCTGGGTTTTGGGTAACTTCTGTCGTTAATGTTCAAATTTAAATACTTGCTTGAATAATTATTTTGCTACTAAAGTACAAAAATTATATCTATATGATCACACTTCTTTCTCTCGTAATAACATTTAATATTTTGATTTAAATAGACTGTAACCGGCACAAATGACCATGCCAATCAACTAAACCGAAAACGACAGATAACTACTAGTCATTAATTAAGGTCAATAAAAATGACACAAAGGTTCAATATTGGCCCTCCAGTTAGCAAAGGAAAAAGTCCCCCATCACACCCCGAAAAAAGAGCGATAGGGAAGTAATATAATTATATAATTAGTATTTTTTAATTACAGATCCAAAATACCAATACTCCTTGCAACCATAAGGATATGTTTCTGGTATCATGAGAGGGAGACGTTAAAAGCACCCGTATGAGCCAAAAAGGGTCAATATGGCTGATATCTCTAAGTGCCTGTGAGGTACTAATTTTGCCGCGATCGCACCACTACCCTGGTACGAACAAGCAGCGTTCCCACTACAGGGCTGTCAGTACCATTACGCAATGTTAAGCATCAGATTTTAGAACGATACCATTCCAAATGAACCGGGGATTGCATACCCAATTGCCAATCACAACCGGTAGGGAATATAGGAGTAAAAAATGGAGTACTGCTGGGGTCATATCCATCAAAGGCTATCCTCCACTTGACCACTAAGGTAATAAATATTAATAAAAAGCAGTACCAATAAGGTTTTTTAACAGACTCCAAAAGGAACCCAGTGAACGACTGAGAATTAGATTCAAACGAGATACAACCAGGAACATGGCCATGGAACGGTAGAAATCAAGAACATAACTATGCGTGGCTTGGCACTACGTAAGTAGGATAGGCTAAAACTCGCAATACTTAAGTTCCCTATTAATAAGCACCGAGCCAAAACTGCATATACAACAGCGATGCGGCCTGCCTCATCCTGAGTAGCAGTTAGTAAATAGATCCCACCGCCTACAATATCCCGCCTTACCTACGTATCTACCAAAAGAGTAGGTCACATAATCGGCATTCTTAAATCGAGGAATAACTTTTTAAAACCTACCCTTTTTCCCTTGGGAATCCCTTTTTCCGTAACCATATACAATAGACCATAAGCATACACTACCCAAGCCAACCAATTACCAGGAATATACCCAATGAACAGGCCGCAAACAGAGGCGTACCCCATGGCCAAGGGCAAAAATTATTTAAAACATTGCTAAAGGAGGGACAAAATCCGTCGTTGATGAACCCTCTCATACAATATACAGCAAGCACTAAACACTCTCTGTAGTGCATAACACTCTATTCCTGACATTTTCTCTGTCAAGGGCTCCCTATGGCAGACTGCAGCGGCAATGGCCGAACCGGATATAGCACCAAATAACATATACACGATTTCAACATTTACATACGCCATGCCTCCAGGCCAAAACTCCCAATAAGCGATTTGCAAAATTTATCAAAACGATTGGCAATACCTCCCCGGCTTCATTATTCCCCAGCCAATAATAAAGAAGGGGATGGCCAATAACGCAAATTACTTATGCTGTTGTCCACTCTTGACTAACCGTATGTGATCCGCTGGTAATAGTAGCATTATGATCACAAATAAGTGATCTCCGTGGGTAGAATTCGAAATAGCATTAAGTGCAACACGGGTACCCGCCATAGCCACAATCCATAAAGCTAAAATAAAACATACTAGGATCTAATGGTTTCAATACTCATTAATGGTTGGCGTTAAAGGTTATTAACTGTGATAAAAGGAAAAGAAAATCATATAAGCGCCGCAATTGGCACTGGCAATATACATATCTCCAACGGCAACAACAGGCTGGTGATAATTGTTCCCATTTGAGAGTGGTATACACCAAATCTTACCTCCACAATTACATATATGACCCAAAGCGAAATTGCCATTAAATAACCTGAATTTATCCTTTGCCTTTCTTTTTGTTGTCCATCGAAGCCTTCGCCAATAAAAGTCATTTGAACAGATGCTCTTTTGCCATTAATGTAGGCGGCGCCCCAAATACCGTAACCAGATCAAAGAAAATCTAGCAAATTTCCTCGTAAAAAGACCCCTGGATTTGCCCACTACAACTCGAAACTTACTGCCATAGCTCACATCCAGTAACTAACAAACTAAAAAAATAACTGAGAACAACCTTCAATGGCCCTATTCAATATTTTATACGTCTTTTGCATTATTGATTGTTAATTTCTTCGATTATTCTTTTTCATCTTAGTAATCCTTCATTAATCTTCCAAAATATGGTTTGGTCTTTTCCTACAAAAGGCTTTTATCCCCGATTATAAGATTTAAATTGGGCTTTTTTCAATGATTTCCATACCCTCTTTTACAGTCTCTGCCAGTATATCTTTTTTGTTTATTTGACACTTTTCAATCCGCTGCGCTGCAACACTCTTTTTTCCGATAATCCGTTCAAGCGTATCCCAAAACTTGGTCCCCACTACAACAACATCCGGTACATACTATGCTCGTCTACGTATGATTTCAAACTTCTAATGGTGGAGGTTACAAGGAGGGGATATTGTTTTCCGCACCTCCACCAACGCGTTGGCTGTAAGGCAGTATAACAGCTCCTCCCAATAGGCCATTGGCGTAGCGGAGCCCCCGAGGTCGTTGACCATTTAACGGCCATGATCGTTTCATACCCTAAATCTTTTAACCCATTTAGATCACTTGGGGTCTTTATAAAAACGTCTAAGTATAGAAGCTTCTACTAACCAGAGTCATATAAAACAAAGGCCCCGAAAGCAAATATTCACTTCCGCCTCCAAAAGTTCTTTTTCCTATTTTCCTTCCAATACACTGAACATATGTTGGTATCCCTAAAACAAAAAGGTACTCCCAACACCCTATATTCTGGGTGGAAAGCTAAGACATGGAAGCTTTGGCACTTACCTTGGTCATGGCCACACTTAACGACTGTGCCAAGTTCCAAATTACCTCCCGCGCTCGTACCCAATTGTCCATCGGGAATATTTTGATCTGTTAACTTCCTTCACCGATTTTTCATTAAGTTGCTCTTGCATGGCCAAATTCCTTTATGACAGGATGGGTTATAGGCAGGGAAATGGCAAAGAATAAAGTTTGTTGATTTGTTATATCGAAACAAGAAGTACAAACCAACTACGCCCGCCAATATCCAAATGGCAACAATTAATTTCTTTCTAGGGTTTTATATCTTGCATATAACATTTTTTTACTTGAGCGTTTAACGTAACGCTATTAACCTTTAATTTTTTTTCCAAAAACTTAAAAATACTCTTTTTTTAAAGTTTAACAACAATTCCTACATTCTGCCAAATAATTGTGACTCTACATATCCACCCTACCAATTATAATTTAATTAATGCCGGCTGTTATGAGCATTTCCCTTATCCCTTTTTCAAGGCCATAAGAGCTCTGGCCATATCAATAGCCCTCCCAATCAGTGAATATCCACGAGTAAACTCGTCCTTCCTTTTTTTACGTCCACAAAACATGGCCATGGTCTGGTCAATGGAAATCCCAACATCCCCTTCCTCCACCATGGTGCCTTTTCCGTTTGTTCCTCAACATCGCTAACCATTATCCTTGGCCTAGGTATGGACCCATCCAAATGGGCCGGCTCGTAAAATGCTACCATCTTGGCTCCCTGGAGTACATTTCCTAGATGCAAAAAATGAATTTGTGACCCAAAAATCATGAATAATCTTAACAAGGTCATTGGTACTAACTGCCCCCAAAGATCCCTGAGCAAAAGGTTAATCCATTGCTGGAAAGGGTACACAATCTAAATACATTTAAATCGTCTAGGTAAGAGGCAATTCGAGGAATACCGAATACTGGAAATGGCGGGTCATCCGGATGCAATGCCATTTCAGCTCCACAACTTCTCAGCTTCTGGAATAACCGGCTTTCGAAAATAAGCCAGATTTTCCCTTAAATCCGGTTTTTCAATTATTGCTTACTTCTCTTAGGGTCGACCTAAAATCAGTAAGGGGCAATGCCTCTTTAGAACCTGCTTCCCAGCCAAGATAGCACTTTTAAGCCGTTTCAAGTTTCCTGCTTATCTAGGCATTATAATTAATGTTCGGCCTTTTGAACCATAGGCCACCGTAAACTTCTTCTCGCCCTATCCTTTTAAGATGTAACAAATCAAAAGCGGCATGGCAACGATTGGGAATCATACAATAAAAGCTTATGGCCCCGTTGAAGCTCAATAATATAAATTGGTACGGGTCAAATCGATCAGTTTTGCATAAAATTATAAACAGACCACATTAAATCGTTTCTGGCAAATTTAAGAGTTTCAATAATAATCTCCGAATGTAGAATCCCTTTCGGGCAAACCGTACTTGATGGCCTTATGGATATATTAACACTCCACAACGAACCATCCAGGCCGTTAGACTCTATTTCCCCTTGAAAGTCCTTTATTTATTTTGATGACCAAACCTCTCCGATGGCACTTGGTGGCAAGCAAGTCACAACCCCGCAACAACCAAGCTCCTTGATATCCTTTGGGCACCCCAAAACTAGGTCCCGAACCACCGCAAGTGTTTTCTTTAAATATTGCATGGATTATACTCCCGAAAAAGGGAAAAAAAAAGAAAAACTAAAAATCCACCGTCCGATCTCATAGATACCTCCCGTACAAAATGAGAAGCATCACTGACGTTAGAAATGCACCATTCCGTTAGCTCAAGAGGCATGCCCCAAAGCGTGCATTGGGGTTTGGTAATAATTTTTTCTCCCCTATCGGTAAGGAACGTCCTTCAAATTGGTTAAAGTCTTCTATTCTGATTTGCCGGAGAAAAAGCCAGGAAGCAATGGCATTTACTCTAATCTTGTCACTGAATTTAGAGGCTAGTCATGGGCCATCCACTTGGTGAAAATATCTACTCCTGCTTGGCCAAGGAGTACCCTAAGACTCTTGATATGGTGCTGTTTTAGCCGCCATGGAAGAGAATATTTACTATGGACCCCCCAAAGCCTTGCTTGCCATAATTTCACTTAATACTATTGGTAGGAAATTAACGGTACCAAACAAATTTTATACCACATACTTTTTGGGTACACCAAGTCAATATCATAAAATGTCTGATCAAGGTTTCAAATAAGCTCCTGGAATAAATTGCCACCAGCCAAATTTCACCATCCCGTCCAATCTTTTTAAAACTTAGTGATTATAGTGTTCGTTCAATTCGGATAATTGCTTTTTCGTCCATTAACAATCAAGAACGAATAAATTAAGCGACTTATTAGGTCCAATCGCATTTAATTCTTTGCATTTTTTCCTCTACTGCTTATCCAAGGACCCCGCAGAGCAATACCTTGCTCCGTTTCCACAAGATATTTGCAATTGACCCCTCCTAAAAGTTGCCATGGCACGGATAGGCATATATTGTAATTTTCAATCGAAAAAAGTTCACCATCATTTTAATTCTTATTATCTAGTTCAATGAAACCCAAATATAACACAAGGAAATATATATGTCATTAATATATAAAGGATTTACCTCAAAAGTAAATAATCGCAAAGGTTTGCAAATAGTTTAAAAAAGCCACCTTACAGGTCTAACTATAAAATGAAGACTACCCATACTTCCCTATTTTTGGCCATTTATAGCCTTTCAATAGTCGTATAATATTTGGTATCATATTAGGTTACTCCCAGGTTGGGGCAATTTACTTCTTCCAATACCGCAAATATTTTGGGTTACTTGCCAAATGGAAGCTTCATGACCAATCTTTAAATTATGGGAAATATTAATCTTTCCAACATATTTTCTGAACACTTTCAAGCTTTCGTTTCCTGGAATTAGCACTTATAGTTGCTCAAAGTGCATTGGGATATTAGTTATTCAAAATTCTCGCCCGCCTTTGGATTTTATATATAAGGGTAGGCTTATAATTTTCCTCCTTACCCTGTTGATAATAAGTATCACTTTTTGTCCGCCCTCATTTGCTATAATGATATCCCCGGTGCCTCAGGGCTTCAATAATTCCGATATCACCGAATACTTGGCATACTTCCCCTTATTTTATAAAGCATTTCCCTTGCAATACAACTCCTTAGTTTATCGCCATCGATCATCTCTTTTAAGATAATCAGTTTTTGAAAACTATTCCAGCCTGTCCTTCTTTTATACATTTCTTTCCAGAGTCAGACACCGTAGGCCAGTCGTCTAGCTTTTAACCATTTTCTATTGTCCGTTCGGTCAATTAATTCTGTATTCCCGGAAAAATTCCTTCATTGCACCAAATCTAACCAATATGTGTGGTTACATCTCACTTTCTCGCTCACCCTCTTCATTCACTGTCAAAAATCCAGGCCGGCTTACCACCACTTGGCTGGCCAGATAACCAATATCTTAAAAATGATGTTAACATCTTTTCCTTCATTATATGCCGGGTCTCAGGACTTCCTTTTCCAACACCTTGACCAAATACCTCTGTAATCTATGGAAATGCCTTTTGCAATTCCGGTAAGTTAACCTCAATAACGCTCGGGTCATTATATTCTATAATACTTCCATTACCCTTTTTTTCCTTACAATTTTGTAAAGCCTCTTCCAATTTTTTGGAATCTCTTTCAGGATTAAGTTGACCAGATGGGCTTGTCCCGCATAAAGCGTTTAATCCCTGCTTGTACGTGCAGCTAGAATTATAGATCTAGTCTTTTTGGAGTTTTTTCCTGCCACCGACCATGAACGTTTACTGGGTTTTTGGCAATTCATTTTTTCTAATTATATCATTCCCGAAAATAATTATTGATCCTTCCATATGGTTTGGTAGTTTTGGACCTGAATTATATGATTGCAATTTTACTTAAAAATATCGCTTACCCTCCGCCGCTTCGGTGGGCAAAAACATAAATGGTGGAATTCTATCCTCTTTATACATTGTTTTTGCATCCATTTGCGCATTATAAATGCCTCTGGATCCAAGGTCATTTAAATTTATACGCTATTCTCCGGGGCACCTTGCGTAGTTACTATTCACGCTCTTTCTTTTTTTTTGACTCACAACTAAGCATATGACTAAAAGGATGTCCGACATATCACAATACTTTCATTTTATTGGAATTTTTTTTTAATGTGATAATTGACGAATATCCCTCCTTCGGGTTTTCAAACTATTACAGACCAAAGGAGGGGTTGTTTTTTACATCACTAAATATACATCATGTTTATTAAACTTTTACATGGTCTGTACCGTAAGCTTTTCTCTGCTCCTATGTAACATGGCGTTGGCCTCATTATCAACTTAATAAACACTTCTTCTTTCGTTATCCATTCCAATTTTCTATCAAATTGCATTGCGATGCAATTATCAGCATACAGTCACAGGCTTTAATGTCCCTTTTCACAATAGGCGATATGGCGCTTTTCTAGTTTTTAATACAATCTAAGCCAGTTTACCGGCTGATCATCAATTTAAATCAAATGGTCTCGTTCTCACCCATTACCGATTCCAATATCTTGGATCAGAAAGCATTAGGTGCTAGCTACTCTTTTTCCCTGATCACTGGATCGATGGCAGAGCCCTGATAGGAACCAGGGAATACAAAGATCCAACATCGGTACCTTCATTAACGTATTCCATTGGTATAACCACCACTTTATAGACCGTAATTCGTTGTCAGTTTCATGTTTCACAAAATAATCCGCCATGTCGTTTCCACAGTCGGATTTTGGAAATTCAGCGCAATGCCTCAACGGAAATGGGACCTGAAGCTCGGTATCATACCAAGCGCGCAGATCGTAATGATTGCTGTTCCCCAACCGGAATCATTCAGCTCATAATTCCTTGAACGCAAGCCAGCCTGGTCTGGTCCGTACCCGTTGGAGGATGCACCCCGATCTCTGTATTGGCACTTCAGGGGTTGAACCTAACTCACATATCAAATTTAAATTACTAGGTACCGGCATTGCAGGTGCATCGCGGTCCGTGCGGGATCTTCCGGGAAGTCCGATCTTACCGTATGTATTTTACCTATACGACCATTTCTCACCAATTCGACCCGCGACTTAAGATTGGGGCATATGCCCCTTTGTTGGGTCCGACTGAACGAATAAACGCTGTTTTTTTGAACGGCATCACGCCAACTGCTGACCTTTCCTGACTGTAAGGGAGGTAGGCCTTTTGCACATAATCCTAACCTGCCAAAGCTGCCTCCATCGCAGGTTGTGAATGCCAGGCTCAAGGAGTACTTTATTACCTCACGGCATTATAATCCTTATTAAGTAACATCTTCCCGCGATAATCATCATAATATCTTAGTGTCCATGTTATTTATCCTTCCCAGTTTTTCTGCTTATAGAAGCCATCAATCAAAACCTGCATCGGCGCCCTATTGGAAACCAGATCACATACTGCAGACGTAACGGGCCTGATCAATCTTATGGTATCGTGAATATCGTCGATCAACGAGCAATTCGTCCAAATCCAAATTTGTCCTATATTTCTTTTATTACTGGTGCGGTTTTTCCCAAATTACACGGCAAAAGCACTATGGCGGAAATCCAACCACGGCAGCAGTTGGTCAATTAAAGGAGTTTATTAATAAACTTTCTTCTTCTTTGCAATTTTTTACTTTTTTATTACTTAACTATTCAGTGGAAGCGTAGACTATAGCCCAGCTCTATAATTTATTCTTTGATTACTTGGCATCCCAGCAAACTCTTCCAATATCGATTCACTTCTATCAGCCGAAGTTTTACATCAAAAACCACCATCCTGTAATTTTAGTTTGATAGTCTTTATTTGGTTCAATTTTTCCATTCTTCCATGACGAATAGGACAGAAATCGGAAAAACATTATCCCCCCTCCCCCATTCCCCATCAATGGGCCATATACGCATTGGTTCTGGTGGGACCTATTTTCTGGATAACTTAAAAAACAAAACTCCATTGGTCCTTGCCATCTGAGGATTCTCCTGTAACCATACCACCCAGCGGCGTGGTTCCATCTGCCGTGAGGCGATCGTTGCCTTCCCGAAGTAACATCCGAAAAATTATTCACTAGCAGCGCTCGGTAAACTCAATCCCTAAACCCCTCCTAGCGATAGGCCTCAAAAAGAATACATTTTCAACGAGAGAAAAAAATTAGATGTATAATCTACCATAATACCTGATCGGGCCGACCCAAGTCCCATATACCTTTAACATCCAGTCTTCGTTCTAAAGCTATTCGCTTATCCTCAGAAGCTTTTAAAGTTGTATTGTTCCTTGAAAACGGGCATTGAACCTCCATATACGGCTCCAGAAAAGTACCATTATATCCTTAAAAACACTGTCCCTTGGCCGCTCCACCATTCCAATAGTCGACTCGTTCCCTTCATCTGGGTAATGTGTCCACGGCCCCCATATCCATAATGATGTATGGTCCGGAGGTCTGAATTCTGCTAAGGGTATCCCCGAGGAGATAAGAATTAAGGAATGGAGGTAGCCTGATTTTCGAAAGATAGAATCCACACCTTCTGGAGGAAAATATGTCATTCCATAAATCTAAATAGGTTAGCAACGGAATGGGACCTTTCAACATTTGGAGGTTTCCAATTGCTTTTTATCCGTTTTTACCCCTTCCGAAGCCATTGGGTTTTAGCCTCTTCCTTTAGCTATTTCATAAGAACTGTTTATTGGTGGACCGGACCAAAATAAAACAATAGTGTGTTATATGATACTTATCAAATTGAAAAAGGAATCTGTTTACCCTTATTCTCACAACCATCTTATCTTGTCTACCAATCTCCCCCTCTCCCAAACTATCAACTTTTAGAAACAGTGAACTTTGTGAACATTCCCATCCTTCAATTATTTAAACTTAATATGTTTCATCGAGCTAACACTGACAGTTAAAACAACATCACACCATAAAGCAAAGAATACAAATTCCATTAATAGGTTAAAAGAATAATCAAACTTCAATTCTACTAAGTACATTCGGATAGTTTTGTGATGGCGGTATATTCTTTTCCCGCCCCTGGATATCCTTCGTTCTGATTTATAATCCCCTGTGTATTGGCATTTACGCAGAGCAGGTTATTGGCCCATAGCACATGGTATGCGCACTCACATGGTTATATTCATCCCCCATAAAGGATTGTCTTGACGACCTTTGTTATAAAAGTCGGTAGAAAATACATAATTCTATCAAACTGGGAAAAGTTTCCATACTAAATTATAACTGTTTTCCTGTTTAGCAAAAATTAAAAGCAATTCCGGTCAATTCCAGTTTTCATTTCCTCCATAATACAATTTCCCCCGGTGCACGCTCCCAGTTCAAACCATAGATAGTCTATATCCACTATCGAGCAAGCGGTTATCTCATCAGCTTCAGCCCTGCTTCTTACTACATTAAATATCTCTGCAGCAGCAACCTAAATTGCTTTCCAAAAAATGCTTCGGCCTTAGTAGATAGTCTCGGCCATGCGATAAAC
>Ga0163217_1024676_pt1 | contig 10776 bp, 10 predicted proteins | sample SynspAceP_FD_185933 | JGI IMG/M metagenome (GOLD analysis project Ga0163217, IMG submission 185933) | Saline lake microbial communities from Ace Lake in Antarctica - Synechococcus sp. Ace-P (PacBio error correction) | ecosystem: Environmental > Aquatic > Non-marine Saline and Alkaline > Saline ...
CGGTGTCCGAAGATACTTCTGCGCACAATACCAGAGCACTTCCTCCCACAGACACTTCCCGGGTGAACCGCCAAGAATAGGCCGCTGAAGCGGTCAGTAGTTGACGCGGTGCCGCCAAATAGTTCGCCGGCCCGTGGCGATGTCGTCGACGATCAATCCACGCGACCCCGCAGTATCTCGCACTCCGCTATGTATCGGAATAGCGCCACAAGCCATTTTTTGAATATCCGCAACAACTGCAAGCTCTTTACCGGAGCCATTTCTGCTCCAGTCGACTGGTTCCCGGCCGCAAAAAAGAAGCCACCCAAGATGCGCGTGGTCGACCGTGAGGGTTTCAGAGGCGGGGGTGCGCTGATCCCAGATGGCGGTGAAGCAAAGCGTTGCGGGCCCGAAATGATTTTGATTTGAACCCGCCTCTTGCCATGTTCGTCTTGCTACTTGGGTGAGTGGCACAGGACCATTTCCAGGAGTGGTGAGGCAGAATTTTAAAAATAAGACCTCATCCGGTTCGGTCGGAGTCATGTATATAAATCCCCCTCAAGGCCGATCAGCCCGGTTCTGGTTGAAACAAATTCCGGCAATTTGCCGGAAATACGACAGAGGTCCCGCTCATGGAATGTTCCAGCATGCCCCGCCGGATCTCGACAGTTTGGCACGCTTCAACGCGAGCGGAATCACTGCCCCCCTCCAGCGTCCATCGAATGTGAATTCTCCGTGCTGCACTCGTTGTTCGAGCTGGGGCTTTGGACTCGCTCGATCAATACTCGCTGATCGTCGAATGTCGTCTTGGGCTTTCGTACAGACGCTTGCGTTTTTTCCCTGCGGCTCTTTCGAGTGACTTGAATCGTTTTCTGGCCTCGATTTTCTCGGCGAGTTGTTTTCACACAGGTGGCGACCTTGCGAGCCTCTATTGATCGACGCTGGTCCATCCTCTTTGATTTCCCGCTCTAAACCCTGCTTGAGGTCGTCGGACCAGTGATCCAGTTTCAACGCTTCCTGATCGAAACATTCGGCGTTTCGTTGGTCGACTCTCATGCAGGCGTTTTGGTTCTGCGTCCGATTGATGTCGAAGGTCAGGCAAGTGCAAACGTGGCGTCGCCGGTGACGTTCCGGCACTCTGCGAAGTTTCTCGCACTGCTGCCGTATCGACGTTTTCACCGTCCTTCGGTGCACCGACAAGCAACAGAAACTTTCGCGGTCGAGGTTTCGATGGTCGTTTTGGTCCAAGTGCAGCCAACCGGATTGCCGATCACCTGGTTCCAGTAACGGCGATCACACCGCCGTAGCCGCCATAGTCCCAAGCGTGATGTTGACGGGCGAAGGTCACGTTCGCAGGCGCGGTGGAATCAGTGCGTCGGCAAGCGGGTGTTCGGTGCGATAGAACCTGACTCCTTTTTCCAAATCGAAGTGGGAAGGTGCGGCCGACGAAGAACCGTGCTCACGCGCCCAAACGGCTAACAGGGAGGCAGTTGTTGACACCGGGATCGACTTGACAATGTGAATCGCGGTTACTTTGGATCGAAGTCCGTAGACATCGCCGAGTTCCAGCCCTTGGTTAAATTGAGCCAGCCATCGTTGGAAGCTGTCGAGAACTTTCGAGCGTTTGGTCCGCGGAACACTTTCAACCGCATCGGTGGAACTTGTTCGTCAAATTCTCCACAAGCATTTGCGGTGTCTGTCCAATCCGCTGCCCGATCTGTTTCCAAGCGCTCTGCAAAAACTCGAACGCGGGCGGCGATCTCGGCCGGCTGCGCACGTTTGGTAACCGCGGCAATCCGTCGCTCATGTCGAACGCCGGATTCCAATGCCCCGAGACTTGATCGCTGGTCCGAACACTTCCGTCAAAACTGAACTTTTTCGCTCAACCATTCAAACACCACGTTGGTCGGCTTCTTGGCTCGGTTGAGCAGGTTCAGACGACGACGGACGTCATGCTTTGGCCGTAGCGATGGCAACCGCCCCGAATCCGTTGCCGTCGACCCGTTGCGGTTCCACGGCAAATCAAAATTGACGAACGAGCGAACAGACAACTGCAAGTTGGACGCTTGGCTGCCGCCTCGGGTACGCATCAGGATCGACAGAGCGGAATCGCGGAAGGCTTCGACGATGGCTGTTTTTTAACATCGACGCCTGGAGCCCACGACTTCGCGCTCGCGGCGTGTCGGTCACGCCAGTCCACGGTACATTTGGGCGGACAACGGAATCGTCGTCTCGCCGGTTCATCAACACGAGTCGCCCGCTATCCGTTTGTCGGTCGAGTAGTTTGAACAGATAGTCCTGAGTCGGGCGTGATTCGGTGAAGATCGACGCTTTGCGTTGCACAAATCGACTGCCTTTGGAGAGTGGCCGTCCTTCAAAGGCTGGCACAACGCGTCGCCGTTTAGGCATTCTCGGTGTGCCGATCGGCGAGCGAGCTAGAGACGACATCAGTTCGGCAGTTCGGATTGGATGGGCCGATGTTCCTGGGCCAATTTCGCTGGTGGTACTCGCTGGTTCCTTCGGACCTTCTTGCTCGGTCCGCACTCCTTCATTCGGCTACGCCTCCGATCGCTCGTAGTCTTCTGGCTCAATCAATTGTTTCGCCATCGCCGTCCGAATCACCAATCTGCGGCCCCGCGCCGCCTTAGCATCTGCGGCGAATTTTGTCTTCCAGCCGCCCCAACCACGGCCGACGGAGGTTTGCCGAAATCGCGAAAGGTGGACGATGCCAAGTCAACCCTTTTCGTAGCAAAACCAAAACGGTGGGATCAATTGCCGCTGGCGGCCGGCAGGAGTACCAAAGTCTCAGCGCTGGCAGAAACGCCGAACGCATCGTACAAGGTTGCTCGTCGTCGCTTGGCGTGAAATCTTGCACGTGATCGGAATGCGACTTGGTGTAGGGGACGTATTCGCCGACCTGTTTTTTTGCGAAGTGTTCGGGATGCAACCCGGCTCCAACTCGATCTTGAGCATCCGTACTCCGGCTGTTTGGTTATCATACTTATGGAATTGCTACCCGAAAAAGAACCTCGATTGACAAACGAAGAACCGCGCACTCACCAAACACAACTGTTCGTCCCCACCAAACTGACGAGAACTGAGATCAATATCCCCTCATCAGTTTCAATCAAGTAGAAGTTCTGCCAAGCGCGTGGCGGTCAGCAGAGCCATTGTTGGCCCGATAGTCCGACGGCCTCGAGTGAACAATCGACCACAGCCACTAACCCTCTGCCGTCTTTGTCCTCCGCGTAGAAACGTCTTTCCGCCAATAGCCGGTGGGCTTCGTCGATGACCAATCTTGAGCTCCCACACGGGACCGCAGCGAATGGCTCTTTTAGTCCTTTGGCACGATCGCAAAAAGTGGTACGAACAAATCGAACACAATTTGGCTCCGTCTTAAGCAGGAAAGGGTTTCTCGAGTATATATCCTGCTAACTTCTACTATCAAACGTTGAAGACGGGACCGTTCCAGCGGAGCCATGGAGGGAAGGAAAAGAATTTTTCCTCAATTCCCTGATTGCCCATTTGGGTATTGCGAACCGTCGCCTGGCAGGATCCAAGCCAGAATTCGCCGTCTCTTACGCTCCGCGCCCACCCGCTGCGCCCAACACACGATTGCGGCCTCGATCCGCGCTTTCTCCCCAAGTCCAACCTCGTCGGCTAGGACAACGCCGTGAGGACACAGTGGAGATCCGAGCAACCGCAAACAGTGCGGCGCCGCACTCCACGACTTGGTGGGAGTTCAGGTCCCACAACGCGTGCCCGCAATGGACTGCCCGCTCAGATCTCATTCGAATGTGCTCGCCGCCCGTTTGCGGCGAAGCGTCAAAACGGAGGCGCCCCCAGTACTAACACTACAGCGAATCTGATCAGGACCAGCTCTACCTGCAAAGACCCTCCAATCCGCTGTCAACGACTATTCGCGGTGCCCCCGATGAAATCAAAAGTCTGAACCGGACTGGGTTTTAATTGGACCAAGAAGTAGCGGTAGCATAGGCTATATTCGATTTGACGCCTGACAATAGACGCTCCGCTGCGACTCCGCCTTCCGGCTTCCGCATTCACGCAACGTGGCCAATGAATTTGGCAAACGATCGTTCGCTCGATAGGAACCCAATCCCAGGCATTCCACGAGCAGCTGACAACCTGGCAAAACGCACTGTCCCGCCGAGGCCGCTCAGCTACATTCAGCAAAGTGAGAAAATGAGCGACTTCACCGCAACTCTTGAGCTACCGACTATCCCGTCGGAAAAGTATCTTCGTCCACAACCTCGCGAGCGGAAACTGACAGCCCCGACGGAGCGACCCAGTTGCTGTTGTTGACCCCAGAGACCACGGTACCGAGAGGGAGCCAGCAATTCGACTGCGAATCCCGCGATCACGTGTACCAGGATTGCATTACCGAACGTTTGCCCCGCGATGGAATGACAAAACTATCGCCAAGGTCTCTCACGCTCTGCCCACACCGAAGCGTGATTGAGCAAACACCATATCGAGCCCAGCGCTGAATGACTATTATGCATATCGTTCGTCAACCCCCACGAAGTGACAATCCCTAGGCCATCCAAAGCCGACATCATTTCGCCAACAAATATTCTTCATGCAGAAAAGCTTTCAGTATTTCATGTGGCATCATCTCAAGAGCCTTTTCCGTGCGTGCGAACACGTGGCAAGGCTTTGAGCCTGTTTTCGAATGCGCATGCCCTGGCTGAGCCACAGCTTTTCTTGATGGATTCCTCGCGGACAAACGCGAAACGATCGTCATCCGATTTGCGTCCACCCGAGGAACGAGTTCGTGGCTTCCTCCAGACCTTCGCTAAGCCGGCCGTCAGCGAGGACGCTAGTAGTATTCGCAAGGACTATCGCCGATGCCAATACGTTGCAATCGCTTGCGTGAGCTGCGCTCGCCATGCAAGCATGCTGGACTCGACGATCGCTGAAAGACGCGACGGTGGAATGCCCTGAACAACCATACCCCGAAAAAGCCGTCTGGGCAGTGTCTGTTTTCGCGGAGCCCTCCATGCGCAGTTGAGGGCTTCGACGGTACTCGTTGTCCTCCTCGTGAACTGAACGGGCGGATCAATTCTTATCCGCGTTTGCAAGCCAGTCAGTTTTGATTCACCAAGCCAGGAGCCCAATATCTGCACGCCCCCTGATTGAATTCCGTCGTTGAAGTGTTTTTTGCGAGAATGCAGCAACGAATTTGGATCCGCGGTTTCGCCGGGTTTTGAAGGAAAGTCTTGGGGGCAGCGAAACTCGGATCCTCTCCAGGATGCCGCGAAAAGGAGATGTTTGCGAATGTCGTGGCATGCGGTGTGCACTTGTCCAGCAACGACTGCTTGGAGCCCTACGCCGGAGCATTTGACAATTGTTGTGAAAAAATTGCATCATTGGGATACGAGAAGGCGGAAGCGGGCAGGTACATCTGTTTGCGCGGTTGGACACGAACCGTTTGATCGCATTGGTTTTCAAAAAGAAAGTTTCCCTTGAACAGCATCGGCAACATCCGAAAGCTGTTGAGGTGAACGCGAACAGGTGACGATGAGCTGCTGACGAACTCGGGCCTTGGCCCCCGGATTTGTTCAGGTCGATGAAGAGGAGGCGTTTGGCGGAAGACCTGTTTGAAATCACTTTTCAAAAGGAAGATACGTTTGGGACTGTCGACAGCGGACCGCATTCCCTGTGTTCAAGGTCGACAATGGCGTTTCCGTACTTGGATCACCCATCACTTGATAAGCGAGAGTCCGGGGCGGTGACAATGCGTCGTGTGCTACCCGAATTGCCAGCTGAGAACGAAACAAAATCCTCGTAGCTGATAGATCGGGCGACTCAGCAAGACATGGCACCGTTGTGATCGTTACCCGCCGGACGCCGAAAGATGAAATCGCAGCGAATTGAAAAAAGCCGAGAGCACTGCTTTTGGGTGCCGGCCGAGCTTTAAACCGCGATGCAATTGAAGGCCCGTCACCGGCCATGTGACGGTTGCGGTGTTTACTCGTGAAAGTCCGAACCGGCCGATGTTTTTTGCCATCGGGCCGATTTTTAGACCGGCAAAGGCTTCGGATCAAGGCTGATCCCACTCGCGAAGGCGGCACTGGTACAAGCTCGGTGTTCGCTACCTCTCGAAGCAATGACGGCCGTGCGTTTGTGTGGTTGTCAGTTGAAGCGGAAACCGTCGGACACGAATCCCCCGTTGAAGACCGCGCGAATTCGCCGGTCCCGAGATAGACCTGGATTTTCGGATCTCGTGGAGCATCTCCGAACTAGATATTCCGGATCGCTACCGTTCTCATCGGATGTGGTTTCGGTTCAGCACAGGTTCTATCTGTCACAAACAGACTGTGACACGTCAATGGAATCTTTACACGCCTCGTCCCGTCGGCCGCGAACAACGGATTCAAGCCGTTGGTCACTTCGATAGCTTTACGCCTGAAGCCAGATCCGGGAGATTGCGGGAAGAATTGGTACTATCTTACCCGAGTCGGGAGGACTGACGGACTTAGTCCATCGTCCGGTTGACACGGTGTCAAGATCTGGGTCAATCAATGACCAGTGATTCGCCGGCACTTGGGGTAGTTCGTTGCAGGCCAGAAACGTTTGCGGCTGTTTGCCTTGGGCGGCTTGCGGATGAAGCCCATCGCGGTGTGGCAACTTGGGACACGCGGGGGGCGGACGGAGGCGAACTGCTGTCGAGAGTGGTGGCGCAATTGCGGAGTTGGCGAGTTTGAGTTGGGCGTGCCTGCAACATTTGCTGTTGATCTCGGCCGATTGAATAGGTTTCGTGTGGCGGTGATGCGCAGGATGGGCAAACCAAGCGCGGCGATGGGCTTGTGTCGACGAACGCGTCGCGGTTCCTTGGCGGTCCTTGCGGTGTGGCTGGCGGTCGAGTTCGATGGCCAGGACGGGGTCATCGTGGTGGGAAATCGCAAGAGCAGGAAGTCGAACTTGTGTTTTTGGCTTGCTGATCTGGGTTTTTCAAAACTTGCGGGCCTTTTCGTCGCCCGGGGCACGTACAAGACACTCCTGCACAGTTCCGGCACCTTGTGTTTGATCGAGTAACCGCGGCCCGACCGATTGCTCGAAGACGCGATAGAATGCCAGCTCGGACCCGCCGAACAAGAATTGTCACGGAGCGATACGGGAGTTGCTCTTCGCACTTGCCGAGCTTAACCTTCGGGCGAGTGCCCAGGATTTTCAAAAGAATCTAGACATTCCGGTGCGTTTCCTTTTTCTGCCATTGTTTCATCTGCTGAATATGAAATTTTTGCGTCGGGCGATCAGTTACCAAATGCAAATGGACCCTCCCATTTACCGGCCAATGCACCGAACCTGGAACGCCCCTTGGGCTGTCAAGCTGTGGCCTCACGCCCGTATCAATTCCCGGGAAGTACTGCCAGTGAAGTATTGGTTCATTCCTGACATCATTAACTTGCATAAGAAACTGGCGTTCCCCGACGTGGATACAAGCTGATTCAGTTGCGGTGAGAGTCGACGCAGGGAATGCGTGGAGAACGGAACCCGAAGCAACGACGTTCTTGAAGTGGTAGTCGGAGTTGGATTATCGCAACGAAGGTATTTGTGCCGTTCAATCATCGAGGGCTGTGGAACAAGGTTTGATCCGAGCTGAAGAGTTCCCGGCATTCGTTTCTGATCAGCGATTCCATGGAATTGAAACGCCTGAGAGCTATTCGGCTCGCTCCTCTACAACGTCCCCGTTTTCACGCACCTGGGCGTACTATGGAAGAAGCGGCCGCAAGCTTGACTCTCGTTTGGCGAATCGGTTCTCCGATGACGGGACATTTCTGATCACTGCAATCGGGCCCACCGAAGGGCGTCTTGTGGATTTGACACGCGAAATTCGAGTCCAATTGCGATTCGTACAGGTTCGGCTGGCAGTGCCCTGAGGCGACACGTCGAGGAGCGATCAGCGCCTGAATCCACGCCTTCGTCATAGTGCACGACCGAAAGGGCAATCGAGCAAACTTACGGCAAGTTCACTCGCGGCAGACGACGGCAGTTCATCACTTTTCATGTTGCAACTTGCCGCGAAGCTGGTCACACGGATTCGTCGTCGAAGGTCTGAAAACGAAAACGCCGAGTGGATTGCTCGCCCGCGGGCGATCGAGTAAATTGACGAATTTGGCATGGTGCCCAAAAACTTAGGTCATTGCCAGGTTTCGACTGGCAGTGAGACACGGACCCTTGCAACCATTCTGTTTCGTGGCGTTGAGCATCAACTTGGGGCGATGATCCTTCGGTGACGTCGATCATTCACTTCCAGCCGATGTCGCCGCCCGCGAGTGTGGCGACGCTGGTCTTTGTCCGGTCTCGTGTGAAACGATCATTGCTGCGCGAACAGGTTCTAGAAGTAAAGGCCGGAGAGTGAATCACGATTGCAATCGTCGATGATCGGTGGGTCACCCGATCACGGCTGATGTGATGATGCTATGCTTCAATGACAGGTTTCGGACATCTTTTTCACGGGGGGTGTTGCATTCCCTTGTTTCGGTGAAGTCGGACGGTGTGTTGTCCGCAAGATCGCGTTTTGGGTCGTTCGCGTCTGATTGGACCGACGATAGCGACCGACGGCCGATCGCCTGCAGCAAGAGCTAATCTGGAACGTGCTCACATTGATTTCACTTCCGCAGACGCACAAAACAATCCCTTGACCGCTTTGAACTTGTCACGGAGACAAGGTTTTCGCCGATGGACCAAGGGAATTGTGGTAAGCGATGGAAGACTTAAAGCGTCAGTTTATGGGAGACGCTGCAAATTTGGGATTTGCTTAACCGCGCGTTTCCCACAACATCCCCAATGCCATTTCAAAGGTGCCAGAAGAAATCATGTCCAACACGATCGCCGCAAGGAACTTCGCTGAACTTGCAGCAAAATGAGCGTCGGCGAATTGCAAACCAAGTACGTCGAAAGTCTGTCGGCGACAACCACAACGGCCGACACCGGAACTTGGTTGCAAAAACGCAATCGCTTGGCGAATCCAGGCCAACGCATCCGGTGGCGCTCAGCGACCGGGCACGCGAACCGACCACCGCCAGCTCGTCAACGAATCCGACCTCCGCGTCACCGCCCCGCCGCCGGCATCCGAACGCCATCGCCGGCGACCCAACTGGCAAGAACACGCGGTCGTTTGCGGAACTCGTCACCAAAGCGAACCCAAGCGAATAGTTTCCTCGCTCGGTGACCAAACGTGTCACCGCCCTCCGATTTCAATGATGGCAATGGAAAAAATCCCGTCACATGAAACGAAGGCAACGACATCACAGAGAGTTTACGAAAGCCGCGAACGACAGCAGCTTCGGTTCTCGCCTGCGTGAAAAGACGAAAAGAGAAAGCGAATCACGCTGCGAACGTTCGCCAAAAATGATTGCGTCTTCTCGACCTTACTCTTCTGCAAGTCGAACAGGGCGGTTACGGGCCCGCCCACGGCTGAGCGAGTCAACGCGCATCGCTGAAATCTTCGGCGAGAACTCAGACGAAATGGGTCGGGGATGGGCGGTCGGGTGCCGGTCGGACTTCGAGACTTGATCAAATCAAATCCGATTCGAGATTCCAGAGCTGTTCGCTTGATGACCGGAGAGCCACCTCCGAAGGATTTGAGCCGGTAAACAAATCATCTCGCGACATCCGCAAAGAAGCCGGTCTCCCCGACGCCGCCACACAACCCAAGTAGCACGGTTCACCCACGGCCAGCCAAATCAACCAAAACACACCGCGACACCAAACCCCCTAAACTTGCCGGTCAAACCGTCGCACCCGATCAGGCGTAAGCTTGAACGTCCGGTATCCTTCTATGTAGCGAAGGCATACGGTTGTGCTGAAGATGGCGGGACGCGACGTGGGCAAGTTACTGTGATGCTTCCGGTTAGCTCCAGTTGATTCGTAGCGGAATAGGTCATCCTTCTAACGCGATTCCTTGAGTTCAATCGTCGCTAGTCAAATATCCGGTTGAGAAGTCTTCGCAGGCGTGGGACATGATGATTTCCGGTACAGCCAATTTCCCACTGGATAATCGTGGGCACAAAATGCACAAAGCATCGAATCCAAATGCATCAGGAGAACCTGCTTGTGTGCATGCTCTTGCGCACCAAGCTGTTTTGCCCCTGGTTTTTCTGTGACGCTGTAAACGGTTTCGGAATAGTCAGGAGCAATGCCTGCCGGACACGGAATGTTGCTTGGCAGATTTATAGGCAGACCGAGCGGAAAGCGAGCACCTACCATGCAGCCGGGAGGTTTCAGCATTGCACACGGGCGGCATTCTTTGAACGGTCGCGTCGGCAACCCGATGTCGATGCAATCAAGAATGCGACTGAAAGTTCCTGGGCGCTCATACTGCCCGCAGCGAATGCAGCTCTGCCCCAGCTTGTCGCGTCACCGAAGTGGGCGTCACTTTCGTCTGTCGAACTCGCTCGCTGATGGTTTTGGTCGCGAAAGGCGAAGGCCTCGAAATATTTCCGCGAGGGACAAGTTCATGCGACGCGGCCTTGCAATCCGTTCATCGCATCGAAAAGTTTTAGAAAAACGGCTCTGTGTTCCGCGGGCATTCCGAAGGGACATCGACAGCTCGGCGCTCAATCTTCAGTTGGCTGATCCACTGCAACAGGCGTTTTCAAACACTGAGTTCCTTTGGAGCGACACGCAGCACTTGCGTGTCCGCACCGCCTTTGTTAAAAGGGCATGAAGGAAGACAGCCACAATTTCACAAGCACAACGAAGTCCTGGTCCGAATGCGAAGGCACCGAAAGCCCCACACTCCTTCAGGATAGCAAGCCTCAATTCCAT